>Ga0247819_10000321_pt1 | contig 29601 bp, 25 predicted proteins | sample 13C_Xylose_Day6_FD_193428 | JGI IMG/M metagenome (GOLD analysis project Ga0247819, IMG submission 193428) | Soil microbial communities from agricultural site in Penn Yan, New York, United States - 13C_Xylose_Day6 | ecosystem: Environmental > Terrestrial > Soil > Agricultural land | place: USA...
CGTTTGCACGAGCGCCAGGGCTTTCGCAAGGTCGGGGTGTTTGAATCGGTAGGCTTCAAGCACGGCCGCTGGCTCGACACCGTTATCATGCAGCGTGAATTAGGCGAGGGGGCCGGTAGCACACCCCATGATTAGTTCGGGTGTCCGATCCGTGGGTATGCGGACGGCCATGGCACTGGGCCACGGATGACGCAAAGTCTGTTGGGCGAGTCGATAACTGCTTTATCGCTTAACGTATGGGTGGGGGGCAGTCTGCCGTTGTGTTTTGCCATTGGTCTACTGAGCCAGGGCAGGGTGCTGCTGGCAGGGCTATTCGTATTTGGTTACGGCGCGCTGAATGGTCTCTCGACACTGCTGCGAGCGAGCCTCCCGTTCGAGCTTTTCGCGCCCGACCAATATTCGCGCCTGACCGGAAAGCTGGTGGCGCCAGCTTTCATCCAGTCAGCCTTCGCGCCCTGGTTATTTGCCGCTGTGCGTGATCACTCGGGAGATCGCACCTTGCTATGGATGGCCTTGGGCATTGGATTGTGCAGCCTGATGGTGGCCATTGCCCTGAAGGCTGTGGGAGGTATTGATCATGGGCCGACCATAACAGAGTGATCTTTGATATGAACGCAGGAAGGGGATAAAACTGGCCAACCCTTTCTGGTCGGTGGAAAACAGTCCACCCGATGATAAGGACAGGGTTGATCAGACGATTGTGCAACCCTTCTTCAGCTTCACCACCCATACCACACCACGTTTGGCATCAAGTTCCTTGCACTACTGCTGAGTACCGAAGGCACGGCGCTACTAGATAAAGCCGCTCGCCTTGGCCGCCACGGCAGCCTGGGCGCGGCTGTCGACGTTGAGCTTGGCGAAGATGTTTTTCATATGGCTCTTGATCGTCTCGGGCGTGATGCCGAGCAATTTGGCCATCTCCTTGTTTGACTTGCCCTCGGCCACCAGCTTCAACACATTGCGTTCCTTGCTTGTCAGGCTGATTGCCGTGCGTAGTTGGCTGGCCAATTGCGTCGCGCTCGTCGCGCCAGGCAGCAACTGCTGCAATTGCGCTTGCTCGCTCTGGCTGATGTCTTGCTGCAGGGCATAGGCTGCGAGCTGCTGCAAGCGGTCGCTGGCTGGCAGATCCGCGAGCAATTGCCTGGCGCCCGTGGCTTCGACCAGATTGCAGGCCTCCAGCAGGGACCTCACCGCACTGTCCGGCTGCTGGCGCTGCCAATTTACCAGAGCACGACTGGCGGCCAGGCGGATCTGCATCAATCGATGATTGTGCTGCATCGCCAGATGGCCGAGGTGCTCGGCCATGGCCAGATCAGCCTCGCGCGATAGACCCGCGGCCTCGCACCACAGGCTGGCGAGGCTGGCCAGGCACTGGTACTCATCAAAGCTGTCGCTGGTTGGCGGCGGATGCCCGGCCTGCAATGCCTCGAGTTGCTGGGTACAGGCCAGCGCCTCATGGTGCTTGTGTTCAAGCAAACTGATGCGCGTGCGCTCCAGCAACAGTTGCGCTTGCATACGCGGCCACTCCCGGGTGTGCGCCAGCCGTTCGCCGTCTTCGAGAAAACTGCGTGCACCTTGCAGGCTGCCACGGTTGCTGCTCAAACCACTGGCGGTGATAAACACACTGGCGGCGCAATCGAGAAACCCCCCCAGTTTGGCAATCTCGATGTTTTCCAGGCTGAGCCGGGAGGCTTCATCCAGGCGTCCTTGCAAGTATCGAACGTTAGCCAGGAAGCTGGCGGGTATTGCCCGCAGTACCGGTGCCTGGGTCTGATCGCTGCCCTCCCTGGAGCTGCAACGCAATGCCTCCTCAAGGATGGCAGCGGCTTGGGAAAAGCGTCCTTGCAAGATCTCGCCAAGCCCCATCAGCGTCAGCCGGTAGACCTGGTTCGCCAGATAGCGGCTGCGCTCAAGTGGTGCGCAGATCGTCGGCGGCACACTATAGAACGCCTCCCAGCGGCAAGCGCCCAGATGACCATAACCGACCACGCATTGCAGGGTATTGCAGATCCAGGGGTGTTCCTTGAGATGTGGCAAGCACTGTTCGGCCAGTCGGCCGGCAATTTCCGCCTGATCGTCCAGTGCCAGCAACATGGCGTGCAAGGCCTGGCATTCCCAGTAGAGATCATCCTGTTCATTGAAGCGCTGGAGTTCGGTCCACTCGGCCTTGACCTCATCGAGTAACTGGCGAGAGTTGCTGCGTGTCATCGCCAGGCCGGACGCCCAGGCCAGCGCCAGTTTCAACTGCGGCGGACTTTGCAGCAGGTGGTCCTGCAACTGGCGTTGCCAGTCCAGCAGGATGATGAAGTCGGCCCTTTCCACCAACATGATGGCGCAATGCGTGATCCATTCCTGGGCGCTTTCGTTGTCGCCGGCAGCCAATGCGCACCGCACGGCATCGGTCCAGAGTTGCTCTGCGGCGAACCATTGCGCCGCGCAACGCAAGGCCGTGTTGAGTTCCCGGGCTTGCAGCCGGCGACACAGGTGTTCGCGAAACAACGGGTGGAAGCTGAACCATTCGCCACTATCGTCGAGCCCGGTAAGAAATAGCTGCAGACGTTCGATGTCTTCGATCAGGGCATGCCCGTTGGGATGCCCCGTCAGGGCTTGCGCCAGCGTTGCATTGAAGCGTTCCACGCTGGCCAGGTGTGGCAGTTGCCCGGCCAGTTCAGGTGGCAGGCGTTGAAGCAATTCATCAAGCAGCCCGGAAATGCTTTTGGGCAACCGAAAACTGCCAGCAGGTTGTTGGCGCAGGGACAGCAGGCTGGCACGCAATGCAGCGATCCAGCCTTCCGTGGCCTTGTGCAGGTCCAATGCTTCGCCAGCATCGACGGCTTCCAGGCCCGAACGCAGCAGCAGGTCGCGTGTTTCATCGAGATCGAAGCGCAGCTGGCCGACGTCTATTTCAAGGCAGGCGTCGCTATAGAGGTGCGCGAACAAGGCGGGTGGCAAGTCGCTGCGGCCGCAAAACACCAGATGCAGGTTATCCGGGGCATAGCGAATGATCTTGTCGAAGGCGCTGATCAGCACCTGCGGCAGCACGCTGTGGTAGTCGTCGATAAACAGGAAACTGCTCTGCGGACTGCGCTCCAGCTCGTTGAGCAGCAGGATTCCCAACTGGTCGCCGGGCAGCAGGAGCAGGTCCTTGATCAGGTCTTGCTCCAGATCGTCCTTGAACCCTCGCTGGACCGCCGCAGCCACATGCAACAGCAAGCGCTCGGGCGTGGCATCGGTTTCGTCCAGGGTCAACCAGGCGACCCGCGCGCCACGGGTTAGCGCCGCCTGTGCCCAGGCACTGGCGAGGGTGCTTTTGCCAAAGCCGGGCGGGGCTTTGAGCACCGTCAGGGTGGCATGGGCAATCTGCTCGATCAGTTGCTCCAGACGCGGCCTGGGCAAGGTTCCACGACCGCGGCGCGGAGGCATGAGCTTGGTCGCCAACAATGGCATTGTCGTTATGGCTGACATACTGACCCGTATTCTTCTTGGAGGAGGGCGTACCTGGGAAGGACCCTTCGACAGTATAGGCACGCACACCGGGAAAACCGGGTTTGGCGCACGGCGCAGGGCGCTCCAGTTTGGGCCGGGTACGAAAAAAGGCCACCGCTAGGGGTGGCCTGATGCCGGGTACTCGGCGAACAATCGCGCTTCAGCGTACGCCAGCGTTACGCAAGGCAGCGGTGGAGTAATCGGCCTTGCTGGCCTGGAAGTCGAAATCGTAAAAGCGTTTCTCCTGGTTGGTCATGCCCAAGGCCAGGTAGCGCCCCGATTGCAGGTCGTACAGAGTCTCCAGCGCATAGAAGGGAACCCGGTGATCGTATAGCTGCATGGCATGTGCTTCGGCTACGCGCCACAGTTGGCCGCGGCCATCATAGTGATCAACTTCGGCGGCTTGCCAGGTGTCCTCATCAATGAAGAAGTGGCGCTTGGCATAGATATGACGCTGGCCGGGCTTGAGGGTCGCTTCGACTTCCCAGACGCGGTGCAACTCGTAGCGCGTCAGATTCTGATCGATATGGCCTGGCTTGAGAATGTCATCGTATTTGAGCTGGGTGGAGGCCAGTTTGTAGCTGTTATACGGAATGTAGATTTCTTTCTTGCCGACCAGTTTCCAGTCGTAGCGGTCAGGCGAACCGTTGTACATGTCGTAGTTGTCGGAAGTACGCAGACCATCGGTGGCCAGGCCCGGTCCATCGTAGGCAACCTGCGGGGCCCGGCGGACGCGGCGTTGACCGGCGTTGTACATCCAGGCGAGGCGAGGTTCTTTGACCTGGTCAATGGTTTCGTGCACCAGTAGTACATTGCCCGACAGGCGTGCTGGTTGCAGCACGTTCTGGGTGAAGTAGAACATGATGTTGCTCGGTTCTTTCGGATCGTAGTCCTTGAGCTGCGTGCGATAGGTGAACTGATCTTCGAAGGTCACCAGAGTGCCGGCACCGTTGGCCTGAGGGGTGGCCTGGGTGATCACCCGTCGAAAGCTGCCGCCGCGGTAGCGCGTGATGTGGTTCCAGATCACCTCCACACCGCTCTTCGGAATTGGAAAGGGTATCGCCGTGTCGAAGTTTTCCAGGCCGTTTCCGCCCTGGATCAGGTTCGTTGTGGTGGCGTTCTTTTTCACGGCGGCGTACACCGAATCCGGGGTGGCCGCACTGCGACGCGTCTGGTAGACCGGCATTTTGTAGGTGTCGCCATAACGTTTGAACATTTCCAGCTGGCCCGGCGTCAGCTTGTCCTTGTACTGCGCCAGGTTGTCGTTGGTGATGGTGAACAAGGGTTTGTCCGAGGCGAAGGGATCGCTGAGGAATCCGTTGGCATCCACCGGGGCGGCGGTGACGGGCAGGCCACCGGTCCAGGCTGGAATGCTGCCGTTGGCGTTGCCGGCTTTCTCTGCGCCCATGGGCGTGAGTTTTGCACCCAGTTGTGCAGCCTCTTCGGCAGGGACTGCCGCCATCGCCGCGGTGGACAGGGCAGTGAGGGAGAAAGCTCCGGCTTTGAGCCAGGTTCTTATTGTTTGCATTTCAACTTTCCTCGACAACGTAAGTGGGCCCTGACTTGCGCCGCAGCTCGCCGCAAGTCATCGGCCGAGCAAGAAAGATTGCTCTTGGAACACGCTAACGCACTGAGGCGGCGGGAAATCTCCCCCGTTTGGGGGGCTTCGAAAACGTCGGATGGGTATGAGTTTTTGAATCACTCTTTCGTCGCTTACGTTGGGGCGGGGAGAACTGATTAGCTGCGGCGACCAACAAAAACCCAACAGGGGAGCCGCATGAAAAAAACAATAACGCGCGCAGAGTTCAAGCTCACGGGGCTTGCTGTAGCCATCGCCCTTGGTTGCATGGCCCAGGCCCAGGCAGCCAGCTTCAATATTGGTGAAATCGAAGGTACGTTCGACACCTCCCTGTCGGTGGGCGCCAGTTGGTCGGTGCGCGGAGCGGACAAGGATTTCATCGGCGCGAACAACGGCGGCGATGGCCTGGCGCAAACCACCGATGACAGCCACCTGAACTTCAAGAAAGGCGAAACCTTCTCGAAGATTTTCAAGGGCATTCACGACCTCGAGCTCAAATACGGCGACTCCGGTGTGTTCGTGCGTGGCAAATACTGGTACGACTTCGAACTCAAGGATGAAAGCCGTCCGTTCAAGGACATCAGTGACAGCGGACGCAAGGAGGGCGCCAAATCTGCCGGTTCGCAATTGCTCGACGCCTTCGTCTACCACAACTACAGCATCGCTGATGCGCCGGGTTCGGTGCGCCTGGGTAAGCAAGTCGTCAGCTGGGGTGAAAGCACATTCATCCAGAACGGCATCAACGCGATCAACCCGATCGATGTCTCGGCTTTCCGCCGTCCCGGTGCGGAAGTCAAGGAAGGCCTGATCCCGGTGAACATGTTCACCATTTCACAGAGCCTGACCGACAACATCTCGGCCGAAGCGTTCTACCAGCTGGAATGGGACCAGACCGTGGTCGACAACTGCGGCACGTTCTTCTCTCAGCCGGACGTGGTGGCGGATGGCTGCAATCGCAACCTGGCGGTGCTGTCGCCTGGCCTCGCGCCCTTTGGTCCGGCGTTCGGTTACCAAACCACGTCGGAAGGGGTGATCGTACCGCGCAGTGGCGACCGCGATGCGCGCGATAGCGGCCAGTACGGCCTGGCCCTGCGCTGGATGGTCGATTCGCTGAACACCGAATTCGGCGGCTATTACATGAACTACCATTCCCGTGCGCCGATCTTCAGTGCCGAGGTGGCGAACCAGGCAACCTATCGCGAATCGGCGGGTATCCTGGCCGGTGCTTCGTCGCCCACCGTGCCCGGCGCGGCGCGCCAGGGTGTAGCGATCGCCAATGTGGCGGCCGGCAGTCAGTATTTCATCGAGTACCCGGAAGATATTCATCTGTACGGCTTGAGCTTCGCGACCACGTTGCCCACCGGTACTTCCTGGACCGGCGAGATCAGCTATCGTCCCAATGCCCCGGTGCAACTCAATACCACGGATGTCCTCTACAGCGGCGTGCGCGGTCTGGCGCAGTTTGGCGGGCCGTTCTCCAGCTTCTCCAACTTTTCGGTCCTGGGAGGCGATCCGGCATCCATTCCGGGCAGCACGGTCCATGGCTATGAGCGCAAGGAAATCACTCAGTTGCAAAGCACCTTCGTGCACTTCTTCGACCAGGTCCTTGGCGCCGAGCGTCTGACGGTGGTCGGTGAAGTCGGGGTGACCCATGTGGGCGGCCTGGAGAGCAAATCCCAGGCACGTTACGGGCGCGATGCGGTGTTCGGCCCGGGCGCATTGCCCGCTGATACCTGCCATGCCATCAACGCGGGAGCAGTGGGCGCCAACGGTAAAAACGTCGACAAAAACTGCAACAACGACGGCTTCACCACCGCCACCTCCTGGGGCTACCGCGGCCGCGCCATCCTCGATTACAACAACGTCTTCGCCGGTATCAACCTCAAGCCAAGCGTTGCCTGGTCCCATGACGTCAACGGCTATTCGCCCGGTCCCGGCGGCAACTTTGAAGAGGGGCGCAAGGCCGTCAGCCTTGGCCTGGACGCTGATTACCTCAATACCTACAACGCCAGCCTGTCGTACACCGACTTCTTTGGTGGCGACTTCAACACCGCCACCGATCGCGACTTTGTCGCCCTCAGTGTCGGGGTGAACTTCTAACGCTTCGCGCAAAGACTCCGGGAACCATTGACTCGGTCCCAGGACTTGGGGACGCGCACTTGAAAATGGCTCATGGCGAGTCGGCCATCCCCCATTGCGGGGACTAAAGCCTGCAAGGCCTTCGACTAGCATGAGCGGCGATCAAGCTTGCGCCCCCGGGCCCTTGGCGAGACAGGAGAGCAGAGTGTCCAAAATGCCACCCCTTCCTAACGGATTCATTCCCCGCGGCCGGCTGGGCGATGCGTTGCTTCAGGCGCGCTGCCGGCTGCGTCTGATCTGGGCGCCGGCAGGCTGTGGCAAGAGCGTACTGTTGCGCGAGTGTGCCCGACAATGCCCGGCCGATGTCCCCCTGCTGTGGTTTGATCTTCAAGGTCGGCACCTTCAGGAGATGGCGTGGCTGGATTTTCTGGCTGCGGCCCTGGGTCTCGAGCACGCAGATTTCCAATCGGTGCAAACCCACCTGCAGCAGCGGCAGACACCTGTCTGGCTGATGCTCGACGGCCTGCCCGGTGCCATCGAAGGAAGCCTCGACGACTGTTTGAGCCGGCTGATGCAGGCGTCGTCCTGCCAGGTTCAGTGGTGGATCGCCAGTCGCCGGCGGCCAGCCTTGCCTTTGACGCGCCTGTTGCTGGAGGGCGAGTTATTCGAGTTGGGCGCCGCGCAGATGGCCTTGACGGCCGATGAGTTGACAGCTGTTTTGCACGACCGCGGGCAGGCAGTACAACCCTGGGCTGTCGACGAACTGCTGGCCCGCACCGGCGGCTGGTACACCGGGATCCGCTTGCACTTGCACGGTGCCGGGCAGGGGCATGCGCCAGGCCATGAATCCGACGCCGCGTTGCTCCAGCGCTACCTTCAAGAAGAAGTGCTTGCCGCCTTGCCTGGGGCCTGGCAACAAACTCTTTGCACATTGGCTTGCCTGCCGGGCTTCGATGCCGGGCTCTGCGAGCATCTGCTGGGCGCTGTCGAGGGATCGCCATACATCAATCAGTTGTACGAGAGCGGTCAGTTCATTGAAGTACTGGACAACGGACATCAACGCTTTCGCATCTGGCCGGCCATTGCAGGTGTACTCGCCAGGCAAGTCGCCGAGACGGCGAAACAGGCGCTGTACCGCCGTGCGTGTGACTGGTATCGCTGCCAGAATCAGGTTCGGCCCGCAATCGAACTGGCTCTGTTGGCGAGCGATGGCGAGCTGGCTGCCGGGCTCCTGCAGCAATTGCCGTTGGAAAGCTTGTTCCAGGGCCGTGAGTTGGCCCGAGTCCTGAGTGGCTGCAAGCGCCTGCCGCGCGACCTTCAGTGCCGAACGCCATCGCTGTTGATCCTCGATGCCTGGGCACTGTTGCTCAGTGGCCGCGTCGAAGCGGCAGCGCAGAGCGCCAACCGGTTGCAACGATTTGTGCCGCAACCCAGTGACAGGCAGCAGCGCGAATTGCTCGCACAATGGCAAGTGCTGATCGCCATGATCGCCGCCCAGCATGGTCAACCCTTACCGTATAACAGCGACTTGGGCGAGGCACTGGCGCTATTGCCGCCAGCAGCCTGCGCGCAACAGCTGATGACCCGGATGGCTTTTATCGAACTCGCCCAGGTCGACGCTCACCTGGAAACCGCCCATGACCTCAACGGCACAGCCACCCGCCTGGCACGGGAACGCGGCAGCCTTGGCCTGGAGGCACTTCTGGTTCTGCAGCAGGCGCAGCTGCTGGGCATTCGCGGCGAATTGACCCGGGCCGAGAGTCTGCTGCGCCAGTTGCATGGCGAACTTGGTGGCACTTGGGCGGAGCCTGACCTGCTGTGGGGCCGGGCACAGGTGCGCCTGGGTGAGAACCTGCTCAAGCAAGGGCGATACCCTGAGGCCGCCGGGCATTTCCAGAATGGTTTGCACGCGGGTCTGGCCTGCGAAGACCCGCTGGTCATCGACGCCTACATCGGCCTGGCTGCGCTTGATGCCGCGGCGGACGATCTTGACCAGGCCTTTACCCGCCTGGCACAGGCCAAGCGCCTGATGCAATGGCGCAACATCGCCGAACCGCTGTACATGGGGACGCTGGTGCTGGCCTACGGGGAACTATGGCTACAGCAAGGACGGCCCGAACGGGCAGGGCAGGCATTGGAAAAAATCCTGGTGCACTACCGAGGTGCTGGTGCCTGCAAGCCGCCATTTGGCAGTCCGGAGTTGGTCCAGCGCCTGGAACTGTTGTTCTGCCAGGTACGCACGGCGTCGGGGCAGGATGTGCGCGTGCAACTGGAATCCATGCTCAAGCGGGCCCTGGCCCAGGGGCGACGGACCCTGGCCTGCGAACTCTGGCTCAGTCTGGCCGAGGCCCAGTACGCCCAGAATCTGCAAGGCAAAGCGCAAATGAGCCTGCTCGATGGCCTGGCGCTTGCCCGGCAAATCGGCCTGAAACACGCACTGCGCGTTTGCAGTCAGCGCAGCCCCGGCTTGATGCGCTGGGGCAAGGACGTCTTCAACGACGCCACGGTCTGCTCCACGGCAGTCTTGCTCAGTCAGCGGGAACTGTCGGTACTGGAAATGATTTCCCGGGGATTATCGAATCAGGAAATCGCCGAATCGCTGTTTATCTCTCTTCATACCGTGAAGAGCCATGCGCAGAAAATCAACGTGAAACTGGGTGTATCGCGCCGGACTCAAGCGGTGGTCCGCGCCAAGATGCTCGGTCTGGTGGCGTGAGTCGGCAGCACCACAAGCACAAACCTGAGGTGACTAATGAAAAACAAGCTGTTGATTTACGGGGCCAATGGCTACAGCGGCGAACTCATGTGTCGCGAAGCCGTGCAAAGGAATCTCGACGTGGTGATTGCCGCGCGCTCCGACACCCGGCTGCGTCCCTTGGCCGATGAACTGCGCATCGAATATCGGGTGTTTGCCCTGGAAGATGCCGTGGGCGCTCTGGACGACATCGCTGTCGTGCTTAATTGCGCCGGTCCGTTTTCGGCCACGGCTCGGCCGCTGGTGGAGGCGTGCCTCAAATTGGGTATTCACTACGTAGACATCGCGGGTGAGCTGTCGGTGTTTCAGATGTGCCATGAGCTGGATGCCCGGGCCAGGGCGGCCTCGATACTGCTGTGCCCGGGCGCGGGTTTCGACATCGTACCGACCGATTGCCTGGCCGCCAGCCTCAAAGCACGCATGCCAGGTGCCCAGCGCATTGACCTGGCGTTTGCGTTCGGCACACGACCCAGCGCCGGCAGCCTCAAGACCCTGGTCGAAGGCATCCGGCTGGGTGGCCTCATCAGGCGCGACCATCAACTGAAAAAAGTCGCCAATGGTTATCGCATTCGCCGGGTTCCCTTCAAGGATCGCGTCCGTTGGAGCGTGACCATTCCATGGGCTGACGTCTATACCGCGGGCGTGTCCACGGGAGTGCCCAACGGCATGGTGTACACCGCGCTGCCGTTGGGCATGGGGATTTTCTTGCGCCTGACCTCTGCCTTCAGCGGCCTGCTGGCAACGCCCTCGGCACAGCGCTGGCTCAAGCATCTGGTCGACAGATTTTGCAAGAGCGGGCCGAGCCACGCAGAGCTGGACAATCACCGTACCCAGTTCTGGGGAGAGGCGGTGGACACCGATGGCCGCAAACTCACCGCAGTACTCTCGGCGCCGAGTGTTTATCGACTGACCGTGGAAGCCGGGCTGGCCATCGCTGTGCATTGCATGAACCGGCCTGTCGCCGGGTTCCATACCCCGGCCATGCTGATGGGCAACGAGTTCATTCAATCGTTGCCTGGTGTGGAGTGGGAACACTAAACGGCTGCGGGGCAGGGCGGTGCGGGAATTGATCTACACTGCTTCGTGTCTTTCCTGACCTACCCCGGCAGTGCATTTCGTAGGCCACGATTACAACCAACATTTGATGTGCTCCCCAAGGCAGGATTCCTGGTGCACCAGATTCATGGCCAGCGATCTCGCGGGAGCCAATGCAGGGAGACGCTCAATGCATCAACGCACACTTCTGGGGGCAATCATGGTTTCCGCCATCCTGCCCCTGTGTACTGCTGTCCAGGCCGCGGCGGCCATTCCACCCTCGATTGCCACGCCCGACCGGGTCGAATCCAGCCTCGGCCCCCTCGAATACAAGGATGGTGCACCGAGTAAAGAGACGGTTACCAAGGCCTATGACTACCTGGACCTGATGCATGGCGTCGAAGCCTTCGTCAACGCCTACCAGGGCGCTTCGGTTGCCGCCATCTTCAAGGGTTTCCAGGAGGCCGGCATACCGAACAACACCGCCTTGATCTTCTCCGGGCTGATGGACGCCAAGTCGCTGTTCCTCACGGCCAACGCCGATACCGTGTACTTCTGGATCAACCTGGACGTCAGCAAGGGCCCGATCGTGGTCGAGACGCCACCGCTCTCGCTCGGCGTGGTCGACGACATGTGGTTTCAGTGGGTGACCGATTTCGGCCTGCCCGGCCCTGACCGTGGCGAGGGCGGCAAGTACCTTTTCGTACCGCCCGACTATAAGGGTGAGCTGCCGGAGGGCGGCTACTTTGTGAAGAAAATGAACACCACCCGCGCCACGCTGCTCGGGCGTTCGTTCCTGGAAAAAGACGACCCGAAACCGGTGGTCGCGCGGATCAAGAACACCCTTAAAGTCTATCCCTACCTGCCCGGCGGCTATGGCACCAGTATCGGGACTGCTTTGCAGGGCAACGCAACGCTGGCGCGCACGCCGGAGCACCAACTGGACTGGTCTTTCCTACGACCCAAGGAACCCGTGCAGTTCACCGAAGGCACCGGCAAGGTCATGAACACGGTGCCACCGAGCGACTACAGCTACTTCGAGTTACTCAACGACGTGGTGCAGAAGGAACCGGCGACGGCGTTCTCCACGGAAATCATGGGGTCGCTGGCCGCCATCGGCATCGTCAAAGGCAAACCCTTTGCGCCCGACGAGCGCATGAAGAAGATCCTCACCGATGCGGCGCACATTGGTAACGCGGCGGCGCGTAGCCTGAACTTTCGCTTCCGGCCCTCGGATGGCGGTTACTACTACGCCGATTCCACTTCTTGGTTCAACCCGTTGTTCCTCGGCGGCTACAACTTCGAAACGCCACCGCCGCAGGTCAGCCCGGAAGGCGTCATCAGCGTCAATCCACCGACCGGGGCGCGCACCCTCAATGTGCGCACGACGATGTTTTTCGGCTACACCTTCATCACCCCGGCGATGATTATGCGCCTGACCGACATCGGCTCGCAGTACCTGGTCGGCGTGGCGGATGCCAAGGGCGAGTATTTCGATGGCAGCAAGACCTACAAGGTCACGCTGCCGCCGAAGATCCCGGCCGGGAAGTTCTGGTCCTTCACCGTGTATGACAACCAGACCCGCTCGATGCTCGACACGCCGCAACGCTACCCGCGCGCCGGCAGCCAAAACTATCCGACACCGGCCGCAGTGCCGAGCAGCGATGGTTCGACTACCGTGTACTTCAGCCCGAACAAACCCGACGGCGTGGAGGCGGGCAACTGGATTCAGACCGATCCGAATAAAGGCTGGTTCACCATCCTGCGGCTGTATAGCCCGCTCGAAGCCTTTTTCAGTAAGACATGGAAGCCCGGCGATATAACGCTGGTCCAGTAGTGAGTGCAACGGCGCGCGGACTGCGCGCCGTGAACGCATGTGTGAGTCGAGTTGACCCACATCATCAACCAGCAAGGGAAGTGAATCGTGAGAACAGCACCCACTACCATGGCCTTGAGTCTTGCGCTCGCGGCGGTCATCGCCCCGCGCCTGAGCCTGGCGCAAGCGCCGGACATACAAGTACCGATTCCCACCGCCGTCAACCAGGTGCCTGGCCCGGTGGCCGGCAATGTGATGACCCAGTCCTATGTCGAGATGGTCGGCCGCATGGCGTATGTATGGGGTTACCCCATGGTCAACGCCTATAACCGCCGCAAGGCCTTCTCTGAGGCACCGAAGCCCGGCCTGCTGGGCGGTATCATTCCGGTTGCGCCGGTCGGCCATAACGCGATGCTGACCAGCTATGTCGAGCCGCAGCAACGCTTCATAGCCTGTCCCAACCAGGACGTGGTCTATGGCGCAGGCTTCACTGCGCTCGACACCGAACCGACGGTGATCCAGGTGCCGGATTTCGGCGACCGCTTCTACGTGTATGCCTTGTATGACGCGCGCACCAACGAAGTGGCGCGCATCGGCAAGCAGTACGGGACCAAGCCGGGTTTCTACCTGATTGCCGGGGACAACTGGAAGGGCACCGTGCCGCCGGGCATTACCGCCGTCGCCCGTTCTTCGACGGACCTGGTGTTCGTGATTCCCCGTGTGTTCAAGGATGACACGCCGGCCGACACCGCGGCCGTGCAGCCGCTGATCAATCAGGTGGTCATGTACCCCTTGAGTCAGTTCGACGGCAAGATGAAAACCGTGGATTACGCCAAGCTCCCGCATTTCCCGGCTCCGGCCGGTAGTGGCGGCGAGACCAAATGGGTCAGGCCGGCGAGCTTCTACGAGGATCTCGCGGACGTATTGAAACGCGTGCCGCCGCTGCCGGGCGAAGAAGCCCTGTACGCCTGGATCCGCTCGGTGTGGGAGGCCGCGGCGAGCAATCCCGAGACCAAGCAACAGCTGGTGGACACCTTCGCCAAGGCCGATGCCGACCTGGTCGATCCCCTGTTCCACTTCCGCTACAACGGCCGGCCCATCGGTCGCGGCTGGACCGCACCGGCCAACGCGTCACAGTGGGGCACCGACTACCTCAACCGTACCGCCATCTCCAAGTCGAGCATGTACCAGAACACGCCCGAGGAGACCCAGTACCAATTCAAGGAAAACGACAGCCAGGGGCAACCGCTCGACGGCAATCATCAGTACACGGTGACCTTTGCCAAGGGCCAGACGCCACCGGTCAAGGGTTTCTGGTCGTTGACGCTGTACAACGCCGAACACTTCTTCCACGCCAACCCCTTGCAGCGCTTCTCGCTCGGCACCAAGAACAAGACGCTCAAGGACAATCCCGACGGTTCCCTGACCCTCTACCTCGGCGCCAAGTCTCCGGGTGCAGACAAGGAACGCAACTGGTTGCCAGCTCCCACTGGGCCGTTCTCGCTGCTGCTGCGCAATTACTGGCCCGAGGCCTCGATCATTGACGGCAGCTGGACCCCGCCTGATGTGGTGAAAATCAACTGACCCTGATGCGCTTTGCCAGTGTAGCGTCCAGTCATACACCTGCCTGCCCGGCAATCGGGCAGGCAAGGCCTGCATAGGCATCTACGTTTCAGACGGACATTCGGGATTCCCCTGATTTTATGCCTATGATTTGAGGCGCGCTGTTTTTGATCAGCTATGGTAAGCCGGTACACAACACACTTGGCAGACCATCCATGAACGCCTACCTCACACTGTTCTTCGGCATGTTCACTACCCTGTTGGCAATCATCAATCCACTTGAGGCCATTCCGGTATTCCTTGGTCTGCTGCAAGACAAGGACGCTGTCGAACGGCGTCGAGTGGCGCGCAAGGCTTGCCTCTACGCGCTACTGCTGATGTTCTTCTTTTTGATCTTCGGCAACCTGCTGTTGCGCCTGTTCGAGGTTCCATTAAGCATGATTCGGGTGGTCGGTGGGCTGATCCTGATGCGCATCGGCTTCGAGCTTTTCGCCCCGTCGCCCAACAGCAATCTGATTCCAAGCGCTGGCAAAGGTGACCAGGACGTAGCCTTCATACCCATGGCGATGCCGATCATGTTCGGCCCCGGCGCTATTGCGACCGTGATCGGCTTGACCAGCACCATAAAAGATTCCGACCGCGCCATACTCTCCTTCGCCGTGGTGGCATTGGCGATCTGCGCCACTATGTTCACAACCTACCTTTCTTTGGCTTACGCCAATGTCATCCTCAAAAAGATTGGCCCGCAAGGCATTGACGCAGCGACCCGCATCGTCGGCTTTTTCGTTTCGGCGATGGGCGTCGGTCTGATTTTCCACGGGACGGTGGAGTTTCTTCAGTCGTATGGAGTGCTGCTTAATGGGGTAGCAAAGTAAGGGGTATCTTCGTCAGCCTATTTTCTGGCTGAGGGCTTTACAAAATCAGGTACGCCAGTAGGCGCGGTATCGGATGCTGATGCCACCGAAACGGTGGTTCCCAAGCTTGTCGCGGCCTGCAAGGAAGACCCGAAATCGTCTTTTGTGGGCACCGTGAAAAAAAGCCATGCCAAGTAATCACTGAGAAAATAGGTGACTTGATTTTTTGGAACCTCGATAGGCAGCAGTCGAGGTTATCCCGGCATTGGTACAACGGTGTAATAAACTCCATTGGCCCCGTAGGCCGGTCGCACCCAGGAATCCCCGCATTGATAATACGTGCCACTGGAAACGGTCCTCAGCCCGCACCCCGATGGCAAGCTGACAAATGTCGAACCCATAGGCATGGAAGGCGGCGCTGCGGCCATCATTCCGGCGTTGTAGCCTGAACCATAGGCATTGTTGCTGGCATTCGTATTGGCAGCATCAGCCATGGCGGCACCGGTCACCGCGCCAACGGCTGCGGCGGCGGCAGGGCTTACGCTGTCGTTGTAGCCACAGTTATAGCAACCACTGCTGGCATAGACAGCGGTGGGCGGGTGGTAGTAGGTGGTTCCGTAGGTCGATGGATGGTAGACCGTTGTGCCATAACCGTCAGCGTGATAGCCACTGGCACTGCCGCCATACGCGCCTTGGGCGTGCCATGAGCCTTCGCCGCCATAGGCCGTTCCGCCTTCGGCCCCAGTGCCATGCCAGGAACCTTCGCCCCCGGATGCGGTTCCGCCATTCTCGCCGCTGGCACTCCAACTGCCATCCCCCCCGGAAGCCGAACCGCCGCGATAGCCTGAGCCACTCCAGCTACCATCCCCTCCGGAGGCCGAGCCGCCGCGATAGCTTGAGCCGCTCCAACTGCCACCCCCTCCTGATGCCGAGCCGAATTCACCGGAGTGGCTCCACGAGCCACCGCCTCCCCATGTGCGCCCAAAACCGGAAGCGTGCGACCAGGCTGCAGCCTGATCACAGGTGAATGCCACAACTAACAGGCCGGCAAGTCTCAAGGTTGATCGAGTCATGATTCATCCTCCTTACTCAGGGTTTTACTTGCAGCGGTTTAACCCCAGCCGGGGGGCGCATGTCTGGCGGCGGGGCAAACTCGATCTGTCGGGCCTTGTCGATGTGTTCTGGTTTGAAGTTGTCCACTGACAATGCCGAGGCAAGCTTCCAGTCACTGAACGCGACCTGATGCCGGGATTGGGTGGGATCATCGCGAAACACTGCGCGCAGCATGCGCGGAAGCTTGTCCTGCGCGCCGATCCAGGCTTGGACGAATACGATGTCATTGGCGTAAGCGATTACATCAGTCGTGGTATCCCCGATCACCGTGGACTGTCCGATGAAAAACGCCAGACGCATATCCTTGATCAAATCCTGATAAGGATTGGCGACGATCACATCCGTAAAAGGAAAGTAGATTGCGGCACGCTGGTATGCAGCCTCAAGGGTCGCATCAATGGTGGGTGGCGCATCCGCTTGCGCCAGCAGGTTTTCCGTCGGAGCAAAGGCGTAGGCACGCTTGCCGTCATAGTAAAACTCGGTCGCCGGACCATCACCCGAAGTCATTACGCGTAGGTGATCAGGCCGCTGCACGTCGACCTGCGCCACCGTGCTATAGGCCAAGGGCGGCCCAAGCCGACTGGGCTTCTCGTAGGTCGTGATGGCTGTGAAGCTCATACCCTTTGCGCCAGCCAACTTCGCACTCATCGCCTGCAGAACTTCCAGCGCCCTGGGTTCCAGTTGAACCGCAGGCGCAGGAGCAGTGACGGGTTTTTCTGCCGCCTGCACGGGCGCCGCGAACAGGCCGATCAACAGGCCAAGCGAGAGCAATCGGACATGTTGATGGAGTGCCAACATTGTTCTTCTCCGCAGAAGTAAAAAATGGATCATCTGACCGCTTGTGCGATATCCCCGCAAAAAATATCGACGCTGCCATCCTCAGGAGTCGTACGCACGACGATGGAGTACTTCCCGGACAGCAGATCGGATACGGCGATAGGCGCAGTTCGGTAAAAAGTCCAGCCGGCTTCAGCCGCGCGTTGAGTGGTAATCCTGTTATTCATCTCATAAGCGGCTGGGCCTGGCTGCTGACAGCTGCCTTTGTTGACAAAGGTGTAGAGACGCAACGGCAGCGTGGTTCCGTCTGGGACACCAGAAATGTAGAAGTCAAAATTGGTTTCATCATCGACAGTGGTCAGAGTCGTACTGCCGATCTGCCCGGAGTTCTGATGGGTAGCGGTCAACGGCAGTTTCACCGGATGACTGGAGGAATTGATGCAGCCCAAGAGACCTGCCGAGCCTAATAGCATCACCAGTGGGGCGCTGTATTTCATTGGCAATCTCCATCAATGGGTTGGCTGAGGCTCGGGTAGTTGTCTACACCGTCGAGGGCATTGCAGTAGCGGTGAAATAGAAATGTTTCTGAACTGAATTAAATCGACTTGGGAAACAACAGCGTAAACGCTTCCCGAAATCCCCAGCCTTCAGCACCGTCTTTCGGACTGTCAGCCCAGTAGCGCGGTCCTTTATTCATTCGCACACCTTTCTGATTTCGAAAACATGAACTACCACTTAGTGGTGTGTTCCCCGACTTCATCCAGCGTAGTTCAGACTTTCTGAATCAGAACTAATTTGAGTGTGCGAGGAAGCTTTCTTGTCGAGGTAAGTCCATGCAGCTGAGGAAGGCTGCGATTCCAGCAGTGCTTGTTCTGTTCTGCCATCAGGTGCAAGCGGGCGGCATCATGCTCTACGAAATCGGTACCGATAATGCCGGCCTGGCCAACGCCGGTGCGACGGCCCAAGCGCAGGGCCCCTGGACGATGCCTCCAATCCGGCGGGCATGAGTGGTCAGTGTGACCACGCATGGATTCAAGCGCTGACCGGGAATATGACCTGGCGATTCTAATGCTCTGCCATAAAAACGACGCGTCAAACCAAGGAGTACACACCACGATGAATCTGTCTCGAAAACTGCTTGTCGGCACCACGCTGGCCAGTCTGTTACTCGGCGGTTGCACCTCGAAAGTCACCGAGCAAACGCAGTACTCCGGTTTCCTCTCCAACTACGACAACCTGCAGGAAGTCGACACGCCCAGCGGTGGAACGACGATGCGCTGGGTCAGCCCGTCGTGGAACCCGAGCGCCTATGACACCGTGGCGTTCAACAAGCTGGAACTCTATCCGGCACCCAAGCCCAATGAACGAATCAATCAACAGACACTGGCCGATATTCAGAGCTACATGACCAGCAAGACGCGAACCACATTGGGTCAGAAATACCGCTTGGTGACGAACATCTCAGAGGCGCCGACCGGCTCAAAACCCCTGATTATGCGGGCAGCGGTCACTGGCGTGAGTGCCTCCAACGAAGGCATGAAATGGTATGAAGTGGTCCCCATCGCCGCCGTCGTCGGAGCCACACAGGCGGCCACCGGTCACCGGGATCAGGACACCAGCCTGTTCATCGAAGCCGAGTTCATCGATGCGAAAACCAATCAGACCGTCGCCAAGGTGGTACGCAAGGTCTTTGGTAACACCCTGGAAAATGAAAGCCAGAAAATAACTGCCCAGGACTTCAAGGCCGCCATCGATAAATTGAATGTTGATCTGTGGGCATTCATTCGCAGTTGAACCTAGGCGTAGCCGCCACGGCAGCGGCTCGAAACCCTCAAGCATAGGATTGCTGACATGCGTTTTCATTCATCGCTTCGATGCGCAAGCTTGCAAAGACCGTTACTCGTGGCAGCGCTGATGACCAGCGTGCTGATGCTCAGTGCCTGTGCGTCGGTGGATGCGCAGACAACCGCTTACGTCGGCGTCGAGCACCCCGCGCCAACCCTGGCCAGTGAAATTCAGATCCTCCGTACAGCGCCGACGCGTCCCAGCGTGCGGTTGGGCGAAATCCTGATCGATGCCAGTGTCGATCCGGCACCGCCCATCACCCAGGTTGAACAAAAGCTGCGCGAAGAAGCGGCCAAGCTTGGCGCAGATGCAGTGGTTGTCGTTTACGACCAGATCCAGCCCGTCGCGGCCTACGTGAGCGGGCCACTCTGGAGCCGTGATGTCGAAACGATTCAGGGGCGCAAGCTCAAAGGCATTGCCATCAAATATCAATGACGAGGTAACCGCTATGAAAGTAATTCTGTCCTGGCTGACGATCACATTGACGGCTGTACTGATCAGTGCCTGTTCGGCCGTCAGTTCAACCGACGGTGGCGCCGGTGAAATTGAAATTCGCTCGGGCACAATCGAGCAGATTTCGCTGACACAGATGCAGACCAATCACGACAGTGGCGTCGGCGCTGTCCTCGGTGGCCTCGGTGGCCTGGGGATCGGCAGCCTGATTGGCCGTGGTACCGGGCGTGATGTTGCCATGGTGGCCGGCGCGCTCGCCGGGGCGGTAGGTGGTAATTACGCCGAGAAGAAAAAGTACGATCAACCGATAGAGGCGCAGCAGATCATCGTACGGGTCAACAGTGGCGTGCTGGTCTCGGTGACCCAGCCGATCAATCCCTCCTTGGCTAAAGGTATGAAGGTTTATATCCAGGGCTCGGGCAACGATGCTCGTGTGGTACCGCAAGGTGGTTAAGATTCATCCGAGTTTTTTGAGAGCTGCACGGGTCACCAGGCACTTGTAACCAGGACCTGGCTGCCCGCATCCACTGGCCCTGGTTGGCAGTGTAGCCGTCGTTATTCACTTGCCTGCCCGGCAATCGGGCAGGCAAGGCGGGCCCCTTGATCTGAAAGGCTGAACACCCCCCCATCCCCCATCAAGGGGGTCAATCCCCCTCGTTCCTGCGCATACCATCCAGCTCGTCCTTGTCGCGACAGCCGTGCCTTGCGTGCGGCTCGCTGCCGCCATCTCCCGAGAGAAACAATAATGACTGGGTATGCCTTGCGAGTGGAACTTGAACCAACCGGCCTCGATGCCGACCTCAACGAGCTGGAATCGGCGATGCAGCAAAGTGCGCGGCGCTTTGCCTGCAACGTGATGCGACCGCTCGGCCAGCAGCTCGACCAGATGACCCCGGCGCAGGTGATCGCCGCCGACTCGCCGTTGTGGCAGGTGTTCGAGGAGTTCGCCGGGCTCGGCCTGAACCTGGCCGATCTACAGGCGTTGCCGGCGGCCGATCGCGCACGCCTGATGAGCCTGGTGTTCGAGGAATTAGGGCACGGCGACGGGGGACTGGCGGTGGTGCTGGGCGCCGCCATGATCCCTGGCATTGTGCTGGATCTGGTCGATCGGCAGGACCTGATGCAGCGCTACATCGACCGCCCGCTGGGCTGCTGGGGTATCACCGAGCCGGACCATGGCAGCGACATGCTCGACAGCAGCGGCCATGTACGCCACCCCGGCGTGGGGCATGGCCGATTGAATTGCAATGCGAAAATCCAGGGCGAGCGCATCGTCATCAACGGGCAGAAGTCCGCCTGGGTGTCCAATGGTCCGATTGCGCAAACCTGCATCCTGTTCTGCGGTTTCGACGATGGCTCCGGCCGCGACCAGCGCTGCGTGGTGCTGGTGCCGCTCGACAGCGCCGGTGTCAGCCGCGGGGCGCCGTTAGACAAAATGGGCCAGCGTGCACTGCCGCAGGGTGAGTTGTATTTCGACAACGTCAGCCTGCCGCTCGACCACCTGGTGGCCGGGCCGGAAGACTACGTCAGGGTCGAGCAGGGCGTGCTCGCCGAGGCCAACGCATTGATGGGCGTGATCTGGACCGGCGTGGCTCGTGCTGCCTATGAGCTGGCCTACACCTACGCCCACCAGCGCAAGCAGGGCGGTGTGCCGATCATCGTCCACCAGAATGTGCGCTATCGCTTGTTCCATATGTTCACCCGCGTCGAGGCCTCCCGTGCCCTGGCTCGCCGTGCGGTCCTGTTCAACCAGCTGGCGCCACGCCCGGCGCTGCAAGGTTCCATCGCCGCCAAGATCACCGCGACGCAGACCGCCTTCGACGTGGCCTCGCAAGCGATCCAGCTGTTCGGTGGCAACGGCGTCACTCGCGAGTACCCGGTGGAAAAGCTGCTACGTGACGCCCGTGCCTCGATGATCGAGGACGGTTGCAACGAAATGCTCGCCATCAAGGGCGGCTCCCTGATTTCACGGATCTGAGAATCTCGACATGAAGATGAATGCATACGTTGCCGGTGTGGGCATGGTGCCGTTCGGCAAACACCTGGACAAGACGCTCAAGGGGTTGGCCGGGCAGGCGATCCAGTTGGCCTTGAACGATGCCGGACTGGACAAGACACAGCTGCAGGCGGCGTGGATGGGCAATGCGGCCGCTGGCGTGGTCACCGGCCAGGAAATGATCCGTGGCGAAGTGGTGCTGCGGGGCATGGGCATCGGCAAGATCCCGGTGGTCAACGTGGAGAACGCCTGCGCCTCATCGTCCACAGCCTTTCAGCAAGCCTGCGCTATGGTCAGCGCCGGCTATTACGACATCGTCCTGGTGTGCGGTTACGAAAAACTTTTCCACGAAGACAAGGCCCGCAGCCTCGGGGCGTTTTCCAGCGCCATCGATGTCGAAGACCCCGAAGGTGCGATGAACGTGGTGAAGAAACTCGCCGAGGCCGCAGGCGAACCTTTCGACGTCACCGGAGCGGGCAGCAGCCGTTCGGTGTTCATGGACATCTACGCGTTGATGGCGAAGAAGCACATGAAGCAGTACGGCTCCACTGCCGAACATTTCGCCATGATCGCGGCGAAGAATTCCTTCCATGGCAGCCTCAATGAACGCGCGCAATTTCGTGACGTGTTGAGCGTCGAGCAGGTGCTCGGCGCCCGCTCGATCGTTGATCCCTTGACCTTGCCCATGTGCTCGCCGATTGGCGATGGCGCGGCGGCCGTGGTGGTGGTCAGCGAGCGCAAGGCCCGGCAACTCGGCCTGCGCAATCCGGTGCGGGTAGCGGCTTCGGCGCTGGTGTCGGGCTGGGACTTCGAGCAGGCCGGCGAAAGCGTCGGCGCCCTGGCGGCACAACAGGTGTACGCCGCCTCCGGTATTGGCCCGCAAGACCTGTCTTGTGTCGAACTGCATGACGCGTCGGCACCGTCGGAGCTTATGGCTTACGAATACCTGGGCCTGTGCGCGCCCGGTGGCGGCACGCGTTTGCTCGAATCCGGGGCAACGCATCTGGGTGGACGCTTGCCGGTGAACGCTTCCGGCGGTCTGTTGCGCAAAGGCCATCCCATCGGCGCCAGCGGTTGCGCGCAGATCGTCGAATTGACCGAACAGTTGCAAGGCCGCGCCGGCGCACGGCAAGTCGATAACGCGCGTATCGGGTTGGCCCACAACGGCGGCGGGGCCATCGGCCTGGATGCCGCGGCCACGGTTGTCACTCTATTGGTGCGGGAGAATCTGCGATGAGTCATTACAGCGATCTGAATCTGGCCGGGCTGCTCGGCAACCGGGTTGTGAGCGACCCGCAGCGCTGCGTGCTGACGGTGGAGAACGGCCCGGCAAGCCCGGCGCAGACCCGCACCTATGCGCAGCTGTGGCGCAATGGCCACCGCCTGGCCTGGGGCCTCAGCCGGTTGGGACTGCGGCCCGGCGACTGCTTCGCCTTGCTGATGGCCAACCACGCGGAATTCGTCGATGCGATGGTGGCAGCGGCGATCACCGGCACTGTCTTCGTGCCGATCGACCCACGGGCCAAGGGCGAGAAGCTGGCGTTCTTCCTCAACAATGCACGCTGCAAAGGAGTGATCGCCGCCGACTACGCTCTGGGCAATTTGCTGACGGTTCGCGAGCATCTTGACGATCGCCCCTGGGTGCTGGTTTTGCCCAGTGACGAGGCATCCGGCGAATTGCAGGACTGCGCCGACGTAACGCTGTATGCCGATGTCCTGGAGACAAGTCTCGACGATCATCCGTTGGCGGATCTGGCCGACGATGCACCGATGCAGTTGATCTTCACCTCCGGCACCACGGGCGATCCGAAAGGCATTGTCATGACCCACCGGCGCTATTGCGAGTCGGCGCTGATCACCGACCGCGCCTTTGGCTACCACGCTGACGACCGTCCCTACTCGGGACTGTCGCTGACCCACGCCAACGCCCAACTGGTCACCCTCGGTGCGTCGCTGGCGCTGGGCATGCGCTGTGTGCTGTCGCGCAAGTTCACCAAATCCCGCCTGTGGGATATCACCCGCCAGTACGGCTGCACCAGTTTCACCCTGTTGGGCGGCATGACCACGGCGCTGTATGCCGAGGCGGCCCGCCCTGACGACGCCGACAACCCGGTGCGTTTCGTGATTTCCGCCGGCATGCCCAAGGCGATCTGGAATGACTTCGAGCAACGCTTCGGCGTTCAGGTCCTGGAGTTCTACGGCGCTGCCGAGGGCGGGCTGAGCATCAAGCCGATCGGCGTGGGCCCTGTCGGTAGTATTGGCAAGCCGGCGCCGAATCTGCGCCACCGCATCGTCGACGAAGCCGGCCATGACTGCGCGCCGGGCGAGCCCGGTGAGCTGTTGTTCCAGCCGGTCGATGGCAGCCCCTACAAGGTCGAATACTTCAACAACCCCGAAGCCTCTGCGAAGAAGTGCGCGGCGGGCTGGTTGCACATGGGCGATGTGGTGACCCAGGACGCCGAGGGCTGGCTGTTCTTCCAATACCGCAAAGGCAGTGGCATTCGCCGCAATGGTGAGTTCATCAGCAGCGCCTTCATCGAAAAAGCCATCGCCGAGTGCCCGGAGGTCGACGACGTGTACGTCTATGGCATCCCGGCCAGCAGCGGTGTCCCCGGCGAAAAAGACGTGGTCGCGGCAGTGGTGCCCAAAGACCTGGCGAGCTTCGACCCACAACGAATCTTCCGGGTCTGCCGCGAACAACTCGAGTCCAACTTTGTGCCGAGCTACCTACAAGTCTTGGCGCAGATCCCCAAGACCGCCTCGGAAAAACCCCAGGATCGTTTCCTGCTCGAAGCCCTAGAGCGCGATCGAGCCAACGTGCATCTCGAAATCCGCTGACAGTCAATTCAAACAAAAAGAGGAAAACTCTCATGTCCCAAGCACGCAAAGTACTGATCTATGGCGCCAGCGGCTACACCGGCAAACTGGTAGCCGAATCCTTGGCCCAGCGCGGCATTCCGTTCTACATGGCAGGGCGCACCCGCAGTCGTCTGGAAGCGGCGCTGCAAATAGTCGAAGAGCGTCATGGCCAGCCGGTCGACGCGCAAATCGTCGTCGCCAACAACGACCTGGAATCCTTGCTGCCTCTGTTCGCCGAGGTGGACGTGGTGATCAACGTGGCCGGTCCTTTCATGCAGATCGCCTGGCCGGTGGTCGAGGCTTGCCTGGAAGCGGGCTGCCATTACCTGGACACCACTGGCGAGCAGGACTGGACCGCCGCCATCGGCGAGAAATTCGGCGCCGCTTTTGCTGCCAAGGGCCTGTTGCTGTGCCCGGCCAACTCCTTCATGTGGGCCGCCGGCTCCCTGGCCGCCGAAGTGGTGCTAGAGAACCCGCAGATTGACAGCCTGGACATCTGCTATCAGATCGACAACGGCCTGCCATCGGAGGCTTCGACCAAGTCGTTCCTGCGCATGGTCTGCAACGATGTGTCCCAGTATTACCTGGAGCAGGGCGAGTACAAGTCCTGGCCCAACGACGTGGCCTACCAAGTGTCCGTGCCTTATCGCAATGCTCTGCTCAGTGCTCACCCCTGGGGGGGCGCATGCGAGCCGGTGTGGTTCAAGAACGATCCGCGCGTGCGCAACTGCAAGGTACTCACGGCGGTGGGCGAACACATGATCGGCCCGGTGATTCAGGCGATCAAAGCCTTCAACGCCGTCGCGTCGGGCCTGACCCAACAGCAGCGTGAAGAGTGGACCAACCACATGGGCGACCAGATGGACACGGGCGAACCGCCGAAGGATTCGCTGGACGTGCAACGCGGTGTGATCGTGGTGCACGGGCAGGGCCGGCAGATCACCACGTCCTACGTGATGAACCTGTCCGCGGCCTACACCTGGACTGGCGACCTCTGTGCCGAAGGTGCCCTGCGCCTGCTTGAGAACCGGCAGAAGAACGTTGGCTTCCAATCGCCAGCCAAGGCCTTTGGCCATCGCGAACTGATTCAGTTCTTCCACGAGCGCGGCTATTGCAGCGCATTGCCGGCCTGAACAGCCAGTTGCCAAGCCTGAACGGCTCACCGCAAGCGGAGAAAGATATGCCCCCAGTCGTCCTGGATAAACCGGCCGAAGTGCTTCACGCGCCACGTGCGGCAACACGCGATGTGCGGCTTCATGCCCGCTGGCTGTTCGGTATTGCGGCCGCCTTCAATGTTGCCGTGGCCTCGGGACTTTTGTTTTGCCAATCCTGGCTCGCACCCCTGTTGGGACTGACGCCCGCCTACGGCAGCAACGCCTTGTTCCTCGACCTGACGGCGATGCTGATCGCGGTGTTCGGCTACGCCTATGGGCGAGTCGCTGGCCATCCGCAGCGTTTTCGCCCTTACATCGCCTTGGGCGTGCTGGGCAAAACGCTGGTGGTGCTGCTGGTGTTCGGTCATTGGCTGGACGGCGACATCGATTGGCAACTGCCTCTGCTGGCCAGCGCCGACGCACTGTTCAGCCTGCTGTTCCTGGCATTCCTGCGCCGTTTACCGGCGTGAGCAAACACGAGAGAAAAACCACAATGAACACTGTATTCGAACGATTCGCCCTGGCTGGCAAGGTTGCTTTGGTCACTGGCGCGGCGCAAGGCCTGGGTGCCGAAACCGCTCACACCCTGGCCATGGCGGGTGCCAAAGTGATGGTCAGTGACCTGCAACTGGAGCAGGCGCAAGCCACTGCCGAACGTATTCGCGCAGCGGGCGGAGAAGCCTTGGCCATGGTGCATGATGTGACCGACGAAGCCCAATGGCAGCAGGTGGTCGCAGCAACGGTCGAGGCCTTCGGCGGGCTCGACGTCCTGGTCAACAATGCGGGCATCGAAAAGATGGCGCTGTTTACCGAGGCCAGCGTCGAGGACTTCCGCCTGATGCACGAGATCAACGTCACCGGCGTGTTCCTCGGCATCAAGCACGCCGCCCGGGTCATGCGCCCCGGCGCTGCGGCTGGCAAGGGCGGTTCGATCATCAACCTGTCGTCGGTGGCCGGCCTGGTGGGCATGCCGGCGCTCGGCGGTTATTGCTCCTCCAAAGGTGCGGTGCGCCTGATGAGCAAGGCGGCGGCCGTGGAGTTCGCTCGTCTGGGCTATGGCGTTCGCGTCAACTCGATCCACCCGGCGATCATCAAGACCGACATGGGCGTCAATGTGGTCCGCGGCTTCGTCGCCATTGGCCTGGCGCCCGATGAAGCCAGCGCCGACGCCTACGCCGAGTCCCTGCACCCGCTCGGCTACGGCCAGCCGCAGGACGTTTCCAGCGCCGTACTGTTCCTCGCCTCGGAGGCTTCGCGCTGGAGCACCGGCAGCGAAATCGTCATCGACGGCGGCGCTTGCGCCTGCTGACAGTCTGAAGGAAGGAGAGATTCATGAATCGACTGCACAACAAGGTTTGCCTGGTGACTGGCGCCGCAAGCGGCATCGGCCTGGCGATCGCCGAAACCTTCCTGCGCGAAGGCGCCAAGGTATTGTTGACCGATATCGATGTGGCAAACGGCGAAAGCGCCGTCGCCCGCTTGCAGGAAGAAGGCTTGGCCGCAGACTTCCATGTTCATGACGCCAGCTCGCAGGAGCAATGGCAGCAGGTCATGGACGCCGTGCAACAACGCTGGGGCCGCCTCGACGTACTGGTTAACAACGCGGGCATCGCCATCATCGCCGACGTGGAAACCCTGACCCTGGCGCAGTGGCGCAAGACCAACGCGGTCAATCTCGACGGTGTGTTCCTTGGCACTCAACAGGCCATCGCGGCCATGAAGGGGCAGGGCAGCGGGGCGATCATCAACATCGCCTCCATCGAAGGCATCATCGGCGAGCCACTGGTGCCGTCCTACAATGCCAGCAAGGGCGGTGTGCGCATCTTCACACGCGCTGCCGCCGCCCATTGCGCGCGCCTGGGCTACGGCATCCGCATCAATAACCTGTGCCCGGGTTTCATCTCGACCGCAATGTTCACTGGCGGCCTGAGCACCATCAGCGCGGAACAGGCGCAACAGTTCCAGGGTTTCCTGCAGCAGCGTATCCCCATGGGCCGCGTGGGCGCACCGGAGGAAATCGCCAAGGCCGCGCTGTTCCTGGCATCGGACGATGCCAGCTATGTGACGGGTACTGACCTGGTGGTCGACGGGGGTTATCTGGCGCAGTGACCGTGAGTCGCTGTGCTGTGTTTTTGGGGCGGAGCCTGGGTGATCCTCAGGGTTCGCCCTTTTTTTTGCCGCCCGGTTCCCCCCATGTGGGGGATCAATGCGCGCCGAGGGAATTTGCATAGTCCTCCTGCTTCTCGACTGCCCAGAGTCGAGCCGCCCGATAACAACAATCACAACAATCGAGGACCTGTGCATGCGCTATCCGCTTCCTTACTGGCCACGGCCCCAGCCATCCGCCGTGTCAACTGAACGCGGGGGATCCAATCATGGCTTCTGAATGGATGGGCAAGGTTGCGCGTGTCCTCGAACTGATACTGCCTTCGCTACTGATCGCGGGCGCCATCGCCTTCGCCTCATACCCGCCCGCCTGGTACGCCGTACAGGACCAACTGCGCAGCCAGTCAACCACCTGCGTCTGGATTTGCTGGTTCTGGCCATCCTGAGCCGGACACCCCCTACAGAAAGGGAAGGGTCCTTCAATACAAGGAAAACACGCTAATGCTCTTACTCCGATATTCATCCATTGCCGCCGCCGTCGGCCTGGCCTTGTCGATTAATCTGGGGGCCGTGGCCCAGGAAAAAACGCCGCTCAATGCTGCAGAGTCGACTGAGGTCTACGAGAAGGCGCAGGAGGATTACGCCTATCTCATCGGAAAACAGGCTTACATCTGGGGCTGGCCGGCGGTCAACCTGCATAACCGACGCGCGGCCATGCAGCCGGTGCCACGTTCGGGGCTGGTGGGCGGCATTATTCCAGTGGCGCCGGTCAATCAGTTGAGCATGTTGACCGACTACCTCGATGCCGGGCAGCGCTTTGTGCTGACCCCTAACCAGGACGTGATATACGGCCAGATGTTCACTGACCTCGGCAAGGGGCCGGTGGTGTTCCAGGTTCCCGACTTCGGCGCGCGCTATTGGGTCCTGCATTGCATGGACGCCTATACCGAAGTGTTCGCGGCGCCCGGCTCGCGGATCAAGTCCAAACCGGGTTTCTACATGATCGTCGGACCGGACTGGCAGGGTGAAAAACCGGCCGGGGTGGTCGAGGTATTGCACTCGCCGACCAACCTGGCCTGGGTAGTACCGCGAATTTTCATGGATGACAACAGTCAGGATCGCGAGGCTGTGCGCTCGCTGGTCAACCAGGTCAACGGCTATCCGCTCAGTCAGTTCGATGGCAAACCCAGGAACGTCGATTGGCACGGGCTGCCGACATTTCCGGCCCCGGCACAAGGCAAGGGAGAAGTGCGCTGGGTCAAGGACGAAACTTTCTGGGCGGACCTGGCGACTGTCCTCTCGGAGAACCAGCCCCGCCCGGAGGAAGCGGCACTGGTCGATACTTTCAAACGCACGCTGGAACTTGCCAAGACCAACCCGGCCATCCAGCGAGGCTTGGACCGGGCACTGGCGCATGGTGCGCTAGTGCTCAATGCCGGGTTTTCGTTCAGCATCCACCCTAATAAATTCGGTAACCAGTGGGCGGCCGACCTGACTGCCGGCGCAGCGGGCAGCAACTACTTGCGCCGTGCCTGGGTAGCCAAGGCCTACATCGCCACCAACAAGCCGGACGACGCCCTGTATCTGGGCACCGACTACGATGGCAGTGGGGAACGGCTTGAGGGCTCGAAGCCTTACACCCTGACATTCGCGGCCGATCAACTGCCGCCGGCCGAGGCGTTCTGGTCAATATCGGCTTACGACGGTGAGCACTTCTTCGAACCCAACCCGATCAATCGCTTTTCGATCGGCACCAAGAATCGGGACCTGAAGAAGAATGCCGACGGTTCCCTGACGATATACCTGCAACACACTTCGCCAGGGGCTGACAAGGAAGGCAATTGGCTGCCTGTACCCAAGGATGACTTCAGCTTGTTGCTGCGCCTGTACAGTCCGGGGCGAAGCGTGGTCAAGGGCGAGTACATGATGCCGCCTGTGAGCAAGATCAAGTAAATGTTGATGGCAGCAAAGGTGCGGAACAGGGAAGGGGTGATGTGCTCGCCTACAACCTGAGACGGGTCATGAAAATCATATTATCCAACAGCTGATTTTTATCTTTTCCAAGGGGGGGGCGAGCAGCGTTCTCCAAGGTCAATGCAACGAAATCCACGCCCGGGCCTCATACATAAAC
>Ga0247819_10000322_pt1 | contig 29562 bp, 27 predicted proteins | sample 13C_Xylose_Day6_FD_193428 | JGI IMG/M metagenome (GOLD analysis project Ga0247819, IMG submission 193428) | Soil microbial communities from agricultural site in Penn Yan, New York, United States - 13C_Xylose_Day6 | ecosystem: Environmental > Terrestrial > Soil > Agricultural land | place: USA...
CAGGTAGCCGGGCACGCTGTTCCAGCGCGACGCCCGCGCCAACGCGCTGCCTACACCGCGCACGCCACTGGGTGGATAGTGCACGGCACGCACCAGCTCTCGCGCTTGTTCGGCGCTTTCGACCATCGGCACCAGTAAGGTCTGGGTGCCGATGTCCAAAATCTGTTTGATCAACGTTGTGTCGCCAGCGACAGGGCGGATCACTGGATGACTAGTGTAGGGCGCTATCGCCTGCAATTGGCCAAGCATGCTGCGTATATCATTGGGCGCGTGCTCGCCGTCGATCAATAGCCAATCAAAGTCGGCATTGGCTGCCAGCTCTGCGCAGTAAGGGTTGGCCAGACCGAGCCAAAGGCCGATTTGAGCCTTGCCACTTTTCAGGCGTTGTTTGAATGTGTTGATTGGCATATCCATGAAACGGTCCTCAAGAAATCAGACGAAGCGGCAGGAGATGGAACCCAGCATGTCGTAGTCGACATGGAAGGTATCGCCTGGGTTCGCAGCCACCGGACGGGTAAACGACCCGCCCAGAATAATTTGCCCCGGTTGCAACGTGACATCGTATGGGGCGAGCTTGTTCGCCAGCCAGGCGACACCTTTCGCCGGGTGATTGAGCACGGCGGCAGAGACCCCTGATTCCTCGATCACGCCATTGCGGTACAAGACAGCGGGCACCTTGCGCAGGTCGACCTCGTGAGGGCGCACAGCACGGCCGCCCATTACCACACCTGCGTTCGCCGCATTGTCGGAAATGGTGTCGAAGACCTTGCGCGTGGCTTTGGTCTCCGGATCGATCTGCTGGATACGCGCGTCAATGATTTCCAGGGCCGGGATCACCCATTCGGTAGCCTCCAGCACATCGAAAATAGTGACATTCGGGCCTTTGAGCGGCTTGCCGAGGATGAATGCCAACTCCACTTCAACGCGCGGCACGATAAAACGGTTGAAGGGGATGTCGGTGCCTTCGTCGAACAGCATGTCGTCAAGCAACGCCCCGTAATCCGGTTCTGTAATGTTAGATGAGACCTGCATGGCCCGAGAGGTCAGGCCAATCTTGTGCCCCACCAGCTTACGACCGTTCTTTATTTTCTGTGCCACCCAGGCTCGCTGAATGGCATAGGCATCTTCGATGGTGATCTGCGGATGCGCGAGGGAGAACTGCCCGACTTGCTTACGGGAGCGTTCGGCGTTGTCCAGTTGTGCAGCGGCTTGCTGGATGAATTCTTGATCGAGCATGACTTGGATCTCTTAATGAGGATTGACGATGGCGGCGGGCGTGCGCAGCACCAGGAAGGCGCCTGCGACGATCAATGCCGCGAGGACGTAGAGGGCAAGACTGGCGCTGTGGGTCGTGTCACGCATCCAGCCAATCAGATTGGGTGTTAGAAACGAGGCAATGCTTCCCAGAGAACTGATCAGGGCGATGCCCGCCGCCTGGGTGCTGTTTGACAGGAATGCGGGTGGTAGCTGCCAAAACATCGGCAGTGCGGCGCTCGCGCCCATACCCGCAATCACCAATCCGCCGATTACCATGAAGGGGTCGTCAGGCAAAAGGCCGGCTACGGCGATACCGAGGGCCGACATGAGCAATGGCACACTCAAGTGCCACCGACGTTCACGGCGACGATCCGATGAACGTCCGCAGGCGATCATGAAGCCGCAGCCGGCCAGGTAGGGCAGGGCACTGAGCAGGCCGACCTTGCCATCGCTGCCAATCCCGGAGCTGTGAATCAGGGTAGGCATCCAGAAAGCAAGCGTATTGACCGCCAGCATGACTGCGCAATAGATGCCCACCAGCAGCCAGACCTGAGGATCTCGCAGTATTCCGCCAAACGAAATGATGGGTTTGCGTTGTTCTTCGCTAGCCAGTTGCTTGCGCAGTTGCTCTTTCTGCTCACTGCTCAGCCAACTGACTGACTCGAAGTTGTCAGGCAACACCTTGAGTACCAGCAAACCGAGTAGTACGACTGGCGCGCCTTCAATCAGGAACATCCACTGCCACCCACGCAGGCCCCCAACATCATGAAAGCCTTGCAGGATACCGCCCGATAGAGGGCCACCGACAACCCCGGCCAGCGGCACGGCAATGGCAAACAACGCGGTAACCTGGGCGCGCCTGCTGGCCGGATACCAGCGGTTCAGATAGACCAGAATGCCCGGGAAAAATCCGGCCTCGGCGACGCCGAGCAAGAAGCGCAACGCGTAGAAACCTTCAGCGTTTTCGATCAATAGCATGCTGGTCGACAGAGTCCCCCAGACAACCATCAACAAAGCGATCCAGCGTCGTGGCCCAATGCGATCCAGGGCGATGTTGCTGGGTACACCGAACATCGCGTAGGCAACAAAGAACAAGCCTGCACCGAAACCGTAGACGGTATCGCTGAATTGCAGGTCGGCGCCCATCTGCATCTTCGCGAAACCGATGTTTATCCGATCAAGATGGGCAAACAGGTAGCACACCAGCAGCAGTGGCATCAGCCGCAAGGTCACTGTGCGGTGGGTCGATGTTGCGGCATCGCTCAAAGGCTGTGCAGCGGAAGTGGCTATGCTCATGATTTTGTACTTTTTGTGAGAGTGGCCGAGGGAAGAGGAAGGTTCTAGTTCGCCTGCTGATTGAGGAAGGCATGCACGTTGTTGAGCTTGAAATTAAGCTCGGGGTGGAGCTCGATCATCTCAAACGACAGAGCCAGCAAACGTTCTGCCTGCAGCGGTGCAAAGTGGGCGGTGATGACTTCGAACAGTTTTTCAGCGACCCGTCGACGTGTCGCCAGGTCGCGGCCGTGGCCAACCTTCAGCGTCATGTGGACAAAGGCGTAATCGTGTTTGCCGTCGGCCATACGCCACGTATCCAGTCGAACGCCGCGGCTACGGATACCTCCCAGCGGAAACACACCGCTGGCCCCCAGTGTCGTATGGACTTTTTCAAAAAGGCCCGGCAGGTCGGCCTGTTGCTCAATGTTGTCGGTGTACTCGGCAATAAAATGCGGCATCGTGCCCTCCTGGTAGGTCGTTGAGCCGAGCGGCGGGCGAGCCCCTGCCGCTTGAGCGAAATTCAGAGCGGGAAAATGGCGTTGATCTGGCCGGTCCCGGAGCTGCCAAAGGGCTCCGTGAGAACTTCGACCGGCTTGTTGTAATCCGGCCCACCCAGCAGGCCCAAGAGCATTGCAGTGTCGTGCATTTTGCCCTCGCCGAAGCAGTGCTCGGCGTAGTCAGGAAGCATCGCGCAGAACTCTCTGAATCGACCTTCGCGCCACAGCTTGACCACGTGCATGTCGACCTGCTTGTCGAATTCGCGCGTCCAGTTGTGGATATTGGCTTCCGCTTCGCGATCGTCAGAGAAACGGTGTGAAAGAGAGCCGGAGGCCAGCACCAGGACTTTGCGGTCACTCTTCTCGATTGCGCGGCGTACGGCGGCGCCGAAAGCGAAGCTGTCTTCGAGACGATGCCAGGCACACCAGGCCGCGATGGAAATCACCTTGAGTTTTTCGGCTGCAGGTACATCCATGTGCATATAGCGCATGGGCACCAGGGTGCCGTATTCCAGTTCCAGACTCGGAATGTTATGCGACAGCGTGCGCACACCGGCCGCGTTGGCTTCTTCGGCGATCAGTTGACCGAGCTCCGGGCAGCCTGGGTAGTGGTAAACCATGTCCTTGATGAAGTGCGGAAGTTCATTGCTTGTGTAAACGCCGCTGAAATGCTCACCGTTGTTCACGTGGTAGCCGCTGTTCACCAGCCAGTGCACGTCGAAGACGACGGCGGTATCAGCACCTAACTCACGCGCGCGCCGACCTATTTCCTTATGGCCTTCGATAGCTGCAGCACGACAACCGTGGTGTTTGCCCGGTAGTTCGGACAAGTACATCGACGGCACATGGCAGACTTTTGCTGCCAGGACGACTTCGCCCATGATGATTCTCCTGAAAGTATTTTTGTCGGTTCAGTTACGCGGCCAGTGAAAACTGCGATGAGCCGATGCGCGCCTCATCGCGGTCTTCAGCAGCGGCTATCGGCTGCTCAGAGTCCCCAGCGAGGGATGTGATGATTGCCCATGGAAATGCAGACGTTCTTGATTTCGGCGAACACTTCGAAGCTGTATTGGCCACCTTCGCGCCCAGTACCGGAACCTTTCACGCCACCGAACGGCTGACGTAGATCGCGCACATTCTGGCTGTTGATGAATACCATGCCGGCTTCGATGCCGTAGGCTATTCGGTGCGCCTTACCGATGTCCTGGGTCCAGATGTAGGACGCCAGTCCGTATTCAGTGTCGTTAGCCAATTGCAGGGCCTCGGCTTCATCCTTGAACGGAATCAGGCACACCACCGGACCGAAGATTTCTTCCTGGGCAATTCGCATTTTATTGTTCACGTCGGCGAACACAGTCGGCTGGATAAACTGACCTTTGCTCAAGTGAGCTGGCAGGTTGGCTGGACGCTCCAGACCGCCGGCGAGGAGGGTGGCGCCTTCTTCGATGCCGATCTTGATGTAGCCGGTGACCTTGTCGTAGTGGGCCTGGGTGATCATCGAGCCGACCTGGATGACGTTGAGCACACCGTTCGGAATACCGGCTTCGACGGCCAGACGACCCAGCTCGTTGGCCGTCAGCGGCGACAGCTCGGACATTTTAAGCACGGCAGTGTTGCCCAGTGCCAGGCACGGCGCGGTCTTCCAGGTCGCCGTCATGAACGGCACGTTCCAGGGAGACACCAGGCCGCAAACGCCCACCGGCTGGTACAAGGTATAGTTGAGCATCTGGTCGTCGACCGGGTAGCTGTGGCCGTCCATGCGGGTGCAGACTTCTGCGAAAAAATCGAAGTTGTGCGAAGCTCGGGGGATCAACACGTTTTTGGTCTGATGGATCGGCAGGCCCGTGTCCAAGGTCTCCAGCTCGGCCAAATGCGGAACGTTTTGCTCAATCAACTCGCCAAGTTTGCGCATCAGTCGTGCGCGCTCTTTGGCAGGCGTATTGGCCCATTTGGGAAAGGCTTCCTTGGCCGCCGCCACGGCCTGTGCTACTTCTTCGGCACCCCCACTGGCCACTTCACCAATCGCTTCGCCGGTAGCCGGATTGTAGTTGGTGAAGGTGTCTTTGCTTTCGACCTCACGGCCATTGATCCAATGTTTGATCATACTGCTCAAGCCTCTTTACGTGCGGAGAAAAAATCCGCTTCGCTGACAATTCGATTTACGAGGCGACCAACGCCTTCGACTTCCACGATCACTTCATCGCCTGGAACTACGTCTGCAAGGCCTTCCGGCGTACCGGTGGCGATCATGTCGCCTGGCTGCAGGGTCATGAAACTGGACAGGTATTCGATCAGGTAAGGGATGTCGAAGATCATGTCTTTTGTCGAGCCTTCTTGACGAAGCTCACCATTGATCCAAGTGCGCAGTTTCAGATTGCTCGGATCGGGGACATCTGCAACATCGACAATCCAAGGGCCGACCGGAGTCGTGGCGTCACGGTTTTTTACCCGCAAATTCGGGCGGTAGTAGTTTTCCAGGTAATCGCGGATTGCGTAGTCGTTACACACGGTGTAACCCGCCAGATAGCTCAGCGCATCTTCACGCTTGACGTTGCGAGCAGGCTTGCCGATGACTGCAACCAGCTCGCACTCATAGTGCATGTAGGCAATGTTTTCAGGTCTCCAAGTGATCTGATTGTGGCCGGTGTAGGTGCCCGTTGATTTAACGAACACCAAAGGTTCGGTTGGTGGCGCGAAGGCGAGTTCGGCAGCGTGATCGGCATAGTTCAGGCCGAGGGCAAACATAGTGCCATTGGCCGGTGGCAGCCACTCGACCTGGTCTTCGCCGAGGGAGCGGCCGTCCCTCAGATGCACGATGTTGTCTGCATCAACCGTGACGGAATGTATTTGGCTTTCGAAACGGATACGAGCGTATTTCATGCGGCGCCCCCCTGCTCGGCAACGATGACATTGGTCAGGCATCCTAGACCTTGGATTTCTACGTCTACGCGGTCACCTGGCAGGACATCGACACGACCCAAAGGCGTCCCGGTGATCAACACATCTCCGGCATGCAAGGTCATAAACTCGCTGATTTCGGCGATCAGCTGAGGAATCTTGCGTACGAAGTTTGCGGTGGAGTCTTCTTGTCGAAGCTCGCCATTGACTCGTAGTTGCAGGGTCAAGTCGTGCGGATTGGCAAGCTGTTCGCGCGGTACCAATTCCGGGCCGATGGCGCAGAAACCATCGCGACATTTTGCTTTCACGGCAGGGCGGTAATAGCTCTCTTCCGGAAGGCTGAATTCGTTGACGATGGTATAGCCAGCAACGTGATTCAGAGCCTCATCAACACTCACTCGACTGGCATCCTTGCCGATCACCACGCCCAAAGCCGGACCAGGTTGCAATGAAATTCCTGCGCCGGGATGCACCACGGCGCCGCCATGCACATTGCGCGTGTTGGGCGTCTTGATGAACAGGACCGGTTTGACAGGCAGCTTTTGATATGGCGGCTGCTCGAATTCAGAATGGCGCTTCAGCAGCAATCCCTGGTAGTTCAGTGCTACACCGAGCAGGGTGCCGGTCGCAAAGTCATGCAACGCATGGGTCATGCTTCTCTCCTGGCAGGGCGGGACAAGGTGTCCCGCCTGATTATTGTTAACATGTTATCGTTATAGTTAATATGTTAATGATCGTCAAGCACCTAATCGTCCTGGCGATCTGCTCGTAACGGATGCACCATGGCTGCAGTGGGTTTGTTGACTACAAATAGTGAGAAGCGTGTGATGAAAGATCGGTATCCAATTCCGAACATCAACATCGGCCAGGTCTACGACCAGCGCTACAGCGATAGCGAGGTGCATTACGACAAGCTCGGCAACTTGGCAGGTTTCTTTGGGCGCAATATGCCAGTGCACCGCCACGATCGATTTTTCCAGGTGCATTACGTCAAGAGCGGGCCAGTGAGGGTCTACCTTGATGATCAGCAATACGTGGAATCGGGTCCTATGTTTTTTCTCACGCCGCCGACGATTCCCCATTCGTTCGTGACTGAGGCGGACAGTGACGGTCACGTGCTTACCGTTCGACAGCAGATGATCTGGCAATTGATCGAAAGTGATCCTGGACTGGCATTGGGCCCGCAACTACCTCCTGCTTGTGTGGCACTTGATCATCTGAAGCCTGAGTTGCAGAGCGAAGCGAGGCGCTTGACATTTCTGTTCGAGGAACTGCGAGAGGAAATGAGCAGTGGGGCCGCCGGTCACAGCGCAGCGATGCTAAGCCTGACACGGCTGATCATGGTCAGTGTATTAAGGCTGTGCGCAAACCCTATCGAAGCAACGCCCGCGCGACATGAAGACTTGCAGATCTTTCATCGATTCAATGCATTGATCGAGGTGCATTATCTGGAGCACTGGGCGCTAGGCCGTTATGCGCAGGCCATTGGTGTTACCGAAGCGCGGCTTAATGACGTATGTCGACGTATTGCAGATCTCCCATCCAAGCGCTTAGTGTTTGAAAGAGTCATGCAGGAAGCCAAGCGTTTGCTGTTGTTCACAGGCAGCTCGGCCAATGAAATCTGCTACCTGCTGGGATTCAGGGACCCGGCGTATTTCAGTCGTTTTTTTCAGCGCAATGCAGAGATGACGCCGGGAGAGTATCGCCAGCGACACTCAGGTTTTCGCTAACGCCGTGTGTTTTTGCGTGGCTGAATTGTATTTGATTCAGGACGCAGGCAAGTGCTCGGAAGTCAGCCGGTTGCGCTGCTGAACCACCAACCGTAAGCTGTCAGCTTGCCCACTCATTCCAGTTAATATGGCCAATCCCAGACCTTCCCTGACACTCACTCTGCTCCAGGCTCGCGAAGCGGTAATGACTTTTTTCCGGCCCGGTCTGAACGATCATGACTTGACCGAGCAGCAGTGGAGAGTCATCCGAATCCTGCGTCAACACGGCGAACTCGAAAGTCATCAGTTGGCACATCAGGCCTGTATCCTAAAACCCAGCATGAGCGGTGTGCTCAAGCGCCTGGAGCGCGACGGCCTGGTCATTCGTAGGAAATCAGCTGAAGATCAGCGACGCATTTTCCTCAATCTGACGGAGCAAGGGCATGAATGCTTTTTGTCGATGAGCGAGGGGATGGAGCGCAATTATCTCGAGATCCAGCGGCAGTTTGGAGAGAAGAAATTGCAGAAATTGCTCGAGCTACTCGAGGATCTTAAAAAGATTAAGCCCTGAAAAGGGCTACCTGTTATTTCGAATTGGAGGCATCCGCTCATCCGCTGTTATGGAATGCTCATCACTGATTTGGATCATCGGAGCGCGCAAGCGGGTTTTCACTGAGCGGAGTAATATCCATCCACCCGGCTTCCAACGAATGCAACAGATGGCCAATCTGATCAAGCTCACCTTCTTCGCTATCGAGCGAAGCTAGGCATTTCGAGCTTGATTCTGCCAGGCGGGTGATGGCGACATCTACCAAGCGCATTCCTTCTTCACTCAATTGAATCAATTGACCTCTACGATCACGTGGATCGGGAATCCGGTTAGCGACGCCGCGTTCTACCAACTTGTCCGCTCGATAGGTGGCGGCGCCTGACGTCACCTTCAGCAGACGAAAGACATCGGTAGGGCGCATGCAATAAGGCGGACCGCTTCGCCGTAATGCGAACAGCAGCATCAGATCCTTCATTCCGAGCTCAAGGTCGTCCGCGATGACCTCAATGTGATGATCGATCAGCATGGCGAGGCTTCGGATCCGAAGAGTAATCGCCAGTCCATGGTGTTCCAGATCCGGGCGTTCGTTACGCCACGCTTGCGCCACGGCCTCAGGGCTGGCGGCAGGAAACAATAAATCGTTCATGCAAAATCCGTCAGGTGGCTTTGAGGGAATGATACCTCAGCGCGAACCAGCTGTGCCCTGTAGCTATGGTGCTGCGAGGGATGTCTTGAGGTAATGACCCCAAGTGCGTTGAGGTCGACGGAGTACTAATCGCAAAACGTTAATATGCTAACGAATTTTCTTGACGATCGTTAAAAGCGAGCATAGCCTAAAAATGTCTTAATGGTTGAGATACTTTTTTATTAAGATAGTTTTGGCCGCCTAGCTGCGGCTCTTCTAAAAAACAAGAATGGGACTCGCTATGCTGACCGCCGAACAGAACCGCCTGCTTACGGACGTTTCCCCTGGCACACCTCTGCACAAGTATTGGAAACGGCAATGGATTCCTGCCCTGCGCAGTGAGGCGCTTGAGCCTGGAGGCACGCCTCAACGTGTCGAATTGCTATGCGAAAAATATGTCGCCTTCCGCGGAGATGATGGCAATGTCGGATTCCTTCATGAGGCGTGCCCGCACCGCGGAGTTTCGCTGGCGTTGGGTCGAAATGAAGGTAACCGCCTGACATGCATCTTCCATGGCTGGAGCTTTGACGCAGAGGGCAACTGCACCAAGATGCCGACCGAGAAAGACCAGTCTTTTTGTAAGAAGGTAAAGGGCCAGGGGTTCAAGGTGCGCGAGGGCGGCGGTATCGTCTGGGTGTTCTTGGGCGAAGGTGAGGCACCGGCATTCAGCGACTATGCATTCACTTATTTTGATCGCAAGCACACCAGACCTCGCGCTTCCTACAACGAAGCGAACTGGCTGCAAAACGTCGAAACGTTGATGGACTCGGCCCATATCGGACTGCTGCACCATGACACCACGGCCAACCCGGAGCTGCCCCAGGCTGGGCTACAGCTCGTCACTGGCAACGACACCCCGAAGTACACGCTGGAAAGTAGGCCGTACGGCTTGCGGTCGTATTCGTTGCGCACTACGGGTCAAGAGCAGGATTACCTTCGGGTTACCGAGTTCGTAGCGCCGGGCACTGCATTCATTGGTACCACCGAACAAGAAGCGGGATTTCTGATTATCGTGGTGCCGGTAAACAACACGCGAAGCCTTCAATGGTATGTCTACTGGGATTCGCGCCAACCTATCGATGAAAACCTCCCGGATTTCGCGCTGCTCGGCACCGATGAATCGGATGACAACTTTGCAGCGTCTCGCCAGGGTCTTCCCAACTATGGGCAAGATCGCGAAGCCATGCGTGCTGGTCGGAGTTGGACAGGAGTTCCGGGCGTTATTTTTGAGGACTACGCCGTCGCAGAGAGCATTCCCATCGTTGATCGGACACGGGAGTTTTTGGGCAGCGGGGACCTCGCAATTGTCCGTTTGCGGCGTGAACTAATGGAGCGGATCCGCCAATCGGAAGCCAATGAAGACAGCATCCAGGCGCAAGCGAGCGATTACCGTTCATTGAGGGCATTGGCTGACATGATTCCTGTTGGGACCGTAATTCAGGACTACACGGAGCAAAAGCGTCAAGAACGAAGAATGACTTATCTCTGAGCCCGTGAGGCCGTCAGCTTGATGAGCAGGCGGCCGAACGCTCCAATAAAAATCAAAGTTCGGGCTAGGTTGCGAAATGCCAAACACATACCAGGTGTACATCAAATCAGTTACCCATGAGGCAGATGGGGTACTGGCGTATGAGCTAAAAGGGCTGGAGGGCGTAGTGCTTCCTGCATTTTCTCCAGGGGCTCACATTGACGTCATTGCTGAGAATATTCCTCTACGCAGTTACTCCTTGCTCAACGATCCGTCTGAGAGAAATCGTTACGTCATAGCAGTAGCCAAGGATCCTAAAAGTCGTGGCGGATCGATCATGATTCATGATCGCTTGCGTGCCGGAGACAGGTTACAGGTCAGTGAGCCTAGAAATCTGTTTCCCCTTACTGAAGGTGAGCATCGTTCTGTCCTGATCGCGGGCGGGATAGGCATTACGCCACTTTGGTGTATGGCGCAGTATTTGAATAGCAAAAAAATGGACTGGGAGCTTCACTACTTCGCTCGCAGTGTGAACCACGCCGCGTTGATCGACGCCATGCAAGGTCACATTATCCGGGACAAGGTCCAGTTGCTGTTGGGGTATGACGTCGAGGCTACGGTCGCTCACATCCAGGAGGTGCTCCGTGGTGATGATGGCTCCCGGCATTACTATTGTTGCGGGCCAGCGGGGATGATTCAGGCCTATTCCCAACAAGCAAGGGCGCATTTCATCCCTGATAGCAGAGTTCACTTCGAGAGTTTTATACCGCTGCAGGAAGCCGCGACATCGGGTGGGTATGAGATCGTACTGGCGAAGACCTGCAAGACCCTCAAGATTGAGCAAGGCAAAAGCATACTTGATGCGCTGATTGAGAACGGTGTAGAGGTGATGCATTCCTGTCGCGAAGGCATCTGTGGTGCTTGTGAGGTGCGGGTGCTGGAGGGAACGCCAGACCATCGCGATTCAATTCTCAGCGAGGCGGAAAAACAGGCGGGGAAGACAGTTTTTGTCTGCTGCTCAGGAAGCAAGACGCCTCGTATGGTTTTGGACCTGTAACATCCGCCCTATGGCAGGTTTATCAAGCATTGGCAGGCTCGTTGACAATACGGTACGTATGGTTTTATATATATGAAGCCTTCAACGAGAATAAAAAATGTTCAACGACTCTCTCCGTGTGATGTGGTTTGTCCCTCCTGCCATTGCTGTAGCAGCCTCATGGCAAATGCCAGCAGATTTGCGCCTTGAGTCTTCGATGACTCAATCGTCTGATGAGCAGTACTCGTCACTGTGTGCAGGGGAGGTCGACGCGGTCGTAACGTCGATCGACAACGTTCTGCACTGGAACCGCCGGCAAGGTCCACAAGACTTCGTGGTGATTGCTCAGATTGAAGCCACCACGCCGTTACAACTGGTCGGCTCCTCGGCCATGTCAGCTCCTGCGGATTTGCGCGGTGCCAACATTCTGGTGGATGCCCCCGAGAACGGTTTTGTCATTGCCCTTCGAGCGCTACTCCAAGAAGCAGGGCTCGGAGCTGACGACTATCGCCTGACACCCGTTGGAGGGGTGCGTGAGCGGTTTACTGCTCTTGTTGCGGGGGAGGGTGATGCGACCTTGCTCGGGCCGCCGTTCGACACCATGGCGGTGCAGCGGGGACTGAGGAAAATTGCAACGATTCAGGATGTTTTTGCCAATTTTCCAGGTCAAGGATTGGTCGTGAGGAAATCGGTGAGCCATGCAAATGAAGCGCTGAAAGCGTGGGTACGCATCCTCAACGCAACGCTAACGACCCTGCCTGGCGACACAGCCAGGCTGACAGAGGCTTTGGAGCTGCTTGGCATGCCTGTCGAAGCAGTAACAGCACTGGTGAATACATTCCCTGGAACTCTGACGCCTTCTCGCGAGGGTATTGAGCTTCTTGTTGGACAGAGAGCGCTGCTTGGGTTGCCCGGCGCGGATTTTACCTATGAGCAAATTGTCGACGGCTCATTCTTACAATAATACGGAGATGCACATGAAGAAGTTCTCGCTCGGTACATTTTCTTTAAAAACGAATCCGCAGCATCGCTTTGCTGGTCTGGTTGTCGACGGAAAGGTTGTTCCAGTCAGCAGCGTGGCTGAGGCGTTCGGGGTTGATATTCTCCGAGAGAAAAATGTGCTGTCGCTACTTGAAAGCTGGGATGCTAGCTACGCTGCGCTCGAATCAATTGTGGATAAAGTCACTACTTCCTCTTGGTATGATGAAGATCAACTCATGTTTCGCCCTGCGATTGACTTGCCGCGGCAAGTGTTCTGCACCGGCGCAAACTATCGAAAGCATGTAGTGGATTTGACCGTTGATTCAAATGTCGGTCCTGAAGGACTGAGCAAGGAAGAACTGAGAAAGTGGGCCGAAGACATGATGGATCAGAGGGTGGCTAATGGAGAGCCCTATGTATTCACCAAGCCAGTCTCTGCAATCTCCGGTGCCTATGAGGACTTGGTTCTTCCACCCACTACCAGCAAGCCGGATTGGGAGTTGGAACTGGCCGTAGTGATAGGCAAGGAGGGGTACAATATCCGGGTGGAAGATGCCATGGATTATGTAGCCGGTTATACGATTGTCAATGATATCTCTGCTCGCGACCTGATTCCACGCACTGATTACAAGATGCTCGGTACTGACTGGATGAGATCGAAAGGGCAACCAGGCTTTCTTCCGCTTGGTCCCTACCTGGTTCCCAAGCAGTTTGTTGAAGATCCACACAACCTCTCGATGCAACTGACAGTGTCCGGAAAAACAATGCAGGATGAGACTACTGCAGATATGCTTTTTGGAATTGAACAACAAATTGCATACATCTCGAGGTACGCAAAGCTATTGCCAGGTGATGTGATTTGCACTGGATCACCTGCAGGTAATGGGACTCATTACAATCGTTTCTTGCGCGATGGCGATATTATGGTCGGCACAATTGCCGGACTGGGTGAGCAGCGGCAAAAGTGCATCAGTTATCCAAGTTGAGGCAATGTATTATGCGAACGATCGATGACAATCCCGACCGTGCCTTTTTGGAGCGTGTTATTTCAGAGGCTCAATTCGACATCCCGTTTGAATTGACTGCTGGACTAAGTGCACTTGGCGCCCGGTTGGTTCATGGTCGCCCTGGTGTTGTCGAACTCAGTTTCGAAGCGCCAGTAACTACCATTCAGGGCAATGGTGTTGTAGCCGGTGGCACCTTGATGACCATGCTCGACTATGCCATGGCTTTTGCAGTGCTCAGCATGCTCCCCTGCGGGCAAACCTGTGCCACTACCAGCATTACGGTGAATATGCAGGCGGCGGCGCAACCGTCGTTGTTGAAAGCAAAAGCATCAGTTGAGCGTGTCGGTCGTCAAATTGCATTCGCCAGAGCCGAACTTCATGACCCTCAGCGAGATGTACTGGTCGCCAGTTCATCAGCAACATTTGTGGTTATGCCGGTTAATCGTTTAAAGGCGGCATGAGTCAAAAAAATTTTGTTAGTTACGAAACTAAACGAACCGTTTTTGAGGTTGCATGATGAATAACATTACCGAAGTGGCCTATAAGCCAGTACGGAGAATTGTCACTGGTCATAACGAAGCCGGTGAGTCGATTTTTACCAGTGACGCCAATACTCCAAATGTCCTGGCGCAAGCTGGTAAGCCGGTCGCACAGGTCGTTTGGGCAACGGGTGCAGGGCGCGCAGTCGGTTTAGATCCAGCGCCAGCCGGACACAAATTTGGTTTTCATTCTGACGATGGTTCGCTTCTTCGGATAGTCGACTTCCCGCCCGATGAGGTCTACGACCAGGAAAAGTTGGTCGAATTTCTCGATGACGAAGGTGTTCGCGACAAGAAGCAGCCTCGACATTTCTGGTTCCATAAAACGGAATCGCTTGATTACGCGGTGGTACTCGAGGGCGAGATTGTCGCGATGATGGATCACGGTGAGACCGTTATGAGGCCAGGAGACGTACTGGTACAGCGAGCCACGAACCACAGTTGGTCGAATCGTTCAGGGCGTAACTGTCGAATGCTATTTGTCCTGTTAGCGCTGAAAGAAGGAGAAGAACTGTGAGAAAAATTATCATAACCGCCGCTATCACGGGTGGTGCTCATACGCCGTCGATGTCCCCTCATCTGCCGGTTACTCCCGAAGAGATTGGCGATCAGGCGATCGAAGCAGTAAAAGCGGGAGCGGCGATCGTTCATCTTCACGCCCGAAACCCTGAGGATGGACGGCCCACTGGCGATCCTGAAGTCTTCCGTCAATTCGTGTCTCGAATTAAGGCCGAAACGGATGCAATCGTGAACATTTCTACGGGCGGTGGTGGCCCAGGAATGGCGATTAGTGAGCGTGCGGCGGCAGGTGTTGCGCTGCAGCCGGAAATGTGTTCCCTGAACATGGGATCTATAAACCTCAACCTTTCCGAAATGGCTAGCAAGGATCGAGAGTGGCGTTACAGCTGGGAAGTGGAGCATCTTAACGCCACAAAGGATCTTGTCTTTCGCAATACTTTTTCCGATATCGAATGGATCTTGCGTACCATCGGAGATGCCGGTACCCGCTTCGAGTTCGAGTGTTACGACGTCAGCCACTTGTACACGCTAAAGTATTTCCTGGATAAAGGGTTGGTTAAGCCGCCGTTGTTCATCCAGACAATTTTTGGTTTGCGCGGTGCCATGGGAGCTCATATCGAAGATGTGATGCATCAGAAGCGAACCGCAGATCGTCTGTTTGGTGATCAGTACCACTGGTCGGTATTGGGAGCGGGTAAAGACCAGATGTCGCTAGCGACCCTCGCCGCCATTATGGGCGGAAACGTTAGAGTGGGTCTCGAAGATAGTTTGTATATTGGGCGTGGTGAGTTGGCAGTTTCTAATGCCGCTCAAGTGCGGAAAATTCGAAGCATTGTTGAGCAGTTGGGATTCGAAATCGCTACTCCTCAAGAAGCAAGAGAAATGCTCGCGTTGAAAGGAAAGACAAATACTGCCTTTTAATTGTTTATCCCGCATGCCTATCAAGTGACGGAGCATCAGGTAAAGCGTTGACGATGTTGTGAAATGTATAAGCCGGCCATCAGGCCGGCTTTTTAATCTGGAGATTATGACAATCTTCAGGGTTTAGAGCCCAGTAATTCGCATATGTAATTGATATGTGATTCAGCGAAAGATTCATCTAGAGGGGCGTGACCTATTATCAGGCACATATAAACCGGCCCATAGATCAAATCCATAAGCACTTCGACATTTGAGTTTTTTGAAATGTCGCCGCTGTTTTTCCACTCTTCAAGCATCTCTCTGACGATTGCTCTGCGGCCGTAATGAAATCGTTCACGGAAGACACGAAGGATGGCAGGATCAGATTGACCTTCGGCAATAATTTGAGCGACGAGCCGGCCAGGCCATCCTGAATACTGCGTCACCAAAGAACGGAAATGGTGCGCTATGGCGTCGCGTGGGCGCATGCCTCGAGGAAGCGTTGTTTTAATCACATGCTGCTCAATAAACGCATCGATTACCACAGAAGCCTTGGATTCCCACCGTCGATAAATTGTCGCCTTACTGACACCTGCCTCTTGAGCTATCGCTTCTATAGAGATTGCTTGAATCGATTTGTCCTGGAGGAGGTTGATAGCAGCATCCAGGATCTGTCGGCGCGTCGCTTCACTACGAGGGCGTCCAGCAGGCGATGAGGTTTTCTTAACCTGCATTGATGGGTTCCTTGGCTCCGCGCCCTTGAGGTGGTCTGACTGATTCATTGTACGGACTTATAAACGAAACGAGACGAATAGTATATTTGTAGTCTAGCTAAATTATCAGTTCGACTGTGTCAGTTCCTCCAGATTTCTGTGGATCTGGCCAAGCTATGGGCTTGACGTGCCAGTGGAGCCATCGAAATTGGCGCTCACTTTTCTACTTTACAAAACGGTGCGTGTCGTATAGCTTTGAATCCTACAGACCTGATTCAGGCTCATTTGAGTCAATAAAAAGAGGGAGATCACATGAAGCTCGGCCGAATTTCTGTTAACGGGCCCGACGGCGCGGAAGCCCGTTTGGTGCTGGTAGTTCCAGAGGAGCACCGGGTCATCGACCTGAAGCGCGCGCTCCATGAACAGTTGGTCAAGGAAGGCTCTTCCCGGGAAGCCGCTCTGCAATACGCCAGTGCTGTTTTCCCGGGCAGTATGTCGGCGGCTATTGCACTGGGCACACCGTTTACCCAGGCAGCTGAAAAGATCAATGCAAAGCGGCCAGACGCACATTCAATCTCATTCGATGGCGTGCAGTGGTTGCCAGCCTCGGATCCCTCTGTGGTGCGAGATGGACTGACATTCGTGGGCCACATCAAAGGCTTCCATGAAAAAATTGGCCAGCCGCCCACTCCAAATCTTTTGAAGGTGCCTGGCTATTTCAAAGGTACCCCACATACGGTCATTGGCCATGAGGCGCAAGTTCCGTGGCCAGGATACATCCAGCACATGGACTATGAGCTGGAGCTTGGCTACGTCATCGGAAAGCGTGGGGAAAGTCTGCGTCCTGAAAACGCCCTTGACCACCTGTTTGGTATCACCATCTTCAACGACTTCAGTGCCCGCGATTGTCAGGCGGTCGAAATGCCGATTGGGATGGGTCCCACCAAGTGTAAAGACTTCGCCTACGGTATCGGGCCTTGGATTACCACCGTCGATGAATTCAAAGACCTGGACCGGATCGGCATGGAGGTTCGCGTCAATGGCGAGACTTGGGGTAAGGGTGACAGCTCCAATAAGCTGTGGACGATTGGCGAGCTCATCGCCTGGGCCAGCCTTGGTGAAGCCATCGTGCCTGGCGATGTGATCGGTTCGGGTACCATGGGCGGTGGTTCAGCTTTGGAGCTTGATCGTAAGCTCCAGCCGGGTGATGTCGTCGAAATGATTGTTGAGGGGGTCGGAACCCTGCGCAACACAATGGGGCAACCTATCTCGGGTCTTTGGTGGCCCGAAGAACGCAAGCCATTCATGTGACGTGTATTTGAAATTCACGCGCGCATCAGAGATCTCAGGCCCGGGCGCAAAAGTACGGGCCTGATAAAACAAAAACGCATTCTTTGATAGGTGTTGAAATGAACATCCTTGGCCCGGACACTTTGTATTTTGGTGTTGACGATGTCGCGCTCTGCGAGCGCTTCCTGGAGGATTACGGCCTTGAGCCGGTAGGGGGCGGACGCTTTGAGGCATTGGATGGAACTGGTGTAGTCATCAAGCATCGTGACGATCCGGCTTTACCTGCCTGGAATTTGCCGACTGCAAACATGTTGCGTAAGACAGTGTACGGCGTAAAAGACATCGCGACTCTCGAGAGCATCCAGAAGGAGTTTGAGGGCGAGCGTGAAGTCAAGGTTTTGGCCGATGGTTCGCTGGAGTTAGTGGACGATCTCGGATTCTCTCTGGGCTTCCAAGTCTCGATCAGAAAGCCACATAAACTGGCTGCCGAGCGTGTAAACGCGCCTGGAGATATTCACCGTCCTGCGAACAAGACCGGTGTAGATGACAGTTCCGAGCTCGCTCCCAAGCCACGAACGCTCTCCCACGTTGTCTATTTCGTTCCTGATGCCGAGAAGGCCGAGCGCTTCTATGCGGATCGTCTGGGCTTCAAACTCACAGACAAATTCGTCGGAATGGGCCCATTCCTGCGTCCTGCGGGTACTTTCGATCACCATACCCTTTTCTTCATTCAAACCCCGCCGCATTTGCAGGGATGTGAGCATTTTACCTTCCATATGGGTGGGCCACAGGAAGTGCTGCAAGCCGGGTATGCGTTTGCCGCTAAAGGTTACGAATCATATTGGGGACCTGGGCGACATAAGTTTGGGTCTAACTGGTTCTGGTATTTCAATTCCCCATTGGGTTGCCACATCGAGTACGACGCCGATATGGATCAGCACAACGATGAATGGTCACCGCGCGTAGCCCCTGCAATCGTCGATAATTCCCAAGTGTTCCTTTTTCATTGGCGCGAAAAATGGGCTCCCGGTGGAAAACCTGATTGATAAGGAGGTAAGTCAACGATGGCAAAATCTGATCGCCGCAGGCTTTGCCATCTTGAGCAAATTGCGCCAGGTCAATCGTTGGGGTTCAGGATGGAAGGCATAGGTCAGGACGACATTTTTCTAGTCAATGATTGCGGCAATATTCTTGGCTACAAAAACTCTTGCCCCCACTGGCCCGGTTCGACCATGCCGGTTCGGAAGAATAGATATCTCGACAGTGAGTCCAGACATATCGTTTGTAGTGGTCATGGTGCGCTGTTTGAAATTGATTCGGGTTTGTGTATAAAAGGCCCCTGTCTTGGCTTGCGTTTGACTCCTGTGAATCTGGAAGTTACTGAGGCGGGAGAAGTGTTTTTCTTAGGAGACTAAGTCTCAAAAATTTTTTGGCGGATTTTCAGCTGTTTAATAAGCATTGCCAAAAACAAGAATAAGAAAGGAAAGTGTGATGAAGAATCCTACTAATTTTCGCTTGGTGATTTGTGTTGGCGTAATGCTGTTTGCTGCGAAATCGATGGCGCTTGAAGGAGGCACTTCTAGCTATCCGCAGGGTATTGTAACTGTCATGAGTGGGGCAATAGGTGCTCCTGGCGAAACTCATGCATATACATACAATAAAACTGTTGCGGTGGACTCAATTCGTGATGGGCAAGGGGATAAAATATTTCCGAAGGCGAAGGGAAGAGTCCACGCACACGCTTTGAGGTTAGTGCACACGCTTGACGGGCCAACACTACTTGGCGGTAATGTCTCATTGCAGGTCGCAGTGCCTTACGTTGACGGTCATCTGGATATCCCTGCACTCGGACCATTGGGTAGAGACTCGTCGAAAGGAATGGGGGATCCATTATTCGGTGCCTTGATCAGTTGGCAGTCTCCCACATATCTTCACAACGTGGAGTTGGATTTTGTAGCCCCCTGGGGGAAATATGACGAGCATGCGCTAATTAATCCGGGTAACAATAGCAAAGCGATTTATGCTGCTTACGCTTTTACCTGGTTTCCAATACCGCAGGTCGAATTAAGTTCGAAGTCCAGTGTTAACTATAGTTACGAAAATTCAAAAACTGATTATAAGTCCGGGGTGCAGGTCGTTATTGACTATGGGATCAATTATCGACTGACCCAAAACTGGTTGGCGGGTATCGGTGGATATTTATCGACGCAGTTGAATGATGACCAATCCCATGGAGAAAACATTGGTAATCGCACTAAGTCTATAAAAGTTGGCCCGCAAATTGGCTACGCAAGTCGGGACTGGGGAATAATAGCTACCTACCAGAACGATGTATATGCTCGGAACACCTCAGAAGGTAACACCGTTATGCTCAATGGGATGTTTAAGTTTTAATTAGGTGCTGCATTTTTAACGCTCGCTTCTATGCAAGCGTTTTTTTTTGTCAAAATTAAGACTTGACTGCTCGATATCGCAGTTTCACTGGTGATCGTGACGGCAATCCTTTATCAGTGCGGATCGATATCTGAAAAACCGTCAAATTTTGTTGTAGCACCTCTTGCGCTTATTCGCATATGTGATATTAATAAACGATACGTACTGTATCATTTATGAGTGGCATTGCCGGGGTAATCGAGTAGCTGTCTCGCGATAGAGCCTTGGCTGCGCAGGCGTCAGGAAGGAGTGTCAGATTGCTGAATCTCAGTAGGTCATAACTCTGTGTTCCGTCACGCTTGTGGGGAGCAGCCCCGATGATTGACCGCAGCCGCTGTGTAAGTCGCCGGCAACACCACCCGCCAGAGAAGCGCAGGGGAGAAAACGATGAAGGCTGAAACGCGTTTTGGTCATAGGCAGTGATATCGGTGGCGCCACTGCGGCTTATGCTGTTCTCAAGGCTGGGCTTGATTCACTGCGTATGACTGCCCAGGACTGCTTACCAATTATTGTCACGTTGAAACCGAAAAGGGGATATCTCTATGAAGGCAATACTAAAAGAGTCGATTGTTGCAGGCGTGGTTGGTGGAGCTGTTTCAGCTGTAATAGCTTTTTTAGTGAGCCAAAATTTGCCGGCACCCCTTACCCCGTTCGATATCTCGTTAGGTAATGGTTTTAGTGGTTTTGTTAGTGGCTTGATGAGCGGTTTTGTAGGGGTTTATTTGGTGCTTCGCAAAGGTATTGGTATTGCTGTCAAGACGCCCTCCTGAAAGGGCTGACTAACAGACGGGCTGTTGATTACGTGCCGAATGAGCTCACCTGTCACTGTACCAACACTGCAAGTCAAGGGACCGATCCTACGGTGGGGATCATGAACACTAGCTTAATGGTGGCCGTATTTAAGTCTGTTGGTCTATTTAGGACCGTTAGCGAATTATATTTCTACGAGCTTGACAGCCATAGCTGTAGCCTGTAAGTATACGATACGGATCGTATCAAAAATGATTTTACAAATGCTCTTGTCGTAGGCGCGGGCTGAGCGCTGGGTAGCTTTTATAGGCTCTCGGGAGGAGTGGTTATACGGCGTCAAAATTAAATCTAGCGAAGCCTAATATAAAAACAAAAGAGGTTCGTATATGCGTGTATTTAAGTCTACTGCGTACTCATATTCGGCGCCTTCAAAGCGACCGAATCATATGTCATGCATTCTCGCTGGCGGTGCGGCGGGTTTGATATCGATGAGTGCTAGTGCATTTCAAATTGATACGGGCGACAGCGATCTCCGTGTCCGTTGGGATAACACCCTCAAGTACAGTTCTGCATGGCGTCTGAAGGACCAAAGTAGAAAACTTTCCAAAAGCCAAGTTAGCCTGAACCAGGATGATGGTGACCGTGCCTTCGACAAGGGCCTGGTTTCTAACCGTTTCGACCTGCTCTCGGAAATGGATATCGCTTACCGCGATTTCGGTGGTCGTGTGAGCGGGGCAGCCTGGTTCGACACCGAATACCAGAAAGACAACGATAACACCAACCCGGCGCGCGCGAACCAGGTCTCAGTTGCCTATGATGAATTCACCGATGACACCCGGCATCTGCATGGCGGCGACGGTGAGTTGTTGGATGCATTCGTTTATTGGAATGGTGAAGTTGCAGATCGTGCTTTGTCCGTTCGCTTAGGCCGGCATGGTTTGATTTGGGGGGAAAGCCTGTTCTTCGGAGCCAACGGGATCGCGGGCGGCATGGCTCCGGTAGACGTGGTAAAGGCTATCTCGGTACCGAATACCCAATTCAAAGAGATCACCAGACCCGTTAGTCAACTGTCCACTTCTTACCAACTAACTGACGCGCTCTCGCTAGGCGCCTTCTATCAGTTCGAGTGGGAAGAAACACGGTTACCTGCTGTCGGTAGCTATTTCTCCACTCTCGACATGCTGGGGGAGGGGGCGGAGCGCTTGATTGTTGGGGAGCCATTCCCGAGTTTTCTCGGTGGGAATCCAAGTAGCCCGGCCGCCTTTTTTCACGGTAAAGACAAGGACGCCAAAAGTTCTGGACAGGGTGGTTTGCAGTTGCGCTACGCAGCGGAGACTGTCGACTACGGGCTTTATGCTATCCAATATCACGATAAAACACCTAAGTTGTACCTCCGGCCTAGTGTAGCCGTGCCTAATTTTGCCACCGGGCAAGTGGGCGAATTCTACTGGGTGTATCCGGAGGATATTCGTGCGCTGGGCGCAAGTTTCACCACGTCAAGAGGTGAGTACAACTTTGCCGGGGAAGCGTCTATGCGGTGGAACATGCCCTTGGTATCGAATGGTCAGGTAGTACTGCCTGGTATAGAAGCTGACAACGACAACCATCCGCTATATGCAGTCGGGCGGACAGCCCATGTGAATTTGAACGTTCTCGCTTCGCTTGAGCCGTCCTTCATATCCAATGAGGCCAGCTTGATAGGTGAAATTGCCTGGAACCGGTTGCTAAAGGTTACTGAGAACCGATCAGCTCTGGATCCGAATGCTACAGACGACGGGGTGGGGCTCAAGTTGGTGTATACACCGACTTATCGTCAGTTCTTCCCGGGCATCGATCTTAGTGTTCCGTTGGGTGTTAGCTATTTCCCTATGGGTAAGTCAGCCGTAGTCGGCAGTTTCGGACCTGATAAAGGTGGTGATTTCAATATTGGTGTAACCGCCACCTACCTCGATCGTGTCACTTTAGGTCTGACATACACACATTACTATGGCCCAGATGACACTACGCTCAACGAAGCGAGCAAGTTTAATTATAAGCAAGCACTAAAGGATCGGGATTACCTGGCCTTCTCCATCAAGAGCACTTTCTAAGAGGATTTGCAGATGACTTCTCGGTTTAAATTTAGTGTCGCTTGCATTGCCATACTGGGTGCTGTTGCTCTGAGTGCGTCTTCGATGGCGGCCGGCGTTGATGATTTGGGTAAAATCCTGACACCGATGGGAGCGGAGCGGGCTGGTAACGCGGATAAAAGCATCCCGGCATGGGAGGGTGGATATACCGCGGTTGATCCGACTTATCAGAAGGGGGGTAAGCGCGGTGATCCTTTCGCAGCAGATAAGCCTCTTTTTAGCATCACGTCGAAGAACATGGCTCAGTACGCGGAAAAGCTGAGCGACGGAGTTAAAGAAATGTTCAAGCGGTACCCAGACACCTATCGACTGGATATCTACCCAACGCGCCGCAGTGCCTCCGCTCCGCAGTGGGTGTATGACAATACTGCGAAGAATGCGACCAATACCAAGTTGATAGAGGGTAGCGCGGGTCCTATGCCTCAAGGCGCTTATGGCGGCATCCCATTTCCGATTCCGAAGAGCGGCGACGAGGCGATGTGGAACCATCTGCTGAGTTGGCGCGGCACTTCAGTTTCGATGGACTCCCGTTATTATCTGGTTACCGCAGATGGCGAACGGGTAATGACCACCGACGGCCGTGTTATCCAGCAGATGCCGTATTACTTTGAGGAAGGTTCCGCACAGGCATTCGATGGCGATTACTGGATGATCCGCCTGCTTAATTTTGGCCCCCCCATTCGTGCGGGTGAACAAGCGGTGGATCGGGCCAATATCGATGCCGATAAATCTCAAACGCATATCTACCTTGCCGGCCAACGGCGAGTGCGCAAAGTGCCTAACTCCTGCTGCGACACGCCAGCACCGTCCACAGCAGGTGTGATGGCTTATGACGAGTTGTCGGTGTACAAAGGGCGACTCAATCGTTTCAATTGGAAGTTGGTGGGCAAGAAAGAAATATATATACCCTACAATACAAACAAGCTCTTTACGGCAGATAAGCCTGAAGATGTACTTGGTAAGCGGCACCTCAATCCGGACGCTGTCCGTTGGGAGTTGCATCGTGTGTGGGTCGTTGAGGCAGACCTGAAGCCCGGTCAACGTCATCAGATGCCTAAAAGTCGTTATTACCTTGATGAAGATACCTGGCAAGCGGTGTTAGGCGAACGCTGGGATGGTAGTGGGCAACTGGCGAAAACGTTGTGGGCCATGCCGGCTGTCATGCCAGATATTCCTGCGGTAGCCACTGTGTCATCGGGGTTCTACGACTTTACGTCTGGAGCATGGTTTGTTCTTCATATGTTTGCAGGGAAGCCTTCGCAATATGAGATTGTTGATCGATACAAGAATTCTGATTTTTCGCCTTCGGTAATGGCTGGACAGGGTGTGCGTTAACACTACGTCTTTCTAAAAAGCACCGACGAGTTTAGGTCGGTGCTTTTACAATGCGCGAATCTATGAGATTCAACAAATGATAAGAAACCGCCGTTTAGGTGGACTGGCAATAGCTTTGGCCCTGTCGGCTATTGCCCTCCAAACTTATGCTGAAGGTAAAACTGTCGGTTCGGTTTTAGCCTCTCCAGCGATACAAGTTCCTGCACCTGCCCAAGCTGTTCTAATTGATCTGGCGCGAGCGGGTGAGAGATTGATAGCCGTTGGTGAAAGGGGGGTCATTGTACTTTCTGATGACAATGGCCGCTCTTGGCGCCAAGTACAGGTGCCGGTTTCGGTCAGCCTAAGCTCAGTGCAATTCGTGGATGCCAAGCGTGGATGGGCAGTCGGACACGCTGGCACGGTATTGGCCACCGTTGATGGCGGTGAGCACTGGAGCCTCCAGTTAAGTGGCTTGGAGGCGGCAGTGATCGAATTGCAGGCTGCTCAGTTCGAAAAAGAAATTGCATCGGATGCCGATGCGGCCGATATGCGCATTTCAAATGCTGAACGCTTAAGAACGGATGGGCCAGATAAACCATTCCTGGCTCTGCACTTCGTAGACAGTAAGCACGGCCTTGTTGTTGGCGCCTACGGGATAGCATTCGCGACTCAGGATGGGGGCGCAACATGGCAGTCGCTAATTGGCAAAATCGAAAACCCGTCGCTTGTGCATATCTACTCAATCGCTCGCAAAGACAACGTTTGGTTCCTTGCTGGTGAACAAGGTTACGTTGCTCGTTCAACTGATGACGGAAAGTCTTTTGCACAATTGCCAAGTCCATATAACGGAAGCTTCTTCACCGCCAATATACGGGGTGATGGGGCTCTGTTGGTCGCGGGCCTTAAAGGTCATGCCTATCTGTCATCTGATAGTGGCGACAGCTTTCATCGTTTGAAGGTCTCCTGGCCGGCCTCAATCAGCACTTCAACTCGACTCCCCGATGGGAGCGTAGTGCTAGCCAATCAAGCCGGTGGCTTGTTCATCAGCGCGATCTCCAATGGAGACGAGCTAAGCCCGTTAGGCAAACCGCTGGGAATTCCTGTGAGTAGCATTGTGCAGGCAGTCGACGGAAGTCTGATCACCTCGGGCTTTGCTGGTTTATCACGTTTTTCACATCCAGCCACTGATGTTCCGGAGTGAGCATATGAATTCTGCGCGTTGTCCTTCTCTGCCTGAGCCAGGCGCATTTGATCCAAGCTCCGGAACCCTAGTAGAGCGTGCGCTGTTCAATCATCGCCACTGGGTACTGCTGCTGTGTCTGCTGACCACCGTTGTGCTCGGCTGGCAATCTACCCGGCTTGGGTTGAATGCCAGTTTCGAGAAAATGATTCCTACTGGACATCCTTACATTGCAAATTATTTAGCAAATCAGAAGGAGCTGTCCGGTCTCGGTAATACGGTGCGCGTCGCTGTCGCCAACAAGGGCGGGGACATTTACGACCCCATCTATCTCCGAACGTTGCAGTCTATGAATGACCGTATCTACCTGTTGCCGGGCGTGGACCGGGCTTACATGAAATCGCTGTGGACGCCTGCAACCCGCTGGGTTTCTGTGACGGAAGATGGGCTGGAAGGGGGGGCAGTAATTCCCGATAAATACGACGCTAGCCCGGCGTCGCTAGCCGAGCTGCGGCGCAACGTGCAGCTATCTAACGAGATTGGCCAACTGGTCGCTTTTGACCAGCGCTCCAGCATCATCTCCATACCCCTGCTGTCGCGCACACCGGATGGCCGGCCCCTCGATTACGCGAAGTTTTCCGGCGAATTAGAGGCGCTTCGAGCCGAGTATCAAAGTGACAGCGTCGATATTCACATCACCGGATTTGCCAAGAAAGTAGGGGATCTGATTGATGGATTGGGTCAGATCATGCTGTTCTTCGCCGTCGCTATCGTTATCACGACAGCGGTGCTCTACGGCTACACGCGCTGTTTGCGTAGCACACTTTTAGTGGTGTTCTGCTCGCTGGTGGCAGTGGTCTGGCAGCTTGGCTTGTTACCGTTGTTAGGGTATGAGCTGGACCCTTACTCGGTCCTGGTGCCCTTTCTTGTTTTTGCCATTGGTATGAGCCATGGCGCCCAAAAAATGAACGGCATCATGCAGGACATCGGTCGTGGTATGCATCGTGTGGTGGCTGCGCGGTTTACTTTTCGCCGCCTTTTTCTCGCCGGTCTCACCGCGCTGCTATGTGATGCAGTGGGTTTTGCCGTGCTGATGATTATTCAGATCAAAGTCATCCAAGACTTGGCCATCATCGCCAGTGTTGGCGTTGCAGTGCTAATTTTCACCAACCTGATTTTGCTACCGGTCTTGCTCTCCTATATTGGCGTAAACCCGCACGCTGCCGAGTTGAGCCTCAAGAGCGAGAGGGCAGAGCAGAGTGGTCAGGCGCGGCATGCCTTTTGGAGATTCCTCGACCTTTTTACTAAAAAGCCTTGGGCTTTGGTTTGTATCGGTGTCAGCTTGGTGGCTGCGGTGCTGGGCTTCATGGTCAGTTTGCACCTCGCAATTGGAGATCTGGATGCAGGTGCGCCAGAGCTTCGGCCGGACTCGCGCTACAACCAGGACGATGCCTTCATGACGCGCAGTTATGGAGCAAGTAGCGACCTCTTCGCCATCATGGTCAAGACGCCCCCAAGCGCCTGCTCACGATACGATATCTTGCGTAAGGTCGATGAATTGGATTGGCAGTTGCGCAGTCTGCCGGGAGTAGATTCGACCAACTCCATGGCGCTACGCAATCGCCTTATGTTGGTGGGTTTGTCTGAAGGCAACTCGAAATGGTACGAGCTGCAAAACAACCAAGCGATGCTCAACATGATTACTGCCAGCGCGCCGCGCGGACTTTACAACGAGTCTTGCAGCCTGCTGACGCTTTACGTTTTTCTCAAAGACCATAAGGCCGAAACCCTTACGCGCCTGGTAAATCACGTCGAAGCTTTTGCAGCGGCTAATGACACCGATGAGGTTAAATTTCAGCTTGCCGCCGGCAATGCGGGAATTGAGGCGGCTACGAACATTGTGGTCAAAGAGGCCAATCGCGAGATGCTGTTCTGGGTGTACGGTGCGGTTATTGTGCTCTGCCTCATAACCTTCAGGTCCTGGCGAGCCACTCTTTGTGCCGTCATTCCGCTCATGCTCACGTCGATACTGTGTGAGGCATTAATGGTCGGGTTAGGTATTGGTGTGAAAGTGGCGACCTTGCCGGTAATCGCTCTAGGCGTTGGTATCGGAGTCGATTACGCGCTGTATGTAATGACCATCATGCTGGGTTTCTTGCGCGAGGGTAAAAGCCTCTCCGAAGCTTACTACCGCGCTCTGATCTCCACGGGCAAGGTTGTAATGCTCACAGGGGTAACATTGGCGATAGGTGTAGGTACTTGGATATTTTCCCCGATCAAATTCCAGGCTGACATGGGCGTGCTCCTGGCGTTCATGTTCGTCTGGAACATGGTGGGGGCTCTTCTACTGCTACCGGCGCTGGCTTACTTCCTTTTGCCTTCCACGCGGCGTGATCCCTCTAGCAGGAAAGTGGCTATCCCGGTGGCGTTGAGTGAGCAATCCATATCAGATAGTTCACTGCATCTTGAAAGCGCCAAATCCTGATCGCCTGTCATTGTCAACCCAAGGCGTATTGCGGTTGATCAAGGGCTTTATAGCCGTTAGTGAAGGTTACTACCATGAAAGGGGGCTGCATGTCTTTGATGAGCCGGCTACTGGGTAATCTGTCAGTTGGAGCCAAGCTGTCGATGGGTTTTGGGGTGGTGCTGCTGTTCACTCTCGGGGTGGGGATTACCGCCTTTCATTCGTTGAGTCTGTTAGGGCTTCGCGGTGAACAACTTCGTACCGAGGACTGGATTCAAACGTTGATCCTGCAGGCTCGTATTGCGGAAAAAGAATATGCGCTGAGTCTTTCTCCTCAGGCGCAGGATCAAGTGCGAGGTGCCGTTGAACAGCTCACTCGGCATTTTGATGGCCTCCCCCAAAAAAATAGCGCCGACATCGCTATGCGAGATGCGTCCAGCGACTATTTAAAACAGTTCCTAAGTTATGCCGAGTCTCTTCAGCAAGCACGAGAGGCTCGGATGCGCATGCAAACCCTCGCGCAGACTGCGGGAGAAAGCTTTACCTTGGTATTTCTCGACCAGCTGGATGCATTGAGTGCGCGACAGGAACGAGGTACCCCTCCGGACAGTGGGCAACTATTGTTGCTGGAGCAATCCACCGCTCTGCGTGACAAGCTGGCCAGGCTCCGTGATAGCGAGCTGTATTATTCGTTGGATGGTGAGGAGCGCTTCCGTAGTGATTGGGAGATGAGCATGAGTGACCTGCTGTCTTCAATGCAGGTGCTTAATCTCGATGATCAGGAGAAGGTTTCGCTGCAGGCTGCAAGTCATGCACTGGGAGATTATCGAAAAGCTTTCGAACAGTTTGTTGCTAGCCGCAAGCAAAGCGCTCGCAGTAGCGAAGCGATGAACACGCAAACCCGGCAAGTCAGCGAATTGTTAGAAAAGGCCAATCAATTTCAGAGCCAGGCGATTCAACGTGATAGTCGCAATGCATTCAGGCAGCTTGGCCTTATAAGTCTGCTGGCATTAGTGCTGGGCATTGGCGCGAGTCTATTAATACGTTATCTGATACTGCAGCCATTGCGTCGGGCTGTTCAACTCGCTCACCAGGTTGCTGCAGGTGACCTGAGTTGTGTGCATGATGGTGCAAACGTTCGGCACGATGAGCTTGGGCAGCTATTGGATACCATCAATAGCATGCTAGGTAGTCTGAGAGGCTTGGTTGGTCGCATTGGGACTGGCGTAGGCCTGCTCAATGGAACGGCAGGGAGCCTGGCAGAAGTCATTCAGCGCAGCAGCCGAGGAATTGAGAGGCAACGACAAGAGACCGAAATCGCCGCTACCGCAATGCAACAGATGACTGCGATGGCCGGCGAAGTCGCACGTAACGTCAAGGACGCCAGTACTGCAGTAGCTCTTGCTGATGACCAGGCGCGTGAAGGTGACGATTTAGCACGCCAAGCGGGTTCCAAGATCGATCAACTGGCTTTGGAAATGACCGGTTGCGCTGACGCAATGCAATCGTTGCTGGAAGAAAGTACGGCAATTGGTGGCGTGCTTGATGTGATTAAAGCTGTAGCAGAACAGACTAATTTACTGGCGTTGAATGCGGCTATAGAAGCAGCTCGAGCAGGTGAGCACGGTCGCGGATTCGCTGTAGTAGCTGACGAAGTGCGAGGTTTGGCACGCCGCACGCAGAGTTCTACCGCCGAAATCGAGGACCTGATCAGTCGCCTGCGTGAAGTCGCCCAGCAGGCAACTGAACGGCTGCAAGGTAGCCATGCACTTACAGGTGAAACAGTGGTCCTTGCTGGTCAGGCATCGCAGGCGCTCACACGAATTACTCGCGCCGTATCGAGCATTGAAAAGATAAACACACAAATTTCGTGGGCGGCGGAACAACAACAAGTTTTGGCAGAACAGGCTAGTCAGAACATAGTGCGGGTGCGCGAGGTGGCAGAGGAGAGCGCCGAAGAAAGCGTGA
>Ga0247819_10000323_pt1 | contig 29526 bp, 23 predicted proteins | sample 13C_Xylose_Day6_FD_193428 | JGI IMG/M metagenome (GOLD analysis project Ga0247819, IMG submission 193428) | Soil microbial communities from agricultural site in Penn Yan, New York, United States - 13C_Xylose_Day6 | ecosystem: Environmental > Terrestrial > Soil > Agricultural land | place: USA...
GAAGTTCGCGAGCCGTAGACTTGGCGAAGCAAGTCGTAGGCCGCGTGGCCCCGGAAGGTGCCGGAGCGAAGGGACCCGTAGCGTAGCGTAGGGCCGGATGCAGGAGCGAGCGGTTTTGCCTACTTTTTCCAAGAAAAAAGTAGGCCGCCGTAAAGGCGGAAGGGGCCGGCAGCATCACCACACAAAATGGATAAGCTCACAACCTCAACAGCTCAGCTCAGCCCCAAGCTCATACCCACCACGATTCCGTGAAGAACCATTTCTAAGCCCGGCGAAGCGTCTTGCACAGCGGGTGTCGGGGAATGCATTAATGCTCCCGACACCCTTGGGCAACCGCTATAAGGCCCGAACGCTTGAGTTATCTCAAAGCAGTGAAGTGATTACTGACGGGCCAGGACGGCCCTGAGTGCCTGCAACAAGTCGGCATCGGCGGTTGGCGATGCGCCCTGCGCTCGCCAGGCGACATGCTGGTCGGGACGCACCAGCACACAGCCGTCCTCATTGATCCAGCGCAAGCGTGCCCAGTCGCCATAGCTGTCGGCGTATTCCAGCCCCAGACCAATGCGGCGCACCTCAAGCTCGATACCCAGCTCGCGGGCGACCGCTTCGGCGGCCTGAGACCAGGCCTCGCCGCCGTGCCCGGTAAGCAAGGTCATATGTCCGTGACCACAGATATCCAGCGTGGAAAGCTTGCGGCCGGCGTCGTCATGCAACCAGGCGTGTGGCAAGCGTGCGCCCGGCCAGGTGGTCGGGTGGTAATAAAGTTCGGGATCGCGCACGTAGGCTGGAGCTTCACTGCCATCGCTCAACACTGCGCAGCTGGCATAACGCTGCCCCAGTTCCACACCATGGCAGTTGAACTGGTAGTGCTGCAGCTGGATGGCCTGTTCCAGCGCTGCGCGACGCTCACGACCCAGCGGGCTGCTGGCATTGAGTTCGTTAAGGCTCGCCCAGCCTTCGGCCTCGCTCTGGCCGGGCTCGAACCCCAGGGCGTTGGAAATCGGCAGCATGTTCTGGACGCTGGCCATGGCCCGATCGACGACCTGGCGACCTACTGGCTGGCGCTCCTGGGAATAGCTGTCCAGCAACCCTGGCCCGGCCTCGCGTTTGAGGACCATGGCCAGTTTCCAGGCAAGGTTGTAGGCGTCCTGTACCGAGGTGTTGGTGCCCAGACCGTTGGCCGGTGGATGCCGATGCACGGCGTCGCCGCAGCAGAATACCCGGCCTTCGGAGTAGCGTTCAGCGACCACGTGGTTGATCTGCCACTTGCTGGTGGTCAGCACTTCAATCGGTATCTCGGCATCGCCGATAACCCGCCGGGCCCGCTCGATCACCGCCGCCTCACTCAGGTCTGGCTCGCCCTGGGCCGGGTCGTACATGAACAGCATCACCCACTCGTTCCAGGGCCGCACACAGATAAAGGTGCCGCTGCCCACCCAGTAATCGTTGCCGGGCTGCACCATCCAGTAGAGAACACCCGGACGGCTTTCGCAGTATTGACGCAGATCGGCCCGCAACCAGACATTGACCGCGCATCCCAGACCAACCTCGCCTTGCAGCGGGATGCCCAACAGCTCCATCACCCGGCTGCGCGCACCGTCCGCACCAATCATGTACTGCGCCCGCACAGTGAACTCGCGCCCGGTGCCTCGATCGAGTATGCGGGCGGTTACGCCGTCAGCGTCCTGGGTGAAGTCCAGTAGTTCGTTGTTGAAGCGCATTTCGCTACCGGCGCGCAGCGCTTCATTGGCCAGAATCGGTTCCACCAGATGCTGGGGGATGTTGCACATGGCCGACGGGCTGGCCAGTTCATAGTCAGACTTGCGCTCGATGGCGTTACCCCAGGTCAGCAAGCGCCCCAGTTCCTGGCCGCTGAAACTGGTGGCCCAGACGTTATTGGCCATCAGTTCGTGGGGACTTGCAGCGGCGACCACCTGTGGCTCGACCCCGGCATCGCGGAAAACTTCCATGGTGCGCTGATTGGTGATGTGCGCACGCGGGCCATTGGCAGTCCAGCGGTACTTGTTGATCAGCAGGTTGTCAATGCCATAGCGAGACAGCAACAGGGAGGCTGTCAGGCCGGAAGGGCCGCCGCCGACAATCAGCACCGGGACTTCGATGACTTCAGACGTATTTTGCAGATTCATAACATTACTCCGCACTCTTGTTCTTGGAATCGCACTACCCAAGGCCCGCTTGGAGATTGGCAGACAAGCCGATCCCGTGCCGGATGCCAGAGGCAGCCGGCCAAAGCGAAAAATGGGCGTTAAACGGTCATTGGCGCGCCGATCAGCTGCCGACCTCAGTGTTCAGAATGAAGTAGTCAGGAACGGCCGGCCCCCAGAGATACAGCGAGCTCTCGGCCGGGAAATCACCTGCCGGCCACTGGCTACCTGCCTCGATGAAATCCATCTCGGTGGAGTATTCGCTGAACGATCCCCAAGGATCGCGCACGTAATGGAAGTAGTTGGAACCCAGGCAATGCCTGCCGGTGCCCCAGCCCTCAATGTATCCCGCAGCAGCCATCTGCTCGGCGCCATTGCCAACCTCGTCGATGCTGGTCACTTCCCAGGCGGCGTGATGGAAGCCTTTGCCCGTACTTTTGGCAAAGGCCACCAGGTGGTGGTCGCAACCGTGACGAGCATGGGTGAAGGCAATCACGTCCTGGGAGCGGTCGGAGAGTTTCAAACCCAGCGCTTGTTCATAAAAGGCAACAGAGCGCGATACATCGGGGGAAAACAACAGCACATGGGACAAGCGCTGCGGCCGGACCTGGCTCACCGTGTCCCTGCTGCCCACGCCCCGCAGCGTACGCACGCTTTCGGGTGTTTCGCGACGGCTATCGGGCATCGTCTTGGCCCCAGCCTTGATCTGCAGCAGGTTGCCGTCCGGATCACGAAACCAGAAGCCGGTGCCGTCACCTTGTTCAAGGGTCGCCCCGCTACGCACCACTTGCTCGCGCAACGAATCGAGGTCGGCTTCGAAACAATTGAAACTGATCCATGCCAGTGACTTGCTCGCCCCCGGTAGCAAGCTGGCCCAACGATGCCCATCGCCAGCCTGGATATCCAGCTGGCCATCGCGCTCGCACACATCCAGGCCGAAGTGCTCGAAAAAGTGCCGGCCCTGCGCCAGCGACGGAACGAACAATGCGTAATGATCGATCGAATGCACGCCACGAGACGTGATGTTCATGATCGCTTCCCTCGTCTTGTTGTTGTCGAAGCCTCAGCGACGAGGCTTCTGCGCTTTTTGCCGGGGCTCAGACCTCATCGGCCACTGGGTTGACCAAGCGGCCAATGCCTTCGATGGACACCTCCACCACGTCGCCAGCCTTGAGGTAAACCTTGGGGTTCATGCCAAAACCAACGCCGGCCGGGGTACCGCTGACAATGACGTCGCCAGCCTCCAGGGTCACCGCCTCGCTCAACGTGGAAATGATCGTGGCGACGTCGAACAGCATGTCCTCGGTATTGGCCGATTGCACGACCTTGCCGTTGACCCGCGTCTGCAACAGCAAGCCCTTGCCGCCAAGCGGCAGTTCGTCAGCGGTAACCAGATCGGGGCCGAAGGCGCCGGTGTCATCGAAGTTCTTGCCGACGGTCCACTGCGGCGATTTGAACTGGTAGTCGCGCACCGAACCTTCGTTGAACAGTGCATAGCCGGCCACGCAATCGAGGGCTTTATCCTTCGGGATATGGCGGCCACCGCTCTTGAGCACCACGGCCATCTCGCCTTCGTAATCCAGCGTGTCGGACACCCGCGGACGAACCAGTGGTTTGTTGTGTGCCGTCAGGCTGCTGGCAAAGCGTGGGAACAAGGTCGGGTAGTCCGGCTGTGCGTAGGGCGATTCCTTGGTGTGGTCGGCATAGTTGAGGCCGACACAGATGATCTTGCCCGGCTTGCGCATCAGCGGCAGGTAGTCCTGCTCACCAATCTCGACAACGCCGCCTTGGGCCGCCGCTCCATGGCTGGTGAGATCCACGCCACGCGCCAGCAGCGATTCCAGCGTTTCCTCGCCCAGCACCTTGACGCCTTCAGGATACGCACGCCGAGCACAGCACGGCCTTGATGATTGAAAGACACATAACGCATGGATCCTGACCTCTTCTTGTGTTGTTTGGCCACCGTCGGCAAGGACGGTATGGCTCAAAGCTAAGCCCGAATAAATATATAGTCAACAAAATATATATTTTATTGGGATTTTCTACAAAGCGCCGGTCTGTGTATGATTTCACTCATAGCGGATGCATTCGGGATACTGTCATGAATCAACCAGAACGCTGGGTAGACGGCGGCAATGGCGCCGACAAACGCACCATGGCTTCCCAGCTTGAGACGCGCGTACGCCAGGACATCATCAATGGTCGCTTGCTGCCAGGCAGCAAGCTGCGCCTCAAGGAGCTGGCCGAGTCCTATGACGCCGGGGTGATCCCGCTGCGCGAAGCCTTGTCGCGCCTGGCCGCCACTGGCTTCGTGGTGGCCACTGAGCAGAAAGGCTTCAGTGTCGGCCATATCTCGGCCAAGGAAATTCGCGACATCACCAACACCCGTCTGCTGATCGAGTGCCAGGCATTGCGCTTATCGATCAGCCAGGGCGACCTGGACTGGGAGAGCCGGCTGATTGCCGCTCATCATCGCCTCGACCGTCTACCGGTGGTCGAGGGGCCCGAGAGAATGCTGCGACCTGACTGGGAGCAGGCCCATGAGGTGTTCCATACAGCGCTGCTGTCGGCCTGCGGCTCACAGTGGCTGATGCGCTTTTCCGGCATGCTCCGCGACCAGACCGCCCGTTATCGCCAGCTTTCGCTGCTCTATGCAGAGAGTCTCGACCGCGACGTGCCAGGCGAACACCGCGCACTGATGGAGGCGGCGCTGGCCCGTGATTGCGAACGAGCCTGTGCATTGCTCAGTGAGCATTACGAAACCACCACGCTCAACGTCCTCAAGCACGAACGTCTGAGCATCTGAAGCCATGCCCTACGTTACATGAGGCAGTAGTAATCGCTGGCTTCTGCAACGATCTCACGCTTGGCGTTGTACAACCGTGCCTCCGGGGTCATGGCCATCGAGCGCCCTTCGAGAACATAGCGTTGGCCAGCTTCGAAATGCTCGTAGTGAATGGTCAGGTAACAGACGCGTACGGTGGGGCCGCCCATCATGCCCATGCCCCCGCCACCGGTTACTTCGTAGTCGAAGCGCACGATCAGCTCATGACGGCCGGGGCTGACTTCGAAAAAGCGCCCGTCGCTCAGGCGCTGTTTATCCAGACGCTCGGCCAACAGCAAGCGGTCGTTGGGGAATGGTGTAGAGAAATCGACCCATGCCATCTGCGGATTGGCCACTGGCATCGGCGCCTGACAAGCCGCAACAACACTGGCTGCGAGTAACAACATCAACCTGCGCATGATAACTGCCCGAAGGGATTAGATATTCAGCATAGCGCCGTGCATGGGCTGAATGTCCACTTTCTGCCTGGCACATGAGAAAGCCCTCCGTGGAGGGCTCGATCGACAATTGCCAGGTTGCTAGCCGGGTTGCTGCACGTAACGCGCCAGGCGTGGGTCGCGGCTCATCACCGCCAGGGTGTTGCTATAGACCTGTTCGGCGGTGACATCCTGATTGGCAAAGATCTCATCGAAATGCCGATGCGTGACACTGGCAAAGTGTTGACGATCATCGCTGGGAACCCCCAGCAACGTGGCATAGGCGCTCAATGCTTCACCATTGCCTCTGGCCATGTCCTCGGAAATGCCCTCAAGCATGTTGTTCATCGCCAGCATCGAGCGGCCACCATAGCCCAGCTTGGTTTTCGAGTCGCAGCCGTTGGTGCCGGAGGTCAGGCCAAAAGTGGCGTTGCCCGAGGTGCCGTTGGTGGTTGTCGCCAGCAGGTGGGGCCCCAGGCCGCTTTTCCCTTCAAACAGCATGTTGCCCCAACCGCAGCCATTTCCCCCTGCTTGTGCTGCCTGCACGGAAATTGCGGCAGTACTGAGGAGCCCAAGTAAAACTGCTTTGCCGATCAGCTTGTTTGTCATGCTCGTCTTCCTTTGGTCGTATTACGCCATGGACACGCGAACGCTGGAGCAACGAATCGTTGAACAACACGCGCCCTCGTTAGAGGGTTTAGGCGAACCTTGGGCCAAGTTCAAAGTTGCCACGCAAAAGAATTCGTTTTGCCCATGCGCAGGTGTACAGCCCCTCCCCCTTACCCCCAAAAGCAAACCGACAATCGGCAGCGATTCTTCGCTGAAGTGACTTTCATAATGAAATTCATCGTGCAATATTATGACTGTAATATTTACCGGCGACGCTCGTCCCGTCGCCCATAAGCCTTTCACAGGGGGCATTTCGCGATGAACGCTAAAGTCAGCATTGAACCCGAACAAACAGACGCCCCCGCCTCCTCACCCGCCCGCAGCAGGAAAGCAGTGCGCCTGGGGCTGTTGGCATTCGCCTTGATGGGTACCGTCGGCTATGCCAGCCACTGGTGGTTGGCCAGCCGCTTCATCGAAGGCACCGACGACGCTTACGTGGGCGCCGATGTCACGATCATCAGTGCCAAAGTGCCGGGCTATATCAGTGAGGTGACGGTGCTGGACAACCAGTTCGTCAAGGCTGGTGATGTGCTTGCCCGCATCGATGTACGCGACTACCGCGCCGCCCTGGCAAAAGCCGAGGGCGCCGTGGCGGCGCAGCAGGCCAGCCTGGTCAACCTTGATGCGATCGAGCAACTGCAACAGGCCGTGATCAACCAGGCCAAGGCCCAGATCGACGCTGCGGATGCCGAAGCGCAGCGCGCTGGCAGTGACCACAGCCGCTACCAGACTCTGGTTCGTACCCAGGCCGTGTCGGTACAGAGCGCCCAGCAGGTCGAAGCCACCTGGAAGGCCGCCCGCGCCGATCGCGCCCGCGCAGACGCCGGGCTCATGGCGGCACGCCGTCAACTCGACGTGATCGACAGCCAGCGTGGTCAAGCCCAGGCCGCCCTGCAACAGGCCCAGGCCGAGCGTGAACAGGCCCTGCTGAATATCGGCTATACCGAGTTGCGCGCCCCGGTGGATGGTTATGTGGGCAACCGTCGCGCCCGGGTTGGCGCCTACGCCGCCGCAGGCAGCCAACTGCTCTCGGTAGTGCCGGCGAAGGGCCTGTGGATCGATGCCAACTTCAAGGAAGACCAGTTGGCGCACATGCAGGTGGGTCAAGCGGTGAGCATCCGCGCCGATATTTTGCCCGGTCGTGAGTTTCACGGTCATATCGAAAGCCTGGCACCCGCCACCGGGGCACAGTTCAGCGTACTGCCGCCGGAAAACGCCACCGGCAACTTCACCAAGATTGTCCAGCGTGTGCCGGTACGGGTCCGCCTGGACAGCGTCGATGCCGACTTCGGTGCGCTGCGCCCGGGGCTGTCGGTGGTTGCCCAGGTCAATACCCGTGACGCGCCGCAACCGAGCGATGTTGCGCTGGCAAGCCGGCCATGAACAGCCCCCTGCCCACACTCAGTACGGCGCAGAAAGTCGCCGCCTTCGCCAGTATGTGCGTCGGCATGTTCATCGCCCTGATCGACATCCAGATCGTTTCCGCGTCGCTCAAGGATATCGGCGGCGGCCTGTCGGCCGGTGCTGACGACACGGCCTGGGTGCAGACCGCCTACCTGATCGCGGAGATCATCGTCATCCCCATGTCCGGCTGGCTCTCACGGGTGATGAGCACACGCTGGTTGTTCGCGGTATCGGCTGCAGGCTTTACCCTGACCAGCCTGCTCTGCGCACTGGCATGGAACATCCAGAGCATGATCGCCTTTCGCGCCTTGCAAGGCTTTCTCGGCGGTTCGATGATCCCGCTGGTATTCACCACGGCCTTTATGTACTTCACCGGCAAGCAGCGGGTGATCGCCGCCTCGACCATTGGCGCCATTGCCTCGCTGGCCCCGACCCTGGGCCCGGCAGTGGGCGGCTGGATCACCGACATCGCCTCCTGGCACTGGCTGTTCTACATCAACCTGGTACCTGGCCTGTTGGTTACCGTTGTCGTACCGATGCTGGTCAAGGTTGACCGGCCCAACCTCGCGTTGCTCAAGGGCGCTGACTATCTCGGCATGCTGCTGATGGCGCTGTTCCTTGGCTGCCTGCAGTACACCCTGGAAGAAGGACCGCGCTGGAACTGGTTCAGCGACAGCACCATCGTCCTTACTGCCTGGATTGCCGGCATCAGTGGCGTGCTGTTCATCTGGCGTTGCCTGGACATTGCCGAACCCATCGTCGACCTGCGCGCCCTGGGCGATCGTAACTTTGCCCTGGGCTGCCTGTTTTCCTTCGTCACCGGTATCGGCATTTTTGCCACCATTTACCTGACTCCCCTGTTTCTAGGACACGTGCGTGGCTATGGCGCGCTGGACATCGGCCTGGCGGTGTTCTCCACCGGGGTGTTCCAGCTGCTGGCGATCCCGGTGTATGCCATGCTGGCCAACCGCATCGACCTGCGCTGGATCTTGATGCTGGGGCTGAGCCTGTTTGCCCTGTCGATGTGGGACTTCTCTGCCATTACCCATGACTGGGGCGCCAAAGAGCTTCTGTTACCGCAGGCAATCCGCGGTTTTGCCCAGCAAATGGCGGTTCCGCCGGTCGTTACCCTCACCCTCGGCGCCCTGGCCCCTGAGCGTCTGAAGCTGGCATCGGGCCTGTTCAATCTGATGCGTAACCTCGGCGGCGCCATCGGTATCGCTGCCTGCGCTACCGTGCTCAACGACCGCACCAACCTGCATTTCCTGCGGCTGGCCGAACACCTCAACAGCCGCAACGAAGTCATGAACAGCTGGCTCGAACAATTGACCGTCAACGCCCAACTGCTCGGACAAAGCAGCCTCGATGCCAGTCAGTCGGCACTGCATCAACTGTGGGCGCTGACCTGGCGGGAAGCGCAAACTCTCACCTACGCCGACGCTTTTCTGATGATCATGGCGTGCTTCGTGGTGACCACTTCGCTGGTGCCGTTGATGCGTAAAGTCCAGCCGCCCAGGCAGCCGTCCGCTGACGCTCATTAGCGCTGCGGACACAGGGATACGTGACAGTCTCACGTAAAATCAAAGGTGCTTCACGGAACCCCGGGGAGCATGATCTTGGGACTGGGGTTGGGATGTTGAGGTTGTGGGCTTATCCATTTTTTGTGGCGATGCTGCCGGCCCCTTCCGCCCTTACGGCGGCCTACTTTCCTCTTGGGGAAAGTAGGCAAAGCCGCTCGCTCCTGCATACGGCCCTACGCTACGCTCCGGGTCCCCTCCCTCCGGCACCTTCCGGGGCCACGCGGCCTACGACTTGCTTCGCCAAGTCTACGGCTCGCGTTCTTCGGCTACGCCGAAGGTGCTACGCACCGGCCCCTACAGGCACCTCCGCTCAGCCTCCTGAAGTCGCAGTCCGTGGCGCCTGTACTTGCGTGTTTGAAGATCAAGATCAAGATCAGCTTGGCTGCGCCAATATTTGGTTTCGAAGATACGTCAGTGCAGGCGGCGCCCGTAACTTAGCGACTTCAGGAGGCTGAGCGTAGGTGTCTGGAGGGGGCTGGTGCGCAGCACCCTTCGGCCAAAGCCGAAGTTCGCGAGCCGTAGACTTGGCGAAGCAAGTCGTAGGCCGCGATGCCCCTGGAGGGCACCGTAGCGAAGGGACCCGGAGCGCAGCGTAGGGCCGGATGCAGGAGCAGGCGGTTTTGCCTACTTTTTCCAAGAAAAAAGTAGGCCGCCGTAAAGGCGGAAGGGGCCGGCAGTGTCGCCACACAAAATGGATAAGCCCACAGCCCCAACAACCCAACCCAACCCAATTGACGCTGGGCAACCCGCTCCGGAGTTATCCATACACCGCACCCTGTTCGCGCAAGTTTTCCAACAAAGCCAAGCCTTGCGGCAGAATCGCCACCACGTCGACACCAATGGCTTCAGCCAGGGATTGCAGATGCTCGCGCCCACTGCAATTGTGCGCCTGCAACGAAGCAAGCAGCGCATGGGCCAGCGGCGCGAGGCGCGAGAAATGCACCTGCAGGTCAGCACCGCGCCGCGCCAGCAGCAAGGTCGGCTGATCCGGGGCCTGCTGCGGTAGGTAGTCCGGGCTGATTTCGTTGACTGGCCACTGGTAAGCCAATGGCCAGGCCAGTGGCGACAGCACCAGTACGCCATCGAGCAGGTCACTTTGCGTGTTATGCGCTGGGTCGCACTTGTCGCTCAGGAGCAGCGCGGCCTCCACCCATTCATAATGCGCTAGCTCCAATACCCAGGGCGGCAGCTTCAGGGCAGCGCCACCGCCCTCTTCGAGGAAGGCGAGAAACTCCGCTGATATTTCAGTGAACAACGGTGTCTGGCAGCGGTAGTCGGCGTAGAAGGATTCAACCAGCGCTTGCCATTTCTTTGCCCCGAGGCAGGCACGCATCACCGGGAAACCACCCGACAACAGCGACTCCACGTTGCCGAAAAACAACTGCCGGTACACCGCCAGACGACGCGCCTCGATTCCGGGTGGCGGCGCGTTGTGCTGCGGGTCGCGCACATAGCGCGCCATGCTCAGCAATTGCTCATGCAGCACCTCATGCATGGCGCACCTCCGGCCAGCGAATGGCAGCCTGTTGGCGCCGGCGAATCTGCTCGACCTCGGTCAGCAGCTCCGTCAGCGGCGGGAAATTGAAGTCGCGCTCCAGCAGGGTCGGCAGCGCACCGAAGCGCTGGTATGCCTGTTCCAGCAAGCTCCAGACGTCCTTCTTCACCGTCGCGCCGTGGGTATCGATCTTCAGATCCGGCGCCTCATCGTAGTGGCCGGCCACGTGCATATAGACAACCCGCTCGGCCGGCAACGCAGCCAGGTACTCGCCGGCGTCGTAGCGGTGGTTGATCGAATTGACGAAGAGGTTGTTGACGTCCAGCAGCAGGTCGCAATCAGCCTCCTCCAGTACCGCGCACAGGAAGTCGATCTCGTCCAGCGCCTGATACGGCGCGGCGTAGTAGGAAATGTTTTCCACCGCGATACGCCGCTCCAGAACATCCTGTGTCTGGCGGATGCGCGCGGCGACATGGCGAACCGCTTCGTCGGTAAAGGGCAGCGGCAGCAGGTCGTACAGCTGGCCATCGTCCGAGCAATAGCTCAGGTGCTCGCTGAAGAACGCCACATTGTGCTGGTCGAGGAATTCGCGGGTACGCCGCAGCAGCTCAAGATCCAGCGGCGCCGGGCCACCAAGGGACAGCGAAAGACCGTGGCACGCCAGCGGAAAACGCTCGGCTAGACGCGCCAGTGCATCGCCATGACGGCCACCGACATTGATCCAGTTGTCCGGCGTGCATTCGAGGAAATCCACGGAGCTGGCCTCCATTGCCAGCAGCTCAGGCAGCAAAGCGCGGCGCAAGCCGAGGCCTGCACCCTGTGGGAAATAGGGAGTGGTCATGGAGCGTCTCCAGAGAGGTCACCCTCCCCGGCGGGGAGCCCAGGGAGGGTGAAAAACAGGCGAATCAGTTCTTCGCCTGGCTCAGCTTGGTGAACAGCTCGGTCGGTACCGGCTTGCCGTTGGACAGGTACTGGTTGCTGCGGAACCTGTAGACCTCGCCCTCGGAGAGGAAACCGTCCTTGTTGCTGTCCATCGCGGTGAACTCCGCGCCGCCCTGCGGTGCCACCGTCAGCAGTTCCTTGAGCGAGACCCGGCCGTCGTCGTCGGTGTCGGTGCGGGCGAAGGAGGCATCGCCGCATTTGCCTTCACCACACTTGCCTTCGGCGGCCTTGGTGTTGCTGGTTGCTGTAGCGCCACACTTGCCCTCGCCACATTTACCTTCAGCGGCCTTGTCGGCAGCGGCCAACTGGTAGCCCTGAGGCAGAGCCTCAACGGCGAAAGCGGCGGACGATACCAGGTTCAAGCCGCCGGCCAGGGCGACAGCGATCAGGCCAATACGGGTCTTGCCAGGGAGCTGGGTACGGGACATGGTGTTTCTCCGGATACAGTGCGGCCAAGCCGCGAAGGTCATGCCACAAGGGCGTTGTAACCCTGGTACGAGGCGCCAGGGCTGACCTCGTTTGGGTGTGGCCATTTCGCCACGGCCATGTGTCCATGACGTATCCGCAGGCAGGTACATTTGTATGCGAATCAGCGGGCCGCGGCGTGCGGATACAATGTGATACGTCTAACCCGATGCTCACCCACGAACAGCTCATGCCAACGCTTGAGTTCAGCAGCCAGCATGCGGTTCTTGTCGCGGATCCGCGCTACCGTCGTGATGGGGCTGCGCCTCCACTTGCCGACTGCGCCTCAACATGACAGCATTCGCAACCGCATCAGCTTCCCATTTAGATTCGTCTTCGCTCGAGGTCTCGTCGTGCCGGGCCAGCCCGTTTCTCCTTTTTCCGAGCTCTATCAGCGCCATCACGGCTGGCTGTTCGGCTGGCTACGCAAGAAACTTGGCTGTCCCGACAATGCCGCCGACCTGACCCACGACACCTTCGTCAAACTGCTGGGCCTTGAGCACCTGCCAGCGTTCAAGGAGCCGCGGGCGTTTCTGCTGGTAGCGGCCAATCGCTTGCTGATCAACCAGTACCACCGCCGTCGGGTCGAAGCAGAAACCTTGCACAGCATGACGGTGCTGCTTGAGCAATCGAGCCAGCAAGGGCCGGAACAGATCGTTGCGGTGCGCCAGTTGTTGGCCAAGGTGCTGTTGTTGCTCCTCGAAGAGCTGGATGAAAAGCCCCGCAAGGCGTTCCTTTTGGCACGGGTCGATGGCTGCTCGTACGGCGAGATTGCCCGGCAGTTGCAAGTGTCCGAAAGCAGCGTCAAGCAGTACCTGGCCAAGGCACTGGCGCACTGTCATGCGCGGTTGTTCGATGCGATGCCCGAGGGTCTGCAAGATGACTGAGGCCGTGCCCCTGGACAGCATCCGCGACCAGGCCGCGCAATGGTTGCTGCGCCTGGACGACAATCCATCGCCTGAAGATCTCGCGCAGTTTCGTAGCTGGTGCGAAGTTGACCACCGCCATGGCCAGATTTACCAGCAGTTGCAGCAGCTGTGGCAGGCTGTTTCACCCTCCCCCAAAGCCAAATCGCGTCCGCTTGCCGCCATCGGTCTGGCGCTGGCGTTGCCGGTGGCGATCGCCGCAGTGCAGTGGTTGCCTGTGGAGTATTGGCCTGGCCAGGCTGCGGCCGTCGCTTCAGCACCCGCCCAGCTGATCTTCCACGACCGCCCGCTGGCAGAGGTGCTGGCTGAACTGGACCGCCATCGCCCCGGGCTGATCTGGAGCGATAAAACGCAACTGCAAAACCTGCGCTTCACCGGCGTATTGCCGGTGCAAGACAGCAATGCCGCTCTGGCGCTGTTGCAGGCAGCCTTGCCGATCCGTATCGACTTCTACAGCGACTACCTGGTGAATGTACGGCCACGTTGAAAAAAAAAGTGCCAGGTGACTGCCCGATTTGTTTTCAGCCCGGTCATTGAAGGTAATACAGTCGATTGCACGGGCAATACCCATGACCAACACCACCGCTTCACTGTTTCGCCGCAGCGCCCTGGCGCTGGCCTTGAGCTGCGCAGCACCGGCCTTTGCCGACAGCGCCTCGGGCACTTATCACTTCGAACAGGCCAGCCAGGCGCTGGATAGCGCCTTGACGGCACTGGCGACCCGCACCGGCTTGGCCATCGGCGTCGATGCAACATTGCTGCGCGGCAAATCGGCGCCTGCACTGCAGGGTGACTACAGCGCCGAGCAAGCGCTCGATGCGTTGTTGCAAGGCAGTGGCCTGCAATGGCGTCTGAGCGGTCAGAACAGCTACGTCATCCAACCGGCCCCCGCTCCCGTTGATTTGGACAGCGGCCCGCTGTCGCTCTCGGAAACGCTGGTTACCGCTTCGCGCAGCCAGGCGAGCATTGCCTCGATCCCCGGCACCGTGCAGGTCATCCAGGCGCCGCAAATCGCCCAACAGTCGGCTGCCGGGCGCAAAGTTGCCGATATTCTCGGTACTCTGGTACCGGGTCTGGCGCCCTCCTCCGGCACCATGAGCAACTATGGCCAGACCCTGCGCGGGCGCAATGTGTTGGTGCTGATCGATGGTGTTTCGCAGAACGCCAGCCGCGATGTTTCCCGTCAACTCAACAGCGTGGCGCCTTCAAGCATCGAGCGCATCGAAGTGGTGTCGGGGGCCAGCAGCCTGTATGGCGCCGGGGCCTCGGGCGGCATCATCAACATCATCACCAAGCGCAACGACGGGCAGGCACTGGCAATGAGCAGCCGTGTCGGTATCAGCAGCGCGGACAATTTCAATCACAAGGGTTTTGCCTACGAAGGCTTCCAGAGCGTGACCGGACGCCAGGACGCACTGGACTGGTACCTGTCCGCCGACCTGGTGCAGCGCAATGACCAGTTCGACGGCAACGGCAAGCGCATCCCCCAGGAAGCGTTCCAGGGCAGCAACATGGACACTGAAAGCCATGACCTGCATGCCAAGTTCGGCTACGACCTGAATGAACAGCGGCGCGTCACCCTGGCTCTGCAAGAGTATGAAGACAAACAGGACACCGGTTATGTGGCGGGCACACAGAATGGCGAGTCGGTGGCAGTCAAAGGCCTGCAACTGAGCGATCAGCCCTTCACCCACAATCAGGCGGTGAACTTCAACTACAGCGACAGCGACCTGTTCGGTCAGCAACTGCTGGTGGAAAGCTACTGGCGCAAGCAGCAGGCCCGCTTCTTCCCGTACAACTGGGGCGCCAACGCCGGCGTCGTTGCGTCCGAAAGCGAAGCCCAGGTGTACGGTCTGCGCGCCGCGGTGGAAAGCAGCCTGCCAAGTATCGGCAGTGCCACCGGCAGCCTGGTCTGGGGTGCCGACTTGGAGAACGAACAGGTCAGCCAGGACGGTGATCGTTACAGCGTCGATGGCCTGGTCTACACCCCCACCGGCCAGCGCTACGCCTTCGGCCCCGACATCGAAACCAACACCACTGCGTTGTTCGCGCAGACGACCTGGGACATCGGTGACTGGACCTTGCGTGGCGGCGCCCGGCATGAGTGGATTCACAGCGACGTCGACGACAGCGTAGCCTTCGGCGGTATCTGGCAGGCGGGTGTCAGCGAGGTGCTGCCCGGCGGCACGTTGAAGTACGAAGACACCCTCTACAACCTTGGCGCGGTGTATCACCTGAGCAGTGCCCAGGACCTGTTCGTCAACTTCAGCCAGGGCTTTTCATTGCCGGACATCCAGCGCTTTTTGCGCGATGTGCGCGGCAGCTATGACATTCACGACCTCAACGCCCAGGCAATCAAGGTCGACAGCTATGAGCTGGGCTGGCGTGGCGACTGGGAATCGCTGCAGGCCAACGTCACCGTGTTCGAGAACCGCTCGGACGTCACCCAGTACTACGACTCGGTCACCCGCGCGCAACGCCTGATCGACCAGAAGGAACGGGTGCGCGGCATCGAAACCGCCTTGACCTACCACCTGAGCAGCGCCTGGTCGCTGGGCGGCACCTATGCCTGGACCAAGGGCGAGACCGACCAGAACGGCGAATGGCGTGACCTGCCAGCCACGCGCATCTCGCCGGCCAAGACCACGGCGTTCGTCGAGTTCGATGACCAGGGCTACAACCTGCGCCTGCAAGCCTTGCGTCTGGAAAGCTACGACGAAGGCTTCAAGGATGGCAACGGCCGCAAGATCGAAGGCTACACCACCGTCGACCTGCTGGCCGGGGTGGCACTGCCGGTGGGCAAGCTGGAGATGGGTGTCTACAACCTCAGCGACCGCAACTACGAAACGCTCTACATGCAGGCCAACGCTGCCGCGCCCTACCCGCATGCCGAGGGCCGGCGTCTGGCGCTGAGCTACGCAGTCGATTGGTGATCATCGACAGGCCCGCTTTCTGATCTCAGAAGGCGGGCGCTGCGGGCTTGACTCGGGCGCCATGCAGTACTGGCAGGCTACGAAGCGCTCAGTCAGTCAGGCTGGATCGGATCGGCGGAAAACCAGGAACCCATCAGTTCAGTGGTCGCTGCCTGGAACTCCACATGGCCGTGCCGGTAGCGTTCCTGTTTGAGGACCATGTCGTTGAAGCGCTTGTAGATTTCCTGGTGATCGGCACCCGGCGATGCGCCCGCCAGCGCGACGCTGGCCACGAGCAGAATTTCTTCCCCTGAGGCCCGCGTATCATCGCCGGAGGCAAACAGGTTGATACTGGTCAAGTAACCGGTTTCTTTGTCCACAGAGCCGATCAGGCCAACGTAAGAACCAATCGCTGTTTCGAGAAAATCAAGGACCTCCCCTGTTTCTATGTCTGTCGGGTCAATGGCAAAAGGCTTGTCGAGCGCTTTGAACGTTGCGTTCACGCGATCGGCGTAATGCTTGGGTGTCATCCCCAGCGTCACGTAATACACCAATTGACCGTTCTGTACCTTCACCGGGCCGCGAGGCGCACGGACCTCCACCGACTCGTCGACGGCGAAGATAGGGGGGATAGGGGCTAGTGCAGTGTTGTTCCAGCCCGAAAATACCGCAAGAAACAGGACCATCACGACCACGACGCCAGCAATCACTTTAAGCTGTTTTGCCGTGTTTACCGTCGGGTTGTGCTCGCCGCAGTTCGGGCAGACGTTGGCATCGTTGTCTACGGGGTGGTTGCACGACTTGCACAGCGTAACGGTCATCAAAAGCGTCCTTTCGTCCTTGAGCGTGGAAGGACGATTGTACCGTCTGACCGCCCCTTGTGGGAGCAACTGGCTGTCACTTGGTTAACCTGTGGGAGCCGGCCTTGCCGGCGATTGCCGCCACACTGGCCTCATCGCCGGCAAGGCCGGCTCCCACGGGGATTAAACCGCCGTACCTACAAGGCGTGAGTTTCGCGAATCAGCTTTTTGTTGATCTTGCCGACGCTGGTTTTCGGTATCTCGTCAACAAAGCGCACGTGCCGTGGCACCGCCCATTTGTTCAAACTGCCATTGTCGACAAACTGCTGCAGGTGCTGTGCAAGGGACTTTTGATCCAGTTGCACGCCGGCAACGCAGACCACCAGGGCCAGCGGTTGCTCGCCCCACTGCGCATCGGCAACCCCCACCACCGCCACCGAATCAACGCCGGGGTGCTGGCTGATCAAGCTTTCCAGTGCCACCGAACTGATCCACTCGCCACCGGTCTTGATCACGTCCTTGATCCGGTCACGGATCTGCAGCACGCCACGGTGGTTGATACAGCCCATATCGCCGGTGTGCATCCAGCCGCCAGCCCACAGCGCGGCGCCTTGTTCGGGCTCCTTGAGGTAGCCTTGGGTCAGCCAGGGTGCGCGCACCACCACCTCGCCCAGACTTTCACCGTCGTGGGCTACGTCATGGCCCTGCTCATCGACAATGCGCAGGTCCACCAGCGGGATCGGCACACCGGCGTTGATCCGCAGCGGCACCTGCTGCTCCAGGGGCAGTGCCAGGTCTTCGCGGCTGAGGCTGGTCAGGCACAGCAACGGACAGGTTTCGGACATGCCGTAGCCGCAATAGATCTGGATTCCGCGCGCACTCGCCCGGGTGGCCAGGCCCTGGGTCAAGGCGCTGCCGCCGATGACCATTTTCCAGCCGTCCAGGTCGGTTTTGCGGCCCTCTTCGCAATCGAGCATCATCTGCAGCAGGGTCGGTACGCAGTGCGAGAAAGTCACCTGCTCTTCACGGAACAGGCGCACCAGCTGGTTGGGCTCATAGCGGCCCGGATAGACCTGCTTGATCCCCAGAGCCGTGGCGACATATGGCACGCCCCAGGCATGCACATGGAACATCGGCGTAATCGGCATGTACACATCGCCCGAACGCAGCAAAGGTTCGCCGCCACAGGCAGCAAGCGTGCCCAGCTCGTTGAGCGTATGCAGCACCAGCTGGCGATGGGTGAAGTAGACGCCCTTGGGGTTGCCGGTTGTGCCGGTGGTGTAGAACAGGGTCGCCAGCGAGTTTTCATCGAAGTCGGGGAATTCGTACTGACTGTCGGCCGCGGCCAGCAGTGCCTCGTACTCACCCAGCACAGGCAACTCTGTGGGACACGGCTCGGCGTCGCTGAAGCGGATGAAGCCTTCAACCGTCTGCAACTCACCCTGCAACTGTTCCATCAACGGCAGGAAATCGTCATGCACCAGCACCAGACGGTCCTCGGCATGGTTCATGGTGTAGCGGATCTGCTCGGCGGACAGACGCACGTTGACCGTGTGCAGCACGGCGCCGATCATCGGCACGGCAAAGAAGCACTCCAGTGCGCGGTGACTGTCCCAGTCGAGCAAGGCCACGGTATCGCCAGGCTTGACCCCGGCCTCGACCAGCACATTGGCCAGGCGCTGGATACGCTCCATCAAGGTCGTGTAGGTGTAGCGCAGCTTGTCGGCGTAGACGATTTCCTGGCCGGGTTGATAGCGCACGCCGGAAAGCAGCAGACGCTTGATCAGCAGCGGATAGCTATAGGCCCCGGGTGCCGGGGCAATGACGCGGGTATTGATCATCGCAGGGACCTTCACAGTTGATCGGCGTCGAGCAGGAACAGGCTGGCGCTGCCGGCCTTGACGGTAGCGCTGAGCGACTGGATGCGCGGCAACAGGCGCGCGAAATAGAACCGCGCAGTGCCCAGTTTGCTGGCGTAGAAGCCTGATTGCTGTGCTTGCTCCAGGGCGACATCAGCCATCTGCGCCCACATGTACGCATACAGCGTGTAGCCGAACACATGCAGGTACTCCACCGCCGCCGCACCAATCTCCTGTGGGTTACCTTGTGCGCGGTCGAGCACCCAGGCGGTCAGTTCGTCCAGGTTGGCGACTGCGGCCAGCAGCGGTGCGCTGAATTCGCTACGCGAGGCATCGAGCGATTCGGCGAATGCCTTGATCTGCGCAGAGAGCACCGCATAAGCCCGGCCACCGTCGGCGACCAGTTTGCGGCCCAGCAGGTCCATAGCCTGAATGCCATTGGTACCTTCGTAGATCTGGGTGATGCGGCAATCGCGAATCAACTGCTCCTGGCCCCATTCGCGGATGTATCCGTGGCCACCGAACACCTGCTGGCCATGAACGGTGGTTTCCAGGCCCATGTCGGTCAGGAATGCCTTGGCCACGGGCGTCAACAACGCCACTTGTGCTTCGGCACGGCTGCGCTCGGCAGGGTCCTGGCTGTACTTGGCCAGGTCCAGTTGCAGCGCGACATACGTGGAAAACGCCCGCCCGCCTTCGTTCAGGGCTTTCATGCTCAGCAGCATGCGCCGTACGTCCGGGTGCACGATGATCGGGTCGGCAGGCTGTTCGGCCGCTACCGGGCCAGTTGGCGCGCGGCTTTGCAGACGCTCACGGGCGTACTCGATGGCGTTCTGATAAGAACGCTCGCCCAAGGCCAGGCCCTGGATACCAACGCCCAGGCGTTCGTAGTTCATCATGGTGAACATGGCGTTCAAGCCCTTGTTCAGGTCACCGACCAGGTAACCGACGGCGCCATCGAAGTTCATCACACAGGTGGCCGAGGCCTTGATGCCCATCTTGTGTTCGATCGAACCGCAACTGACCGCGTTGGCCTGGCCCAGCGAACCGTCCGCCTCGACCATTACCTTCGGCACCAGGAACAGCGAGATGCCCTTGGCGCCGTGCGGCGCATCCGGCAGCTTGGCCAGCACCAGGTGGATGATGTTTTCCGTCAGGTCCTGTTCACCACCGGTGATGAAGATCTTGGTACCGCTGATGCGGTAGCTGCCATCGGCCTGAGGCTCGGCGCGGGTGCGGATCAAGCCCAGGTCGGTGCCGGCATGCGGTTCGGTCAGGCACATCGAGCCGGTCCAGCGCCCTTCGTACATGGGCGGCAGGTACTGAGCCTTGAGCTCATCGCTAGCGTGGTTGAGCAGCGACAGGCAGGCGCCTGCGGTCAGCATCGGGTACAGGCCAAAGGACAGGTTGGCGGCGTTGAGCATCTCCTCGACCTGGGCGCCAATCACTTTGGGCATGCCCATGCCACCGTACTCCACCGCGCCCGCCACACCCACCCAGCCATCCTCGGCATAGCGGCGATAGGCTTCGGCGAAGCCATCCGGGGTGATCACCCGGCCCGCTTCCCAGCGGCAGCCCTGCTCGTCGCCGCTGCGGTTGAGCGGCGCTACCACCTGGGCAATGAGCTTGCCGGCCTGTTCGAGAATCGCCTTGGCGGTGTCGGCATCGACCTGCTCGGCCAACGCGGGTATCCGTGACCAGATGGCCGGAATGTCGAAGACCTCGTTGAACAGAAAATCCATATCGCGCAAAGGTGGAAGGTAATCAGACATTTTGCGAACACTCTACTTCTTGGCTGGTGTGTTTTAACCGGTCGTCAGCGACGGTGCCGGGAGCAGAAACCTCGGCCTTGTTGCCAGGCAGGAGGAAATACGACAGGGCCGGAATCAGGATCAGCGCGCCAAGCATGTTCCACAGGAACATGAAGGTCAGCAGGATGCCCATGTCGGCCTGGAACTTGATCGGCGACCAGGCCCAGCCCACCACGCCGGCAGCCAGGGTGATGCCGACCAGACCGACCACCCGGCCGGTGAAGGCCACGGCGTTCTCATAGGCCTCGGACAGCGGCATGCCTTTGCGCTGGTAGTGCAGCTGGACGCTGAGCAGGTACAGCGCATAGTCGACGCCGATCCCCACGCCCAGGGCGATTACCGGCAAGGTGGCGACCTTGACCCCGATACCCATCATCACCATCAGCGCCTCGCACAGCACCGAAGTGAGCATCAGCGGCAGCACCGCCACCAGGGTTGCGCGCCAGCTGCGGAAGGTAATCAGGCAGAACACCGTGACCGCCAGGTACACCAGCAACAGCATGGTGCGGTTGGCGTCGCGTACGACGATGTTGGTCGCCGCTTCGATACCGGCACTGCCGGCGGCCAGGAGGAACTGACGGTCTTCACTGCTGTTGGCCTGGGCGAAGCGCTCGGCCACCGCGACCACTTCATCCAGGGTGTCGGCTTTGTGGTCCTTGAGGTAGGCGATCACCGGCATCAGCGAGCAGTCGTTGTTGAACAGCTCCGGGGCGTTGACCGAGGCCTGTTGCGCCGCGTAGTTGAGCACGTCCTGGTTGCGCTGGATGCTGTTGAGCTTGGGGTTGCCTTCGTAGGTACCGGCAGTGATCTGGCGCACCGCGTTGGTCAACGACAGCGTGGTCTGCACCCCGGCGTGTTGTTGCAGCTCCCAGGCCAGGCGGTCGGCGAGCACCAGGGTCTGGTAGCGCAGGCAACCTTCGGGTGCGGTCTTGATCATCACCGCGAAGGTGTCGCTGGACAGCGCGTAATGACCAGTGATGTAGGCATTGTCGCGGTTGTAACGTGAATCGGCGTGCAGCTCCGGGGCGCCGCTGTCGAGATCGCCGATCTTCAATTGCAGGCTCAGGGCAAAGCCCCCTGCCCCCAGGACCGAGGCCACCAGCAAGGCCGCAGTCGCCCATTTACGCGTAGTGAAACGGTCGAGCAGGTCCCAGAGCTTGCCGAAGCCACGGTGTTCGGCGGCCCGCGAGTCAATGTGCAAGGCGCGCTCGGCGGCTTTGCGCCCGACACCGACATAGGACAGCGCCACCGGCATCAGCAGCAACGAGGTGAAGATCAATACCGCCACGCCGATACTGGCGGTGATGGCCAGGTCCTTGATCACCGGAATGTCGATCAGCATCAGCACGGCAAAGCCCACCGCATCGGCGAGCAGCGCGGTGACACCGGCCACGAACAAGCGGCGGAAGGTATAGCGGGCGGCGACCTGGCGATGGGTGCCGCGGCCGATGTCCTGCATGATGCCGTTCATTTTCTGCGCGGCGTGCGACACGCCAATGGCGAAAATCAGGAACGGCACCAGGATCGAATAAGGGTCGATGGCATAACCCAGCCAGGCGACAATGCCCAGTTGCCAGACCACCGCCGTCAACGAGCACACCACCACCAGCAGGGTACTGCGCACGCAGCGGGTGTAGAGGTAGATGATCACCAGCGTGGTCAGGACCGCCAGGGCAAAGAACAGCATGACCTGGATCAGGCCGTCGATCAGGTCGCCCATCAGCTTGGCAAAGCCGATCACATGAATCTTGTAGGTGCCCTGCGCTTCGTACTGGCTGCGCAGTTGCTCAAGCTTTTGCGAGAACGCGTGGTAGTCGATACCACGGCCGGTGGCCGAGTCCTGGTCGAGCAGCGGCACGATCAGCATGCTCGACTTGAAGTCGCGGGCGACCAGGCTGCCGACGATATTCGCGCGCTCGATGTTCTGGCGCAGTTGCTCGATGTCGCCGGCCGAACCCTGATAGCTGTCGGGCATCACCGGGCCGCCCTGGAAGCCTTCCTCGGTGACTTCGGTCCAGCGTACCGCCGGGCTCCACAGTGACTTCATCCAGGCGCGGTCGACGCCCTGGCTGAGGAACAGCTCATCGTTGATCTGTCGCAAGGTCTGCAAGTAAGCCGGATCGAAGATGTCGCCCTCGGTGTTTTCCACCACCACCCGCAACGAGTTGCCCAGGCCGCGCAACGACTGGCGGTTTTCCAGGTAGTTCTGGATATAGGGGTGACTCTGCGGAATCATCTTCTCGAAGCTGGGCCGCAGCTCCAGGCGAGTTACGGCCATGAACCCCAGCACCAGGGTCGCCAGCAGCATCATCAGCATGAACGGCAGTCGATGGTTGAACACCAGACGTTCCAGCCAGTTGCCGGAGCGGGTGTCGAATTCGCCGAGGGTGCGGATCACCGGCAAGGTGTCTTGTTGGATATTGGCCATCAGGTTTATCTCTTGTTATGGGGACGGCAGTTATTCAACGGCGAGCGTGCGTACGCCACGTTCGCCCACCAGCACCAGCTCGGTCGCGGCATCGAATGCCGCCGCGCTGATCGGTGTGCGTGCCGTTTGCCTGATCTGGGCGAAGCTGGCGCCGTCGTCGCGGCTGAGCAGCACATGCCCGGCCTGGCTCAGCAGCCACAGCTTTCCGCTGCTGTCCAGGCTTGCCGCGGTGATGCTGTTGGCAAGACCGGTGTTCACCGGCTGCCAGTTCTGGCCGCCATCGGTGCTGCGCAGCACATGGCCACGCAAGCCATAGACCAGGAGCACCCCCGGCTTGCCGACGGCGCCAAAGAACGTACCGCTGTAAGGCGTGGTCAGGCGGGTGAAGCGCTGGCCATCGGCGTCGAGCTTGAGCAGCAGGCCTTGCTCGCCGGTGATGTACAGCGTGTCGTCGACGCTGGCCAGGCTGGTCAGGTGCAGGCCTTGTGGGTTGTCGCTGCGCTCCAGCCATGGCGTCCAGTGCTGGCCACCGTCGCGGGTGTGCAGCAGCAGGTTGAAAACACCGACTGCAAAGCCGTTCTGTTCGTCAGAGAACCAGACATCCAGAAATGGTTTGTCGGCACCCTCTTGCACCAGCCGTTCAGCTTCCGCGATCAGCGTCGGCCAACGTTCGTCCTGCGGTGCGGCCTGGGCCTGGGCGCGGTAGTAGGCCAGCACCTGTTCGCCCAGCACGCGGCCGTCCAGTTGCTTTTGCCAGCTCACACCGCCATCGCCGCTGTGCAGGATCACACCGTCATTACCCACCGCCCAGCCCTGCTCGGCGCTGGGGAAACTCACGGCATTGAGGTCGGCACTGGCCGGCACGCTGGCCTGCTGCCAATGGCCGCCGTTGTCATCGGAATACAGAATGTGCCCACGCGGCCCGACAGCTACCAGGCGCGCGCCAACGCTGGTTACATCACGCAACGGGCTGACCGCTGCCAGGGCGCTGGGCATGGCCGGCAGATCCAGCACATCCATGTAAGGTGCGGCCTGTGCCGCACCTTGAAGGGCGGCCCACGTCAGCATCAACGCGGTACAGCGCTTGAGAGAATACATACCGGGTCCTCCGGATCGCCGCTGCACGCAGCAGGCTGCTCAACCAACGATCCGGCATCGAGGGGCGATGCCGGACCGTACCTAACTTGCCTGCGAACTCAGCGAATGCCGGCGCCAGCCAGGGACTCAGGCGACCACTGGGTCTTGGACAGCGGCTCGATGTAGCGAATGCCGCCGTAAGCGCCGACCACGCCATTGAGGTTGTAGGTGCCGCCGATCAGGTCGTAGATCATGAAAGGCGTGGCGTCCGGGGTCTGTTTGTCATAGCTCTGGCTGAGGAAGGCGAACGAGCCACGGTACAGCTGACCACGGGCGTCATACTGGTCGGAGGCCAGAGCGATCCAGCTGTCCTCGTCGAGGTAGAAGCGGCGCTTGTGGTAGATGTGGCGGGCGCCGTCCTTGAGCTTGCCTTCGACCACCCACACGCGGTGCTTCTCCCAACGCACGAACTGCGGCGCCAGATGGTTGGGGGTGATCAGCTGTTTGATGTCGGTGTTGTAGGTGAGCTTGTAGGTGTTGTAGGGCACAAACATTTCCTGTTTGCCCACCAGGGTCCAGTCGTAACGGTCCAGGGCGCCGTTGAAGACGAACACGTCATCATAGGTACCCGAACCCGAGGTGCCGGGGTTGGGGGTGTCGTAAGCCAGGTTCGGCGCAAGCTTGACCCGGCGCTGCCCCGGCAGGTACTGCCAGGCGCTGCGTGGTTGCACCAGCGGGTTGGCGGCGTCACGCAGCATCATTGCTTCACCGGCACGCCGGGCTGGCGCGGTGTACACCAGTTTCATCTGGTAGTAGGTGTCTTTGGAGCCGATGGTTTTGCTCATGTCCTCGTAGATCGGGTAGCTGATGTTGGCTTGACCTGTGGTGGACAGGGTCGGCACACCCGCGGAATCGACGTTCCATGAATCGTACTTGGCCGCCATGCTCACGCCCTGGTAGCGCAGGAGGAAGTTCCACATGGCCTCGGCACCGGTCTGCGGGATCGGGAACGGAATCCCTGGCAACACGTTTTCAACCGCGGTACCGCCTTCCTTGCTGTGCGCACCGACAGCATTCTTTGCAGTGTTGTCCAGTACCGGCTGGGGCAGCGCGACGGTGCGATGGGTCGGATAGACATCAACCGAGAACGTCGGGAAGCGCTTGAGCAGCTCCTGGGTGGTCGCCGTCAGCTGGCCTTTGTACTGATCAGCGTTCTTGGCATTGATGACCATCAGCGGCTTTTCGCCGGCAAACGGGTCGGGACGCATGCTGTCGCCGCTCTTGAAGCTAGCGGGTGGGGTGACCAGTCCGCCCTGATAGGCAGGAATGGAACCGTCGGCATTGGCGGCGCTTTCGGCGCCGATACGGGTCAGGCTGGTGCCAAGGCGGGCTGCCTGGTCGCTGGATACTGCGGCCTGGGCGGAATGGATTGCTGCCAGTGACAGGCAGGTGGCTAAAAGTGTACGCATGTAATTCATGATGATTGTTTTCCTGCGTGATGTCTGAAGGAAGACGTGACTCAAAAAGTGGTTTTTACGGTCAGGTACAGCGCGCCACGGTCCTCAGTGGTCGCCCCGCCGCCAGAGAAAGAGGCATAGCCTCCGCCGTAGCAGGTGTAATCCTGCTCGCCGTCCAGGGCATTGGGAGTCGTGCCATCGGTCTGGCCGTTCTTGCACGACTGCGTCTTGCCAAAGCTGTCGACATACTTGAGGTCGACGAAATACTGGTTGTAAACCGCGGCGCTGACGCCTACCGCGTAGTTGCCGGTGTCCTCGGCGCCCCCGCCCTGCACCGGCGAGACGCCATCGATACCGACGTTGACCGACAGCGGCATGCTCATGTCGACACCGGGCATGACCTGGTACCAGGTCGGGGTGAAGTTGACGGCGATGCCCCAGTTGTCACGGGTCGGTTTGTCGATCCCGCGGTAGCTGCTCTTGCCCTTGTACAAAGCCTCGTTGTGGCCATCGAGCTTGAGCAGGTTGCTGTAGAACAACTCGCCCAACAGGGTCGCGCTATCGAACAGCGGCGTATCGGCGATGGTCATCAGGCCGTTGAGGGTCCAGTGCAGCGTCTGGCCGGTGGCACTCAGGCCGTCGCCGTCGCTGGGCACGTCAGTGATCACGCCACTGCTCGGCAGGCGTGGCGGCAACAGACCGAAACCGCCAGCCAGGCCGCCTTGGCCCGGGGCACTGACGATGGCCGGAATGCTCGCCAGCGGCATGTTGTGGCGGATGTTCAGGTCGCTGCCGACACTGATGCCGGCCACGTCTTTGGACAGACTCAGGCCATAGACATCGATGTTATCGGCGTAGGCAAACTGGTAAGAGGCGCTTTGCAGCGAGTTGTAGAGGTTGCCGACGGCGCCCTGGCGACCGGCAGGCGGGTTGCCGAACGGGCCACGGGACACGGTCAGGCCGCGGGTATCGAGCCAGGCCTGCGGGAGGATTTCCGAAGTCTTGCGGTAGTAGAAGCCCATGGTGCCGCCCAGCCATTCGGGCGACCACTTGGCCATCACGCCCCAGTCACCGCGTTTTTCCGGGTTCAGGTCTTCGCCGCGGCGAATGCTGGTCAGCGCACCGCGTACCGGGATCAGCCCGGGCGTGCCGGTGTGACCGAGGAGGAAGCTCTGGGCGCCCTCACCCACCACATCGGAGCCGCCATAATAGGTGCCTGCTTCCGGCAACCGGGCGGCATCCCATTCGAAGAAATACTGCGCGCCGATGGTCAGTTCCGGGTTCACCAGAAACGAGGTGGACAGCTGGTTGCGCGGTACGAACAGTTCCTTGGCCTCAGTGCCAGGCGACGCCGCCAGCTTGGCCAGGTCGAGGCCGGACTGGCCATAGCTGAGCGAGTGCACCGGGTTGAGCAGGGTTTCGCCCCAGAACAGGTTGTGCTGACCCAGCTTGCCGCTCAGTTGCGAGCTTTCGCCGACTTCGGTGCTCATGAACACGAATGCATCGAGCACTTCACCCGACGGGCCGCTGTAATAGCGCTGGGCATAGTTGCTCAGGTGCGGGCTGCCCAACGGCGTGCCGGTGCCCGGCAAACCGTTGAGGCTCGGAACGATGCCGGAACTGTCGCCGTTGCCGTTGACGAACGGGTTGGAATTGGAGCCGGTGTTGTCGTAAGCCTTGTCATACCAGCTGGCGGCGCTGACGCGAAAGCCCATGCTGCCCTGGTAGATCACATCCAGCTCGGTCAGCAGGTCGACGCGGTTGGTGATGTTGGTACCGGCTTTGCGAAAGTTGTAATCGCCGTCGTTGTTGTTCGGCGTTGCCAGCATGCGCTTGTCGGCACTTTCGGTGCGTACGCCGTAGTTGTACTTGACGGTGTTGTCCAGGCGTACGGCCCAGTCTTCGTTACCGGTATCGACTTCGAACGCATGCGCGCCAGGCAAAGCGAGCAAACTGATGGCACAGGCCAGCAGACGGCGCTGTGACGGCACAGCGCATTGAATGCGGTGTTTTGGCATTACGATGACTCCACGAATTGTTATTTTTGTTATCGCCGCCCGACTTGTGCGGGCGTTGGTCAAGCGTCCATGCGCGACGGCAGGGTTAACAGTCCAGCATTTGAATGAAGGTTTCGGCCTGGGGCCAGGCACCGAACCCGGCAGCCGGGTTCAAGTGGCCGACCGCGCCGAGCAATTCCAGGTCGCTGCCCCAGCCTTCGGCCATGGCGGTAACCGCCTCGAGGCTGGCCAGGTGATCGTTGCTGCTGGCAGCAACAATGCTTGGGAACGGCAACGGTGTAATCGGCAGCGGCGCCCAGCCGTTGGCACGCAGGGTGTCCGGGCTTGGGTAGGCTGCAGGCCATTGAGCGTTCAGGTCCGGTGGTGCCGCCAGCAACGCGCCTTTGATCGGCCGGTCATAGCGGGCAGCCCAATGGGCGACCATCAGCACACCGGCGCTGTGCGCCACCAGCACGACTTCGCCGTCGATCTGCTCCAGTTCGCGCTGGATCGCTTCGACCCGGGCGTTGCAGTCCAGGCCATTGACTTGCAAAGGCGGTACTGAGCGCACATTGGCCAGGCGCGCCTGGAGCAGGGTCTGCCAATGCTCGGCAACATGGTCACGCAGGCCAGGGACGATCAGGACGGTAGCGGCGGTATGCAATCTTTCCACGTCAGCACCTATGCTCAAGTCAGTCTGCTCACCACGTTGGGGGAGCGCTTGACAGTCACAGTAATCACCCCTACCCCCGGGTGCTTTACATTGAACGTCAGTAACTTCTCATTTGATGACACCGATGCGGGCAGCCGTCCGCTACGCTTGAACAGTGGGCAGATTGCTCCGGGAGAGGGGCAGGAAACGGCTTTTCATTTGATGACACTCAGGCTATAAAAAGCGACCCGCCGCAGAAGCGGGACGCCTAATGAGAAATGCGTGGAAAACAATAAAATGACCGCCCTCGTCCGTGCTGCAAGCTTGACCAACTACCTCGAAGTGTCGCGCCACGTGGGGTTGAACCCGCACGCCTTGCTGGCCCAGGTCGGCCTGAGTGCCGCATTGCTCGATGATCCGAACCAACGTCTTGCGGTTTCAAGCGTGATTACCCTGCTGGAGGAGTCGGCGCGGGTCAGTGGTTGTGAGACCTTTGGCCTGCGGATGGCCGAATTGCGCCAGTTGTCGGACTTTGGCGAGATCAGCTTGCTGCTCAGTCACCAGCGCACGCTGCGTGATGCCTTGCTGGTGATCGTGCAGTACCGGCATTTGCTCAATGATGCGCTGGCGATTCATATCGAAGACGCGGGCAAGACGGTGATCATTCGTGAAGAAGTGGTCAGCGACCTGCCGCGTGGCAGTCGTCAGGCTACGGAGCTTGCGATCGGGGTCATGCGGCGTCTGTGTGCGGCTGTATTGGGGGCTCACTGGCATCCGATCAGTGCCAATTTCACCCACAATCCTCCCGCTGACCTTGCCATTCACCGGCGGATATTTGGTTGCAAGCTGGTGTTTGGCAGTGAGTTCAACGGCATTGTCTGCCCTGCTGCCGATCTGGATGCGGCCAATCCGCTGGCCAATGAAGCGATGGCGCGCCTGGCCCAGCGTTATCTGGATACGCTGCAGGCCGGGGGCAAGCTGTCGCTGGAGCTGGAAATGCGCAAGACCATTTATTTGTTGCTGCCCATGGGGCGGGCCACTATCGAGCAAGTGGCGCAGACCCAGGGGATGAATGTGCGGACCTTGCAGCGGCGGCTGGAGGAATGTGGGGTGACGTTCAGTGATTTGATCAACGGGGTGCGGCGGGATCTGGTGATCCGCTATCTGGAGAATCCCAGTTATTCGCTGGGGCGGATTGCGGATATGTTGGGGTATTCGATGCCTAGCTCTTTTACTCGCTGGTTCATTGCGCAGTTCGGGGTGCCGCCGGCTACCTGGCGGGTTCAGCATGGGGTTCAGCAGCGTTGAGGGTGGGAGCGGGCTTGCCCCGCGATGCGGCCTTCGATTGCCCCGCATTTTTTGAGCATATCCATCGGCGGCGGTGGCGCTGATTCACCTTTCCGCCCTTACGGCGGGTCCCTTTGGCAAACGCCCCAAAGGAACACAAAGGGCTTGCCCCACCAGGGGCCCTACGCTGCGCTTCGGGTCCCCTCGCTGCGGCGTCGCTACGGGGTATCGCGAGCTACGAGTTGCAAGCAACTCTACGCTTCGCGACTTCGGCTACGCCGAAGGTGCTGCGCACTCACCCCTTCGCAACGCCTCCGCTCGGCCCTTCTGGTTAACGGG
>Ga0247819_10000324_pt1 | contig 29524 bp, 38 predicted proteins | sample 13C_Xylose_Day6_FD_193428 | JGI IMG/M metagenome (GOLD analysis project Ga0247819, IMG submission 193428) | Soil microbial communities from agricultural site in Penn Yan, New York, United States - 13C_Xylose_Day6 | ecosystem: Environmental > Terrestrial > Soil > Agricultural land | place: USA...
CCCCCTCACTCGCCAAAGTCGAACCCCACCTCGGCTGGGCCGCCGGCTCCGCCGTCGCCATCCTCAAGGGCGGCGACCCCACCCCCGCGCCCGCCGTCCACGACATTTCAGCCAGACTCCGCGGCGGCCCCGACCGGCTCCGCGGGAAACTGCCCCTGCGGATCGTCGACGAACTGGAGAGCGACGACCCGCTCCTCGACTCCGCCGTCATCCAGCTGCCCGGCACCAAGGGCGTCCGCATGACCGTCGTCGTCCACGGGCAGCCCGACGCCACCCCCGAGGAGATCCAGGAAGCCCTCCTCGCGTGGCGGCGCGCGGAGAGCAAGCTGCACCGGCTCCCCGGCGACGATGACGACTCCCCCGCAGCGAACGGCGCGTAACCGCAGCCGCACGCGTTGCGCACGTCCCCTCCCCACCTCCACCAAAGTGTGATCTCATGGCAACACCACGAGGGAGGGGCGCCCGCGGAGGTCTTTGGGGGACCTATGTGCGTGCGGGTAGTGCGAGTGACGGCAATGCCGTTCAACGTCCAACTGTGGGTGGAAGACCGCGACGACGGGCACTACATCGTCTACGTCGACCGTAAGCTGATCACCAGGCGCGGCGCCCAAGCCCTGCAGCTCCTACTGACGTCGAGTGCCGCCGGCTGGAAGCGGCTTGACGAGACAGTGGTCCGCACCGTCCTGCGCGCCGTCACCGGTTGACGCACAGCGCACGCGGCGAGGTGATCCATGGCATACGCGGAGAAGCGGGGACCGAACCGGTGGCGGGGCCGCTACCAGCGGCCCGACGGCACCTGGGGGTCGGTCACCCGCGACGACAACGGCCAACTGTTCACGACGAAGACGTCCGCCAAGAACTATGCGGCCGGCCTCGAGACGGACGTGCGGCGGAAGACATTCCTCGACCCGCGGGACGGGCGCATCACCGTCGGCGAGTGGGCCGACCTGTGGATCGAGTCGGTCGAGCTCGCCAACCGCTCAGACACCACCTACCGGCAGCGTCTGCGGTCGGTGATTCTGCCCCGGTGGAAAGACGTTCCCATGGGGGACGTGTCCGAGGTCGCGGTGAAGATGTGGGAGCAGCAGCTGCGGAAGCAGTACAAGCCGCGGTACGTGAAGAGCATCATGTCGGTGCTGCGGGTCATGTTCGACGACGCCGTCTCCTCCAAGGTCCGCGCGGACAATCCGGTGCCCACCCTCAAGTCGCGCCGGCGTGGCCGGTACAAGGGTAAGCAGCAGCATGACGAGGTCGTCATCGCCACGCCCCGGCAGGCCTGCCTGCTGGCCCGGAACGCGCGTGAGATGCGCGGTGTCGTCGGCTACACGATGGTCCTCACGATCGCCTACTGCGGGCTGCGGATCTCCGAGGTGGCCGGCCTGCGCCGTTAGCACCTGATTCTCGAGGATGCCGGGCAGGGGTGCCGTCTGCTCGTTCAGGCGCAGTCCCAGTACGTGGGCGGCAAGAAGGCTCAGGTGGCGCCGAAGTACGAGTCGACGGGCAGCATCATCCTGCCGCCGTTCCTCGCCGGGCTACTGCGTGAGGTGCTCGCCTCCCACACCTGCGAGTGGGTGTTCCCCAGCGCACGCGGCAAGAAGATGGATGTGGGGGCGTACTTCTACGCGGACATCTGGCGGAGGTTCGTCGACGGGCACCAGGCCGAGCGGGACCGGTTCGGCCGGCCGTCGCGGCTGCCGGACATGAAGTCGGTCGCCGGTATCGAGAACCTGGTGCCGCACGGGCTCCGACACTCGATGAAGGTCTGGCTGGATGAGCTGAAGCATCCTCGGGTGGCGGTCGAGGAGCGGATGCGGCACACGATCCCGGGCGTGGAGGGCACGTACTCGCATACGACTCTGGCGATGGAGAAGGACATCGCGACGGACCTGCAGAAGCTGTGGGAGGCGTCGGTGGCGGTGGTGGACGATCCCGGGGAGTGGGAGCCGGCCCGGCCGCGGCGGAAGAAGGGGAGTGAGTTGATCTCCCAGGAATCTCCCACACCCAACGGATCTGGTCTGTTGGGTGGTTCTGGGTCATGATGGACGTGCGGTCCGAGCTGGCCTTTAACGGCACGGCGGACGCTTCCCATTAGGTTCCTCACCGTTCACCTCGGACGATCCCCCGCGTCGCCCGAGTGTCTAGGTTGGGTGTTCGTTGGCCTGCGTTGTTGTCGGTGGTGTCCGGTATTTCGCCGTTAGCTTCCAGCGTTGGTTTGGATTCGTTGGGTGTTCGTCTGGGTTGGGTCTGCTAGATCATCTCCCATCCGTCTCCCATGCCTCCCTCTCGCGTTCCCTCTGGGGCGTGCGCACCCCCGGCATCGTTGCCGGGGGTGCGCTCGTATCGGCGACCGCGAAGGGAGGGGCGTCCGTTCGTTGTGCGCCGACACACCTTGCCCCCGGTTTCCTGCTATCCGGAAGGCTGCGGGTGATGCGGCAGTTCACTCTTTCGAGCGAACACGGGTTCGATTAATGGACAGTACAGGGAGCCCTGCGGCATATGCCAGGCCGTAGGGCTGGGCTCAATCTTGATCTGTTGGCGACCACTTGGGTACTGACAGATGATCATGGACGGCTGAGCGTTTAGGGGGTGCCATCCCGCCGCAACCCCCGACCCGACTGGGTCATGCACCGCCGAGTCGCCCTCGGACACCGGATCGCCGACTTACGGCGCCAGGCCGAACTCTCACAGGAGCAACTGGCTCACCTCGCCGGCATGGAGCGGCGGAGTATCCAGCGCTACGAGAGTGCTGTCCGGGACCCGCAGTACTCGGACCTTCTGCTGATTGCTCACGCGCTCCGTGTGCATGTCACCGACCTTCTGCACGGCTGATGGGCCGCTGCGGCCGCTTCCTGACCGGGGCTATAGACCGAAATTCAACAGCAGGTTGATCGGTGGGGGAAGGGTGTCGGCCGCACCTACTTGTGCGCGCCGTGAACACCCCGCGCGTTTCCGTCACAGCCTGTGCAAGGTGTGGCCCCGACTTGCCCGCCAGGTAGAGAACCGCCGCCGCTCATTGCCTCCGAGGCGACACCCCGCCGGCGAGCCGCTCCGCCGCGTCCGCCGCAGTCTCCTGGTAGGCCCGGTACAGCTCCTCCGCCTCCTCGCAGGGGCTGCCGTCGGCGCACTGGCAGACGGGGCACTGGTGGAGGCTGTGGCGGACGTACCGCTGCCACGCCTCCTGAACCGGGCTGAGCCTGCCAGCGACAGCGGCGAGTGTCGGCCGTCTTCCGGCTGCGGGTGCGGGGTCTTTACGCTCGTCCACGTCGACGGCTCCTTCGTCGGCTCGCCTCCGGGTGGGCGGCCCACGCTCCCCGGAGGCTCGATTACGTGCAATTGCAGCGTACCCGTGCGGGATAAGCGGTATAGGTCGTATGGGTCGTCTGATCTCGCGTGTTCGGGTAGGTCCGCTTAGCGTCACGGATCATGAAGTGGGAGCCGGATGTGCCGAGGTGGCGGCAGGTGTACGCCGCGATGTCGGAGCGGATCCTCGACGGCACCTACCCGCCTGGTGGGCGGCTTCCGTCGGCGATGGCGGTGTGTGATGAGTTCGGGATCAGCCAGGTGACAGCGAAGCGGGTCCTGAAGGAGCTGCGGGCAGCCGGCTTGGCGGAGATGCAGCCGGGGATCGGCACGTTCGTGACGCAGTTGCCGCAGCCGCCGAACTCTTAGGCGTCTGTCAGACCCCGCCCGTAGGATCGGTTCATGTCTCCCTCTCCTTCGCCTTCGGGCCCGCCGCGGTCTGCTGCGGTGGTGGATGCGGAGATCCGTGCCCTGCTGGTGGCGACGGGCGGGTGGCTGTGGGGGCCGACGCGGGAACGCTACGAGGCGTTGCGGGATGAGTGGGTGCAGGCCGTCCGCGAGGAGATCGTCAAGGCGGCGTAGGCTGACACGCGAGCGCCCCCGCCTGCTTCTCTCAGGCGGGGGCGCTTCTGCATGCGGGGTTCAGGCGGTCACTTCTCGGTGGCGTCGGTCTCCCGAGACTCCCAGCCTTCAGCGCCACAGCGGCGACAGGACCACTGGACCCCGTCGGGCCCGTCGTACTCGATCTCTTCGTCGTGGTCATAGGTCTCGCCGCAGACTTCTTCGTCCTCGGTCGGCTTGTAGGCCATTGTCGGTTTCCTCACTTCTCGTCGGCGATGCGGATGTCGAGGCTGATGGCGTACACGCGATCCCGGTCGGGGTCGTATGAGGCGTACCGGTTGTGCAGCTCCTTGTCGGCGTCCTTCTGATGGTCGAAGACCCGGTGAAGGAGCGAGTCGTCCTCTCCGAGCGTTTCCTGGTGGCGCAGGTAATCGATCGTGTGGGCGCGGGCCATCTCGGCGCTGTCCGCGATGACGTAGATGGTTCCGCTGATGCGATCCGACTTGCTGATCGGCATGGCCGGTGTCCTCACTTTTCGGTGGCGCGGTCGGTGCCGTACTGGGCGCCGTCGTCGTAGATCGGGTCGGCGGGCGTGTCGGTCGGGATCTGCGCGTCGGGGTCGGGGCCGTAGGTGGCGCCGTCGTCGTAGATGTCGCTCATGGTCGCTGTCCTCACTTCTCGTGGTAGATCCGCTTGTGCTTGCTGACGCTGGCTCGCGCCCCCCGGTAGCCGGGCTTGGTGGTGCACTCGTCGCACTCCACCCAGTCGGTCTCGCCGCTGGCCACAGCGTCTCCGGTGACGGAGTGGTGCGGGCCGTAGCCGTGAGCGTGGAGGAAGTGCGGCACGCTGCCCTCGTACTTGAGGGCGATGAGCGCGGACTCGGCGGTCTTGTCGTGGCCCTGGGCGAAGAACTTCCCGAGGCCGACCTCGCGACCGCAGCCGCACCAGCAGGTGCCGGTGGGGATGAGGCGCGGCTTGCTCACTTCTCGCCCTCCAGCAGTGCGCCGATCGCGGCGACGACGTCGGAGACGGCCTGGTTGTACGCCTCGTCCTCCGGCGTGCGGGTGTCGTCGTGCAGGTACTCGCCGCGCGCCGCCTCGATCGCCTCGCGGAGGATCTCAGCGCGGTAGGCGTCGAGCATCTCCTGCGTGCGCTCCTTCGCCTCAGCGTTGTCAGCGCTGGGGACGGAGAGCCAGAGCCGCTCGGCGATCGCCCCTCGGGCGGTGGTGGTGCTCTCGGTTTTCGTCATGAACTCAAGGTAGCAAGTCAAGACTTGCAGTCAAGACATCATTAGGAAAGATACGTCCCCCGTAGACTTCGCCCGTGAGCACCTTCGACTTCCCCGACACCCTGCTCGACCTCGAACGCACCGCCTGGGCGGCCATCCAGGCCGGGACCCTCACCGTCGAGCAGGCCGACGCCGTACAAGCCGAGGTGACCAAGTTCGCCGCAGAGACCGGGGCCGACCGACACAAGGTCGAGATGGCGCTCAAGAAAGCCGTCCGGCACGGGAAGGGCTGACAGCAGCGCCCCGCCTGCGTGACCAGACGGGGCGGCTACAGCACTGCGCCAGCAAGGGCTGATAGTCCCACCAGTCTACGAGGGTCCACCGACACTGCCGGAGCGTCGCGTCTCCTCGGGCCACTCCGTCAGCGTCTCGCCCGTCTCCTCATCCACCAGGGTGATACGGCTGCCAGGCTGCCCGTACCGGCCGACCAGGGTGAGGAACTGGGCGCGGGCGATCGGCTCACTCCCCCACCAGCCATGCAACGTCGGCCGGCCCGCCAGGGTCAGCGTGACGTGGAAGCGGTCGACGGTCATGCGAGGCGGATCCCGCGCGCCTGGTGCGGCTCACGGACGATCGCGCCCTTCGCTTCCAGTTCCCGCAGCTGGTAGTGCACCGACGACGGCCGCATCCCCACCGCCGCGGCGAGCTCGGCGACCGTCGGGGCGTCGCCCTCGTCGGTGATGGCCAGCCGGATGTGCCGGAGGATCTGTTCCTGCCGGTCGGTGAGGTGTGCCACCTTGTGGTTGGCCATACCTCGATGGGAGCACGTGTTCGAATATTGGCGCAAACTGGGACCGTGACCGACCTGCCCCCCGACCTGCCACGACTCCGCACCCTCGAGACATGGCTCGCCCTTACCCTCGACGAAGTACGCCGGGCCATCGCCGCGGCCGAGCAACGGGAGGCGGAGCGGCAGCGCGGCATCGAAGCCCGGCCGCCGGCGCCGGACTGGCTCCTCGAGATGGGCCTCAACCGGAACGCTCCCCCGGTGCAGGTGCACGTCGGCGGCTGCTGGAACGCGGGCAAGAGGACCCGGGGCATCAGCCGGGACGAGGCACTGCAGGCCCTCGCCGACGGGGTCAAGGCGTGCGGGGCGTGCCGGCCGGACTCGGAGCTGGGCTTCCTGGAGGGGTAACACGAGTGCCCGCCCCCACGCATCAGGGGCGGGCACTCGGAGATCGGCGACCACGCTGGGCTGTCGCCACTGAGCACCGCGGACGGCGCGTCAGCAGTTCACCGGGACGGAGGGCCACCTATTGCGCACCCCGGCTCCAACGGTCTCCAGTTGGCCGCCCCGCACATCCCAGAATGCCAGAAGGCCCGCCAAGACGGGGGATGCTTGGCGGGCCTACCGGCAGTGTCGCACGGGGGTCAGACGGCTGGGGCGTCTTCCCACGGCCAGCGCGCATCCCGACCCGCCTCCAGCAGCGGGATCATCCGGAAAGCCTGATCCGTGAGCCCGCCGAACGTGTGGCGGCCGGACTTCCCGGACGGCATCGCGCCCGGCTTGTAGCCGGCCATGTTCCACATGTACACGGGCGTCGCCCGCGGCACGAGGTCATCGATCGCCGTCTCCCGCATGCCGCCATGCCCCCACATGTTGGAGGGCAGCCAGCCCGGCCGGGTCTGCTCATCGGTGACGATGACGATCCGATCGTGGGCGAACCAGTGGCGCTTGACCGCGGCCGGGATGTCGGTGCCGCCGATCTGCCCGTAGCCCTCGATGAGCTTCAGGACGCTGCCCCCCTTGGGGACGGGGATCTCCTTGGACTCGCCACCGAACTCGACCAGGGTCGGCTTCTCCGCCCGCAGGGCGAGCGCGCTACCGAACACTGCGGCCTGCTCGGCGAGCGTGATGTCCGACCGGTTCGGGGTGGAGAAGCCGTAACCGGGGAACATCGACGGCGACCGGTCCACCAGGATCAGCGTGCTGCCCTTCAGGCGCGGCACGTTGGCGAGGGAGTGGCCGAGGGCCTGCTCCAGGGCGTGCGCCCACCGCAGGGACGGGGCGTGCTTGTAGGCGGCCCACCAGCGGAACGGGAACATGCGAGACTTGGCCACCTGCTCCGGGTCGGAGAACCGGGCGCAGACCTGCGCGGCCACCTCGTCGGACACGCCCGCCTCGTCAAAGTTCCTGAGGTTTCTCGCGAGCGCCATCAGCCCCATCGACGGGATGATCGCCTTCCACGCGGCCTTGTCCATCGGCCCCTGCAGCCAGCCCGCCAGCGCCTCCCACGTCATGCCGGCGTGGTTCAGGAAGTCCGCGGCGTCCGGCCGCTTCAGCAGGTCGCGCCGCTTCTGCATATCCCACTTGGCGATCTCGTTGCGGGTGTGGAGCAGTTGCAGCGACTCGGGGATCGGCTTGTCACGCTTGTGGCGGCGGTCGATGGCGTGCTCGAACAGGTCACCCTGCCACAGAGCGGCCGGGGCCGGGTGGACGAGTTCGATGACGTCGCCGAACCGGTAGCCCTTGGAGTCGGTGTCGTACTTGAGAAGGGCCCGCTCCGTGTACAGGGAGCCGAGGGCGTCCTCGATGCCGCGCTTGACGGGCTTGGGGATGCGGCGGCCGTAGCGGGACGTCCAGTAGCCGAGGAGCTCCCCCGGCTCGTCGGCGCGCCGGAGGACGGAGGCGATGACCTGCCGCGAGTGACCCGGCGCCTGAGCATCGAGGCGGGCCTTGGTGAACTCGGCGGCGCCGACGATCGCCGCGGTCCGCATGTTGGCCTCGGTGCGGAGCCAGCCGAGCAGGCCAGCGGTCCAGTCGGGATCTTCGACGGCGAGCTGCCGGACGAGGGCGGTGTACCGGTCGTCGCGGTCGCCACCCGCCTCGTAGAAGGTATCGGCGCCGACCATGTTGGACACCGCGAGCAGGTAGAGCTCGGACCTGGCGTCGCGAAGATGACCGGTGGCGCCCTCGTAGGTGCGGGTCCGCACCCCGGTCGTGGTCACGGGCGAGTGGACGGCGGGACGGACACTGCGCTGGTTGAAGCGCGACATAGAAAAGCCCCTCACATGGGAGGGGAGGACCAGCAGTGGGGTGCCCGAGATCAAGTCGGCTGGGGAGACGTAGCGCTCTAGGCCGCTGAGCTACCGACGTTAGACGCCGGACGGGATTTGAACCCGCGTCTCTCTCTTAGCAGGAGAAGTATCCCCGGCCTGCGCACCGGGCACCCCCGATGCTGTGCCTCCCGAGATCAAGGACGGCCGCGGCGGCACTTTTCCAAAGAAGTAGCCGAGACCTGCGCACCGGGAGGTGCATGAAGTTGTGTTGGTACGACTGTAACCCAAAGGGGTGACAACGTGGGGGGATTGTGCGTGCCCAGCAGTGTGGCACGGGGTGGGGCGCTATGCGGCCCTACCGAGCGCCTTCGTTTCCAGCTCCATCAGGTTCTCAAGTCCATGCCGCGTTGGCTTCCAAGTGGAGGTGACCACGTCCAGTAGCTCGCCCCCTACAGTCTGGCCAGCGTGCGGGAACAGTCCAGCACTGTAGAAGGTGGCGGCGATCACGCGCATGGCGGGGATGTCCGGCCCCTTCCATCCCGAGTAGTCGGGTATCTCTGCGGTGTCGAACTCGCCAGTGTGACGCTGGAGCAGTTTCGCCGCCCGGTCGTTGTGGTCGTGAAAGTCGCTGCCGTAGATCTGCCGGATGACCTTGGCTGACGTACCGGCCGGAAGTCCCAGGGCTTCGTCTGACTCGGCCAATGCATCTCTGCCGTAAACAGCGTTCAGGGCCTGTGGGTTGATGCGCTGGAGGAGCAGGCACATCTCCCTTGTTGCTTGGTGATCGCGCGCCAGCTTCGTCAGCCACTCATGCAGCGCGCCCTCAAGGAGATGAGGGACGGTGAAGCCCGGGATGTGCGCGGCCCCCAGGGCGAGCGCGTAGGTTGCGACATCCCTGTCCCAGTCCTGCCGCACGACCCCGAGCCAGCCGGGAGTAGTCGCGCGGTAGAGGTCGATAGCTTCGCGTGTCGCTGGATCGTCTGAGACCCATTCGACGAACTCCGACTCCTTCTTGTCGATCCCTGCTTCCCGGGCGAGCGCGACCCACGGGTCCATGGCGCGGGCCGCCCATGGGATGAGCGACAGGTGCTGCGCCATGTGGTCGGCGTCGCGGAACTCGTTCCGGTACGACTCCCACCCGCGGGCGTGGACCCCTTCCTTGGAGCCCCAGCGGTCTCCGCTGTCCACGCTGGAGAAGGCGCCGCAGTAGGCGCGCAGGTACTGCTCCAGGGCGGTCTCGACATTACTTCGCCGCAGATGGGCGTCACGCCTCTCTTGGTCCTGAGTGCTATCCCCTGCAACCGTGACCCCACCGCCGGGGTGCAGCAGGTAGCCCGTGGACGGATTCGCCTTCAGGTGCCGGTCGACTTCGCGGTACTCCTGATACGCGCTCCAAACCGCTGTGGGGATCTTCCGTATCGGCACGTCGGCGGGTGAGATCGGTCCGCCGGTTGCGTCGCGGATCTGGTCGGCGACCTGCCGCCAGCTGGCTTGCCGCCAGGCCAGGTTCATTGCGTCCTCTTCGGCCTGCCGCCGCTTCGCTTCCTCGCGGCTGGCCTTACGGCGCTTTGTGTTGCCAGGCTGATTGCCAGCGACGTTGAGGATGTCGCCGCGTTCAGCGTGCGCCCGGATCTCTTCCTTCTCCGCCTCGTCTAGCCGGTCGGCGGGCACGTTCTCGCGGATCGGAACGATCTGCGGCGTGTACCCCTCGAAGGACAACTCCTCGATCCAGGCCCGCACGAGAGGAGCGGGAGCGGCCAGGTGGCCGGCGAGCCTCACCTCGATCGGCTTGGTGGTCTGCCCGATGTAACGGACCTCGTTGGTCCGCGGGTCGACGAGGACGTAGATCGTGCCAGTGGCTTCGGTCGTCACTTCGCGATCTCCTTAGGGCTGCCAGCCGTGAGGGATGCGCGTCCTGCCGCGAGCTCCGGCACGTACTTGTAGATGGTGGTGCGGCTGACGCCGAGCATTTTGGCGATGGAGCTGATGGAGGCTTCCGGGTCGGTGAGCATGGATCGGGCGTGCCGGATCTGCTCCTCCGTCATGGCCGGCGGTCGTCCAAGTCGCTGTCCGCGGGCGCGGGCGGCGGCGATGCCTTCGTGGGTGCCTTGGACGATGAGTTCGCGGATGAACTCGGCGAGGGCGGCGAAGACGTGGAAGACGAGTCGGCCGCCGGGGGTGGTGGTGTCGAGGGCTTCGTGGAGGGAGCGGAAGCCGATGCCGTCCTTGCGGAGGTTGCCGACGATGCTGATGAGGTCTTGGATCGAGCGGCCGAGGCGGTCGAGGGAGGGGACGATGAGGGTGTCACCGGGGCGGAGGTAGTCGAGGGCCTTCTGGAGTTCCTCGCGTTCGGCGTTCTTGCCGGACTTCTTGTCGGAGAAGATGCGCTGGCAGCCGCAGGACTGAAGGGCGGCGATCTGCCGGTCGAGGTTCTGGCCCTTGGTGCTGACGCGGGCGTAGCCGATGAGGGCGCCCCCGCCTCCGACTGGGGCGAGAAGGTCTTGGGTGTCGGGTTCCATGAGTCCATTGTCCAACAAAGGGTCATCGTTGGTATATGAACATTGAGACTTTACGTACACCCTTTTTGGACAGTCGGGCGGGTACCTATGTCCGCTTTGCGTGCCACCTGTTCAACTAGCCATCAATCGATCGATTGATGGACAGTCACGCGCTGCGACGCACGGCGACCCCCGTCAGCTACCGGGTCTGTCGCCAACTTCTGGAGTACGTCGGAGGCGCCCTCGTGTCACGGCTCGGTGACAGCCGCCCGGCGCCATGTCGCCCGGTTCTACGGTGTTCCGACGCTCAACGTTGGGGGGACTGATGCGCGCACGCGCTACTGCGGTCATGGCCGCGCTGTGTCTGGCTGTTCTCACCGCTTGCGGTGGTGGGGACGATTCGGCGGAGGCGAAACCGTCGGTGGTGGAGAGCGCTGCCGGTGGGGAGTCGAGTGGGGAGCCTGCGCCGGGCACGGTCGAGGAGGGCATGGAGCTCGGGGAGCCGGCCCGGACGACGGGTGATGGCGGCACGGGCGTCTTGGAGATCACCCCGGACACGGTGGTGTTCGTGAAGGAGGGCGGCGGGGAGACCGCGGAGAACGGGCTGTTCGTCGTGGTGACGATGAAGGACAAGGCGGTGACGGCGGTGGCCGCCGACGAGCCGGCGCCGATCACCGGGCAGGGCTGGAAGTGGATGGCCCCGGACGGGGAGATGGTCGGCTCCGGTGGCGGGTCCGCGTTCAACGTGGTCATGGACAAGTACAACAACGCGGACCCGGTGCAGCCTGGCGCTTGGCAGTGGCGCAGCCAGGTGTTCGATCTGACGGAGGCGCAGGCGAAGGGTGGCACGCTCATCTACATCGACGGCGAGGAGAAGGCCCACCGCTGGCAGATGCCGTCCGAGGATGCCGGGCCGAACGTGGCCGTGGTGAAGAAGCAGCTGGAGTTCTGAGCACGACGAAGCGCCCCCGCCGCCTGCCGAAGCAGGGGCGGGGGCGCTTGTCGTTCAGGCGATGTCGTCGGGCGTGTACCCGTCGGGCAGGCCGGGGTAGACCGGCTCCTGGAACGGCTGGATCGCCGGCGCCGGGACAGGCGGTGGTTCTTCCCGGCCGAGGCGGACCAGGGATCCGACGTCGGCGGCAGTGTCGTCATACCGCGGCGGACGCTCCACAGCTTCCGGCATCACAGAACTCCAGTTCGGTTGAATTCCTCCACCAGAGGGTGCGCGGGCTCCGGCTCCATCTCCGCGCGCTGCATCTGACGCAGCCATCGGTCCTGGCTCCAGGAGAACGCCCGGACCAGCGTTTCCAGACGGAACATCTTGCCCCTCAGCTGCCCGTTCTCCTCGTCGACGCGTCGGACGGTCGCTTCGAGGACGGCCAGGTTCGTGGCCTGCTGGGCCGGTGCGGCGTTCGCGCGGGCTGCCGCCTCAGTCGCCGCCGCCGTCGCTCGGGCAGCATCACGGGTCGCGCGGGACACGAACCATCCCCCGCCACCAAGGACACTGCCGGCGGCCCCGATAACTGCCGCCCATTCGCCGACGTTCATGGCGCCTTGCCCTTCCGGGGCGGTCGCGGCACTGGGGGGACCGAGTACTCGGGCACCGTGCTCGCCCACCAGATGACCCCGACGTGCGAGGTGAGATACCAGATAGCGACGAAACCGCCGCGGCTGTATTCGCCGTTGAGGACGGCGACGGTGTAGGCGATGGCCCACACGGTGGGGGGAATGAAGGCGGCCAGGAATCCGAGCCGGTCTCGGCCGATCCGCAGGAACGCGGAGCCGAAGGTGATGAGTCCGCAGACGATCCACAGCCAGGACCAGTGGCGGAGACTGCACAGCGACGTGAGCAGGTCCAGGCCGTGGTCGCGGGGCGGGTCGACGAGGAAGGACACGCCCCAGCAGGTTTTGCCGGTGCCGAGGATCGCGAGGAACGTGCCGCGGCGGCCCAGCTGCTTGTACAGCCGCCGGGCCGCACGGCACCGCATCAGACCGCCCGGGGCGGTTCGGCCGTCGCCGGCACGGCCGGGCCGGTCGGGGCGACCTGGCCGCGGGTGAGGAGGGCGAGGCCGGCGAGGACGACCGCGTTGAGCGCTCCGACCTTCTCGGCCGACAGTTCGAGGCCGTAGGCGGCGAGCAGGGCGGCGACGGCGGCGACGAGGCCGGTGAACGCGGACGGCGCGATCGGCCGGGTGACGGCGGCGGTCGCTGCGGCGAACACGGCGGAGATGACGGCGACGATCGCGCCCGCCTGCTCCGCCGACAGGCCGAACCCGAACGTGACCAGCAGCGACAGGCCGGCCGAGACGGTGGCGATGAGGAGAGCGGGCTCTCTGCCGAAGATCTTCATGGGTCAGGTTCCCTTCGTGACGGCCGCGCGGAGCTGGGCGACCTCGGTGCGGAGCGCCTCCACCTGGCGGAGGAGTTCCTCGGTGTTCTCGCGGGCCCGGCGGACGTGGCCGTAGCCGGAGCCGAGGGCCGTGCTCACGGCGATCTTCTTGTCGGCCAGGCCCTTGTCGTCGGGCCACGTGTCGGGCACCCAGTCGGGCAGGGTGATCTGGTCGTTCATCTGCATGCCGGTGTCCTTCGGAGCGGAGGGGGTTGCGGTCCCGGTGCTCGGCGTGGTTGCGCCCTTGGCGCGGGCGACGATCCCCGGGAACACGACCTCCTTGAACTGCTTGATGCGCGCCTTGCCGGGGCAGGCGGTGCCGGACGTGGACCACTGCGGGAACATCGAGTGGTAGCCGAAGCCGGGGTCGGAGTGGCTGCGGCAGATGCGCAGCGGGATGCCGTGCTTCTGGTGCAGCCACACGCCGAGCTTGATGAGCTCCTCGACCTGTTTGTCGTTCCACGGGTCCGACGCGGACGTGTTGGATGCGGTCTCGGCGGACACTGCGCCCGTGCCGTCGGCCCGCCGGTTCGCGCCGGCGTTGGCGTCGGCGCGGGTCTCGGTGCCGATGTACTGGCCGACCGCGCCCTGGTAGTCGATGCCGAAGTGGGACTCGAGGTTGGTCGAGTCGCGCCAGTACTCGTAGGTGCGGCGGGCGCTCCACGGGGCGACGATGCTGTGGACGATGAACTGCGTCGGCTTGATGGCGGGCTGCGCATCGGACTCGGGCTGCAGTTCCATCTTCGTGGCGCCGGGGTACCAGGCCATGGGGCCTCCAGGACTTGGGTGGGCCTGCCGGCGGGCGCGGGCGGGCTTGGGGTCGGTCAGGTGGTGCGGATGAAGGTGATGTGGAGGCGGAGGTTGGTGCCGCCTGCGACGCCGTTGGATGCGGTGCGGAGGGTGACGATGCCGTCGGTGCCGATCACGAAGCCGCCGAAGCTCGAGCCGCTGTCCCAGTAGCCGGCGATGGTGCTGTGGGTGGGCCGCCACGCTGACGGGACGGTCGCGCACACGGTGTCGGCGATGTTCCCGCCATCATTCGCTGAGATGGTGCTGCCGGTGCGGGCTAGGTACAGGTCGAGGACCACGACCTTGCCTTGCCGGTGTCCGAAGAAGTCGAGAACGCTGAACCCGGACGCGGCGCTGAGGCCGCTGGTGGTGGTGGCCAGTGACGGTTCCGGTGTCACCCAGGTGCTGCCGTTGTAGACGTCGAGGCGGTTGGAGTCCTCCAGCCACGTCGTCATGCCTTCGACCGGCGCGGTGAGTGTTGCGCCGCGTGTCGACGCGGACGCGAACCGCATCACCGTGCGGGGGATGATTCCGTCGGCGAGGGCCTGTGCGGCGTCGGGGATGGATGGTGGGTCCGTCATCTGCCAGACGGCAACGTTCTGGCCGTACTTGTCGGGCGCGGTCACGGGCCCCCCTCTCAGGTGGTGGCGAGTTTGCCGAGGACGGCCCAGTTGCCGTCGCCGAAGTCGGCGAGGACTACGAGGTCGCCGATGGTCGGGGTGTAGGCGGTGAGGCGGCGGACCTGCATGTCGCCGTCGACTTCGACGAGCCCGCCGCCGGGGATGGCGGTGATCGCGGCGAGCATGAGGCGGGATCCGCGGACGCTGGCCGTGTTCTCCCCGGTGCGCTGCGCTTGCCGCTTCAAGGCGGCGGCGAGGTCGCGGTTCATGGAGTGGCCGGACTTCGTCACGCGTCCTCCTTCGCCGAGATGGTGGCGATGGGGAAGTCGCCGCCCAGGTCCAGCGGCACGCTGAAGCTGGCGACTTGGTGGAGTTCGCGGGTGTCGTCCTCGTGGACCACCCGGATCACGTCCCCCGGCTCCAGCGCAGGGTTCGGCAGGCTGGAGATGTCGCCGGAAGCGTTCGGTGCCTTCGCGACGGCCAGCTTCAGTTGGGCTGCCCGCAGGCAGGCACCAGACGTGATCAGCGTCGACGACGAGTAGAAGAACGGCCGCCGCCCGTAGGGCCCCGACCAGTAGGTGGGCGAGTTGGGGTCGTTGTCGACGACCAGCGCCGACACCGGCGGAATGCCGTCGCTGCTGTTTTCGCCGCGGGCGAGGACTGCGTTGTGGACGCCGTCGGAGGTCATGGCGCGGCTGCCGGAGATGTAGACGCCGCCCTCGACCGCTTCGACCGCCCACACGGGTGTGGTCGTGGCGAGGTCCGGCAGGGTGCTGATGGCGAACTCGCCGTCCGCTGTCGCGTACACCTCCGCCCCGGCCGCGGCAGCGATCTCCTGGCAGCCCGCCCACGGGTCCGCTTCCACATCAAACCAGCGGGATCCGATGGCGGTGTCGTCGATGAGGCTGATGATGGTGGCGTCGGGGAGGCTGCGGCGGATCAGGGCGCTGATGGCGGTGACGACGGTGCCGGATGCCCGGTAGCGGGCGGTGAACTTGTCGTCGGCGACGATCACCGACAGGTCTTTCCCTGCCAGGGTGACGGGCCCTTCGCTGACGTCGCCGTCCACGCTGTCGAGGCGGAACACGCCCAGCGGCACCAGTTCGGTGTCGTCGGGCCGCCCGTACTCGACGCCGCGGGACACCCGCAGCCGGGCGCCGTACACGGCGAGCTGGTCGGCTGGTGTGCGGGGGATGACGGCCGGGTCGGGAACGGTGACAGTGCAGGTGCGGCGGATGGCCTGCCCGCGGTCGACGGTCACCGACCCGCCCGTGTGGGGCAGGTCGATGACGTCGCCGTTCGTCAGCATCAGCTGCACCTGCGTGACCGGGGTGTGCGATTCGGCGAGCCGCTTCAGCAACCTGTCGGAGACGGGGTACACGATCACCCCCGGCGGTCGAGGAGGAGATCCTCGCTGGTGTCGTACACGTCCAGCAGGTCCGCGCACGTCGCGAACTCGGTGACGACGTCCTGGCAGGTGCGGCCCGCGGCGCCGTTCACGCCGACGGTGACGGGCATGTCCTGCTCGGTCAGCGGCAGTGTCCAGGTCCGCCACTGCTCCTGGGCGAGCCTGCCGAGGCGCGCTTCCGGGACGTTGCCGACGGACACGTACATGTCGTCGACGCCCATGCCAGGGGCGGCCTGCCACAGCAGCGTGTTGCCGGAGTCGAGGAGCAGATGCAGGGCCTGACGCTCGGCGTCGGAGCGGGTCGCAACAGCGAGCTCCCCTTCGAGACCCTGCCTGCGGCCCGAGAAGACGACCTTGTTGCGGCGTCCGCGGACGATGTGGCCGGCCTGCTCGACGGGCCGCTGCCAGTCCGGCGCCTGCCCCGCGACCACCCGCATGTTGCGTTGCGGGTTCGCCGGGTCCTTCAGCCAGCACAGGTTGATGTCGTCGAGGGTGAGGGTCACCCGGTCTGAGCCGCGCGTGGACCGGCCGCCACCCAGGTCGAACATCTCGATCCGGTACGACACCGGTACGCCCATCGGCGCCTCATGGTCCTCGATGACCATCAGATCGGAGGTGATGATCTGCCGGTCGATTAGACCTGCCGTGCCCCGGACGAGGGTGCGACCCCCGTCGGGGCCGACCCGGTACACGGTGATCGTGTAGTCCAGCGGCAGCTCCCGCAGCGTCAGCGTGACATAGCCGGCGTCCGAGTCGGCCGTCGCTGTGGTGAGGGGCAGTACCTCCCACAGGGCGACCCGGTCGACGTGCAGGATCGACCCTGCGGCCGTCGCGGTCGGCACGACCTCGACCGCCGCCTGCGTCGCCCCCGTCGGCGCGGTCTGGTCTGAACCCAGTCCGTACCAGGAAGTTCCCGGAAGGTTGTAGGTGGAGCCCCCGCTGACACCGAGGTCCGTGTTCGTGTCGTCGTACCAGCGGACCCGCACCGCGGCCGTCGACCAGGCGCCGGCTGCCGGGTGCGCGAGCACGTAGGCCCGCCAGTTCACGCCTGCCGTGACCGGGAAGCGTGCCGACCGGATGGTCGACGTGGTGGCGGTCGGTGAGGTGATGGCGAGGGAGTAGGAGCCGTCGAAAGCGGAGAATCCCCACGGCGTGGTGCGGGCGATCGACGCCACCCCGGAGGCCACCGTCCACCCTGCGACGCCCTGCTCGAAGCTCGCGTCGGCGTAGGGCAGGACGCTGCCCGCCTGCAGTTTGGGGGCGGCGACGACGGCGACGCTTTCCAGGCGCAGCACCTGTCCGGCCGATGCCCCGTCCAAGCCTGCCGCGAGTCCGCAGGTGGCCGCCGTAGCAGGGGCAGTCGCGGACACGCGCTGCCGGTACATGCCCGTACCCGGCGCGGCCAGAGTCGACCGGGCGGTCTGGATCTGGTTGCCGTTGGCGTCGTAGAAGCGAAGCTCGATCCACGCCTGCGCGGTCAGCACGGGCGGCTGCAGGTAGGCGTAGGCGAGGTACTCCTGGCCGGGGGTGACCGTCGGCCGGTCCACGGACAGGATGGATGCGTTGCCTGCGGAGGCCGCGGTCATGGCGAGGGTGTGGCCGCCCGCAAGGTAGTTGGTCACCGACCAGTTGACCACCGGGACCTGGCGGGAGATCGTCGCGTTGACGACTGCCGCCCATCCCGACGTGTCCAGCTCCGTGGACTCGGTGTTGAAGCCGAGGAGGTTGCCGGTCGTGCGGATCGGCAGACCCAGGTAGATGTTCTCCCAGTAGTGGGAGACGCCCGCGCCCGCTTCCGCGGACGACAGCAGCACCTGCGCCTGTGCCGCCCCCACCGGAGCGGTGGCCGCCACCGATACGCGATGCCAGCCGGAGGAGGCTGCCATCGTCGTCAGCGACCACGACACTGATACTTCGGTGCCGGTCGTGGACAGCCAGCGGATCCCGATCCGTTCCGGGACCGCCCCCGCCGTGTCCGCGAATGCGTAGTAGACGGTGCCTGCGGTGACGGGGTAGGAGGAGACGGTGCGGGCCTGGATCTCCCCGGCGGCGACGCTCTTGACGGCGAGGCAGCCGTCCCCGCCGCTCCTCCCTCCCACCCCCTTGAGGAGCGTGCAGTTGAGCTTGCTCGTCCACCCGGAGGTGTTCGGGTCGATCGTCTCGGTCGTCGCGGAGAGGAGGTTCCCTGGGATCGCCACGTCGCCTCCTCAGACCGCGTTGAGTACCTGGATGAGCTCGCCCTGAGCGGTGCGTACCTCGGCGCGGGCGATGTCGGTGATCTGCTGGTCGCCGACGTACACGGACACCTGCAGGTCGCCGAGTTCCCCCCCGCCGCGGGCGAGAGCGTTGAACTGGCTGCCGGTCAGTACCGGCTCGGGCCGGCCGGTGCCGTTGTAGGCCAAATTGAAGCCGGGCTGGAGCATGCCGCCCCGGTCATACTTGCCGGGCTCGAAGCCATACCAGCTGCTGAAGAGACGGTCGTTGTAGCCGCGCGCCCTGGAGCCGACGACGACGCCGTCACCGCCCCGCGATTCGACCTTGGTGCGGCCGATGGTGCCCGCAGTGTGGCCGACACCGGCGTGCGTGATGCCGACCCGGAAAGCCGAGTTGCCGTTGCGGACCCAGCCGGGCGGTGTGCCGCCCTTGAAAGCGTGCGTCGACCAGCGGCGGTGCGGCTTCTGGCCTCGAATGACGCTCTCAATGGCGCTCATGAACCCGGAGCAGTCCCAGCTCGGGTTTCCGTTGCCGCCCCACTGGTAGGGCTTGCCGTGCTGCGTCTTCGCCCACTTGAGTGCGGCAGAGATCCGGGGCCCGCCGATCCCGCCAGCGCCCCGCTTGTCGGCCTCCTTGCTGTAGCCGAACAGGGCGTCGATGATCCGCGTGGGGATGCGGCGGAGCATGCGACCGAACGCGGTGTCCATGCCGGGGAACTTGGCGAGGAGCGGGTCCACGACGTGCTTGATGCCTGCGCGGGCCGAGTTCTCCAGGCCGTCCTTCAGCCAGGATGCACCCTCCTTGATCTTGTTCCAGGCTGCTGATCCGGCACCCGCCGCATCCGACGCCCGGTCCTTGATCCAGCCGAAGATGCCGCCGTCCGCGAACGACTGCACCACACCGCCGCCCGCGTAGCGGAGGGACGTGTCCGTCGGCGTGTGCGGGTTCCCGCCGAACACCGGCGCCAGCGCAGCCTTGACGCCCTGCGTACCGCTGGACTTGGCGATGCTGTTCATCGTGCCGACGAAGCCGCTACCGACCGCCCTCGTGAACTCGGGCCGCATGATGGCCTCGCCACCCGACAGCTCCAGCCGCCCGCCGGTCGGCGACACAAACTGGTGCACGTCACGGCCCGGCGTGTAGCCAGGCATGATGCCACCACTGGCGAACTGGAACTTCTTCAACTTCGGCGCCCCGAACGCGCTGGCGACGCTGTTCCACACGCCGACGATGCCCTTGTTGTAGACGGTGTCGACGATGAAATTGATGGGCTTCTTCGCGACGCCCTTCAGCTTGTCCCACTGCGTTTTGATCGCGCCAACGGCGTCCTCGAAGACGCCCCCCAACCCCTTTATGATCTTCTTCCAGCCGTCGAAGATGGGCTTGATGCCCTTCTCCCACGCAAACTTGCCCGCGGCGACAATCCCGTCCCAGGCAGGCTTGATGGCCTCCTTCCACAGCCACTTGCCCCAGCCGCCAATCGTCTTCAGGCCGTCAACGAAGGCACGGAAGATCGGACGGAGAACCTTCTCCCACATCCACTTCGCGCCGGCGACGATGCCGTTCCAGGCGGGCTTGATGGCGTTGTTCCACAGCCACTTTGCCTTGTCGCCGATCCACTGGAAGGCGGGCTTGAAGGCGTTCGTCCACAGCCACATGGCCGCAGCGCCGATCGCCTCGAACGCCGGCTTGAGCGCGTTGTTCCACAGCCACTTGCCGACCCAGCCGACCAGCTTGATCGCCGCGATGATCGGCAGGAGGACGATCGTAACCAGAGCGGTGAGCAGAATCTTCCCTGCCATGACGATGGCATCCCAGGCGGGCTTGATCGCGTTCTGCCACAGCCAGGTCGCCCAGACGCCGACCGTCTTCAGCGCGCCCACAATCCCGTCGAACGCAGGCTTCAGGGCGTTGTTCCACAACCACAGGGCGCCCGTCCTGATGGCGCCCCACACGGCCTGCACCGCATCCCGGAACCACTCGAACCTGCGGTACAGGTAGACCACCGCGAGGACGACACCCGCGATCGCGAGAGCAATCCACCCCCACGGGCCGGCCATGGAGATCAGGTTGAATGCGGCCATCGCCCCGCTCGCGAGGAGCAGCCCGATGCGCCACAGACGGGTGACGACCAGCAGCCCCCACAGGCCGATCACAACCTCCGGCAGGTACCTGGCGACGTGGCTCAGACCCTGCGCAAAAGCCCCGATCAGCTCCAGCAGCGGCTTCGACACCGGCTTCAGCGCCTGGCCAATGTCCATCAAAGCGGACCCGATCTTGCCGAACGTGTCAGCGAGGACCGGCCCCATCTCCGAGGAATATGACAGGAACCGCTCAAACTCTGGGGAACCCTTCAGGTTGGTGCCCCAGTTCGCGAAGCGGCCGGTCAGGCGCTGCATTCGCTCGGAGATGGAGTCCATGTGCGGCATGAATGCCTGCATCATGCCCGCCATGCCCTTGAAGACGTTCCCGAAGGCGATGCCCAGGCCGGTGATGGCGGGCTTGATAGAGCCCTCCAGATCCTGCTTGAACTCCTTCCACCACGGCGACTTGAAGCCCGCCGACGCCCGGTCCTGCAGGCTCTTGATGGCGTCCGCGGCCTCCAGCACGAACGGCGTCAGACCGGGCAGGCTGTTCTTGATGCCTTCGAGTGCCCGCGTGAAGATCGGCATGACGGCCGGCTGAAGCGCCCGCGACCAGGCGCTGAAAGCGTCCTTCAGGTCGAGGAACGCATTCATCGTGTCCCGCGCCGACGGCGTCAGCTTCGCAAGCTCGTCCTGGTACTTCTGCTGTGCGAGGGCAGCCTGATCCACGCCCCCCGCCGCCGAAAGCGACGCGGAGGCAATCTGCCGCTGTGCCGATGCGATCGAATCCGCAGCCGACTGCTGCGCCTGCGCCAACTGCTCCTGCGCGCGCGCAACCGAGCGCGCCCCGTCCTCCTGTGTGCGGGTCACATTCCGCTGGGACTCGGCGACACGCTCCTGCGCGTCAGCGATGTCCCGCTGCGCCTGCACCTGCTGCCGGGCCGCATCCTCCCGCGCCTTCGACAGGGCCTTCTGCTGGTCGGCGACACCCTGCTCCGCCTGCCGCAGACGCTCCTGCGCATCCACCACCAGGTCGGAGCCCTCAACGCCCGCCTTGTCGGCCTTCTGCTTCTCCGCCGACAGGCGCTTCGTCTCCGAGCGCTGGTCCTCGAGCCGCTGCACCGCCTGGTCGTAGGCGAGCTGGGCGCGCTGCTGATCCACATAAGAGGCGCTCTCGCCGGCCTCCCGCATGCGGACCAGACGCGCGTGCGCCTCCTCCACCGCCAGCACAGCGTCCCGCTCCGAAAGGCTGGCGTTCGCCAGCCGGGACTCGAGATCCTCAAGCTGCCGTGCCGCGTCCGCGCGGGCCTGGGTGAGATCCTCCTGCGCCTGCCGGGCAGACCTTTGCGCGTCGGCGAGAGAGTCCTCCGCGCTGCGGATCTGCTCCGCTGCACTACGCTGCCGGTCCGCGGCCTGCTGCACCGCATCCGCGAGACCCCGCCGGGCCTGCTTGACCTGGTCGGCCGCCCTCTCGTTCGCCTCCGCAGCTCCCCGCACCGCGTCCGCGACGCCCTGCTCGGCCTGCCGAATCTGCCGGGCAGCGTTCCGGTGCGCGGACGCCAACGACTGCTGCGCGGACGCCATCTGCAGCGAGCGCTGAGCCGCCTGAGCCGACGCCTGCCCGCCCTGCCTTGTCGCCTGCGTAGCCGCATCCTGCGCAGCCTTCTGCGCCTGCAGCACCTTCCCGATCTGCATGAACGCAGGCGCCGCCACCAGCGCGATACCGCCGATACCGACAGCCGCAGCCGTCGCAGCAGCAGCCACCGCACCCAAGCCGGCCGCAGCAACAGGCAGCACCGGAAGCAGCGCCGGCCCAAGAGCCACCGCCGCCGTAATCAGCATCTGCATACCGGACACGCGAACGTTGAGGTTCGCCGTCTGGCCGTCCAGGCGGTTCACCATAGCCTGCACGGCGGCAAGCTGCGCTGCAGCTCCTGCCGTGTCTACGCGGATCGCAACGTCCGCGTCCGAGGCGGACAGGGCCTGAAGGCGGGCCTGGATCGCCTCGATGCGGGCGGTTGCGGTTGCGGCGTCCATGTCGACGCCGATCCGCACATCCCGCAGCGCGGTGAGCTGTGCCCGCAGCCGGGCAATCTCCACCTCGGCCGCGCTGGAGTCCGCGGTCAGGTTGATGTTCGGCAAGCTCGCCTCAGCCGCCTGCACCTGGGCACGCAGCCGCTGTCCGAACGTTCCGTCCGTCTCCACCCGGATGCGGGCAGGGTCGCGCGTCGTCTCGTCGATCTGCTGCTGCAGAAGTTGCAGCTGCGCGATCGCCGCCGCCGTGTCCGCACGCACCGCAACGTTGGGGTGGGCTGCGCCGATCCGGCGCAGCCGCTCCTCAATGTCGGCGGCCTCCGCGCGGGCGGTCGCCGCATCGACATCGATCCCGATGGTCTTACCCGCGAGGGTTTCCAGCCGGGCGCGGAGCCGGGCCAGGTCGGCGTCGACACCTGTGTCGGAGAGGCGGACGTCCAGCTTGGGCATGCTGCGGAAAGCGGCCTGAAGACGAGCCCGCAGACTACGGGCGAACGCACCGCCTGTCTCCTCGCCCTGCCGGGTCGCTGCAGGGCGGGCGGCCCGCCCGCCCTGCGTGATGCCGTCCCGCAGGCCATCCCGGATCGTGGCCGTGATTCGGGCGGCGATCTGCCGCCCGACCTGCTCACCAATGCGCGTGCCGATGGTCCCGATCGCACCCTGCATGGCAGGACCGAAAGCCCGGCCAGCTACCGCGCCGGCCTCATCACCAACCCGCGCGGCGGCAGGCAACAGAGCAGCCCGAAGGTGCCCCTGGATACCGCGCGCGTTGGGAACGACATCGATCTCGACGGAGCCGACGGAGATTGCAGGCACCAGGAGCCTCCTCCCAGCGCCCCTATGCGGCGCCCCCTTGCAGCAGCTTCAGTAGCTTGTCCGCGGACTTCTCAGTGAGCTGGGCCCGCGTCTTCTTCGGGCCCGCACCGGGCCGGCGCATCGGATCCGGTGGATCCGACCGCTTCTTCTTCTCGGTGTTCACGGACCAAAGAGCCCACTCGACGCGACGGGTGGCGTCGATATTCGAGGCGATCAGTTGCTCAAGCTGCGACCAGCGGGCCTTCTCCGGCTCACCCTTGTCTGCCTGCTCCGCAAGCTGCATCGGGGTGAGCTCGTTCCGGAGAGCGGTCATGGTGTGCGATTCGGGCGGCAGGTGTTCGATGACCACGCGCAGCCACCGCCACGACCGGCGCCCCGACAGCACGTCAGCGATGTCGTAGTGCCGGTCGATCAGGTCAGCCTCTACCGCCTCCGGGTGGGCCTGCCAGATCGCGATCGTGCCCTGGACTTTCCCAGAGGCTCCCCCGACCGCTCCCCGGCGTCCGTCACGAACTCCTGGAACTCGGTCGCGGTCGGGTCGAGTTCCTCGAAGAACTCGTAGTCGTCCGGGTGCAGGATCTTCTCAGCGAACTCGAAGATGAGCCCCTGCGTCAGCATCCGCTGCCACGACACCCGCCACGCTGCGGGCGGCACGACCCGGACTTCCTCACCGCACAGTTCCGCAGTGACGTAGCGCCCCTCGGCTTCGATCTCCTGCGCGTCCGCCGCCGTCACCTCGACGTCCTCGTCCGGCTCGACGTCCGGCTCCTCACGGCGGGTGGGGCGGGTCGCGGCGCGCGAGGCGCTGCGGGGCTTCCTGCTGCTGGTGGTGGTCTTGCTCGTCGCCATGGCGCGGGCTCCTCACTGTTCTCGGCGCGGGCTGGTGTAGAGGTGGACGGGCCGGGCCCGCGCCAACGGTGGCGCCCCGCAAGGCGCCTACGGCCCGTCCACCCGTCTCAGGACCCCGAGTAGTCCGCGGTCTCCGGCACCCTGTCGAAGTGGTACACGGTGTTGCCCGCCTCGTCGGGGTAGGCGGTGATCGTCCACTCGTAGCCGGCGACCTCGTCCTGCTTGTGGTTCACGTCCGACCGCTCGGTGATCTCGCCCGCCGGGACGTAGAACCCGCGCTGGAAGTTGTCCCCGTCGAGGACCACGAACCAGAACGCGCGCCGATCCGGTGCCGGAGACGCGGTCTCCGCGAACGTCGTCAGCCCGGCCGTCGGCTGCAGGTCGGCCACGTCCAGCCTGTACTGCAGGGACTGGACCGTCGTCCGGCCGGTCTCCCACACCGTCAGCCCGAACGTGCGCAGCGACGATGTGATGGTGGTACGGATCGGCGCCGTGAACCCCCACGGGGTGAAGCTCTCGGAGTCCTCGTCGAAGCCCTGCACCAGGCCGTCGTCAGAGATGGCCCCGAGCGGCAGCCACGGGGCGAGCGGCTGGATCGCCGGATCGCCAGGCGAGGTCGTGCCCAGCGGAGCCGTCCAGCCGCCGCCATTGGCGCCGACCTCCAGCAGGTCCGCGGCGCGGGTGATCTGAACCATGATTTCTCCAGACATGCGAAAGCCCGCGCACGGGCGGGAACCGAAAAGGGGCCAGGCGCGGGCCGAACAGCCGGTCAGGAAACCGGATGGCAGAAGATCTCGTAGGTGGCGCCCACCCTGCGGAGCGCGAGGTTCTCGTAGGGGCGCACCGCGGGCAGGGTGATGGCTCCGGTGCGGCCGATGACCATCGTGCTGCTGGACGAGCCGCGCAGTTCGCCGGTCACCCAGGCGTGCACCTCGTTGGCCAAGGCGATCGCCTGCGCGCGGGTCGCCGCGTACACGTCGATGTCGACGAGCATCCGCGCCAGTCGGATCCCGTCGTCGTCGCCGGCCGGGATCTGGTTGATCTGGATCGTCGGCAGCTCTTCGAGGAGCCGGTTGTCGAGCTCATCCCTGACGACTGCCTGCGGGAAGCGGGCCGTCGCCCGGGTGATGAGCTCCAGCTCGATGTCGACGAGGGCGGTCACTGGTTCCGCCCGCCCATCTGTGCGGCCCGCAGCAGAACGTGGTGGGCGGGGACTTTCTCGGTGCCGTACTCCACCCAGCGGGCGTAGTACGCCGTGTTACGGACGTAGCCGACCGCGCGGTCCCGGCGACGACCACCCCTGGCGGTGCTGTCCGTCTCCCACGACTCCTTGTAGTGGCCGGGGTGAGGACTGTGCGGGTCGACCGGGGACAGGCCGATCGCGACACCCTTGATGACTTCGGCGCGGCGCAGCATCTCCGCCTGCATGCCAGGCATCCGCAGCATCTGCCCGATGCCCTTCCGCTTCACCTTGAAGCGTGCTGCCACGAGGTACTCCTCTCGGTCAGCCGGTGACCCGGTCGGCAGCGAACTGCACGGGGCCACGCGTGCCGGTGAACGGTGAGCGGCCCCAGTCGCCGGGCTCGCCCGTGATCTCGCAGACGACGCCACGGATACGGGCCTTGTCCGTCGTCCGCAGCGGCATCCGCGGATGGTCCGGCGGCGCGTACACAGTCCAGCCGACGATGACCGTGTCCCTCTCCTGCTGCTGCGAGCCGCCCACCTGCGGCGACTGTGCGCGAGGCGTCACCACACAGCCGGGAAGGTCGAACGACTCGTCCGGGCCCGGCAGCGGCTGGCCGCGCGGATCCCGTCCCGGCGACGGGCCGGTGCGCAGGATCCGCACCGTCTCACCGAACGGGTACGGGGCAGGCATCAGTACCCCCACCCGGGCTCGAACTCGTCCGCGAAACCGGCGTCGTCGATCGGCCACGTCGGCGACGGGTCCGCCGTCACCGGTGTCGGATCCACCGTGAACGCGCCGCCGCGACCGGCGAGGGACTTGAGTGCCGCCTTGTCGCCCTTCGTGAGGTACAGGCCTCCAGAGCCTTGGGGGCGCTGCACCGACATCGGGCCGATCGTCTCGTAGCTGACTTGCTGCGGATTCACGTAGGCCCGGCCGGCAACCGACAGGACCACCGCTTCCGCCCCCTCAGGGAGCGGTTTGACGATGGTCTGGCACAAGCCGATCGCCGACGTGATCAGCAGGTCGGCGCGGTCTCCCTGGATCTCATCGAGTCCCAGGTACAGGCCGAGCTGCTCGGCAGTCGGAGGGACGAACGGCATGGTCGCCTCCTCAGGCCAGGGACTCCACAGCACTGCGCCAGGCCGCCAGATCGGCGGCCGGGTCGAGCTCGGCACTGCGGGCCTTCGCCCGCTTCGACGCCAGCCGGTACTCGGCAGGCGTGAGCAGCTTCCGCAGCACAGCCTCATAGCCCGGCACGTCGTTCCGGTCGACGAAGATGCCCGCCTCCCCCAGCGACTCGCACAGCCCCGGCGTGGGGTGCGCGACCACGGGGATACCGCTCGCGAGCGCCTCGCAGCCGGCCCGGCCCCACGACTCGTAGGAGGACGGCATCAGCAGCACCCGCGTGCGGGCGTACACCTGCTGCCGCATGTCTGTGCCCTCGACGTGGTCGAGAACCGTCACGTTCGGCAGGTCGGGGAGGATCTGCTCCCCGTAGGCGCCGCGTACCGCAAGGAACTCCTGGTCCGGCATCCGCTCAGCGAGGGCGGCGAAGACTTTGCCGCCCTTGTCCGCGTTGCAGTTGATGAGCGTGACCGCCTTGCCGGGTCTGGTCGCGTACTCGCCGGCGAACACCGGCGGACGCACGACCAGCGACTCGGCGGGGCGGATGGCCTTCGGGTACTCGGCGAAGAAGAGCTCCGCCTCCCGCTCCATCCACTGGCTGTTGTACACCGCTAGTGCGGTGCCGCCAGCGCCCATGTCCCGGAACGTCGGCCGGTGCGTGTTGTGACACACCACCACCAGCGGCTTCCCGTACCCGCGGGCCAGGGACGCCGTCGACGGCACCGTCTCCAGATGCGCCAGCAGCACATCCGCCCGCCGCACAGCAGTCGGGAAGTCCAGCCGCGACGCGAGTGGCACCACACGGATGCCCCGGTACTCGTACTCCTGCGAGGCCTTGCCGTACCGGGACAGCCACACCTGCACGTCGTGCCCGCGCTCCACCAGAGGCCGCAGCATGGAGACGAGCATGTGCTCTGCCCCAGCATTGTGCTCCGGCGGCATCAGATGAACGCGGGCCACGATCGTCAGGGGCTTGGCTGCCCCGCCCGGCGCGGAAGCCGGGACAGCCGTAGCCATCAGGTGCCCGAGGGGGTGCCGGTGAACTTCACGAACGCATCCGGGTCGCCCTGCACGTACCCGTAGTACGCCTCCGCCAGCAGCAGCACCAGGTTGTTCTGGAACGCCGACACGACGTTGTTGTCCTCGTCGACGTAGGTCGCCTCCTTCGAGATCCGCACGGTGATGTCCATGCCCACGCCGAACGCCGCCTGGGAGAAGTCACCGCCGATCGCCCGCAGTCCGGTGTCCGTCGACGCCGACTGCCGGCGCTGCTTACCACTCACCGAGCGGGAGTAGGCGAGCGGCTCCCCGATCAGCGTGCCCGCCGCGGCCATGTCCGTGCCCGGCGTGGCCGTGTCGACCAGGATCGGCCGGCCCGTGGTGTCCGTCGCCAGCAGCAGCTTCGGCTTCAGCCGGTGGTCCGCGATCGTGCCGGTGTAGTCCCAGTCGTCGTCGATGACCAGCTCCATGCCGGTCACCAGGTCGGCCCAGATGCCGCCCTGCGCCTGCGTCTTCGTGCCCAGCGCCACCGCGTTGCTGGTCATCGCCATGTAGTCGGCGAACGGGCCAGCCGCGCCCTTCATGGTCTTGCCGTGGATCGCCGCGTGGTCGAAGGCCCGCGCGAACGCCGTCGGCAGGTCGGTCTGCAGCTGCGTCCACAGGCCGCCCGCGTTGGTCATGACGACCTCCTCGGCGACCGGGATGAGGACGGCGAGCTTCTTCGCCGTCATCTCCTTCACGCCGACACTGCCGGACGACAGCGGCTTCTTCTGCGCCTGCCCGACCCAGTCCGCGGTCGGCACGTCCATCGGGATCGGCACGGAGGTGGTGGCGTCGATCGCCAACGGCGCCCGACGGGCGAGCGCCATCACCGCGGACTGCTCCACCGACTTCTCGAAGATCGGCCCCGCGAGGGTTCGCGGGAGGAGTGAAGCGTTGACGTCGGACAGCTTGATCGGGGCCGTAGCCATGGGTTCCTTCCTTCTCCGCAGCTACTGCTTGAGCTGCGGTGTCAGCCACCCGGCGAACTCGTCGCCCGGGGCGGGGGGCCTGGTCTTGTTGGCGCCGGACGCCTGAGTGCGGTCCGGTGCGGGACGCCGCGGGCCCTCCTGGGGCTGGGATTTCGCCCAGTGCGGCTTGCGCTCCAACAGCGCCTGGAGATCCGCCTCGATGGCGGACTCGTCGATGTCGCCGTCCTCGCTGATGTACGAGTCGAGATCGAGTGCACCGACCGCGTCCTCGGGATCCGTGAACGCCGGCCGGTCGTCGGCCGATGCGCCCGCCATGGCCTGCACGCGAGCCTTCGCCAGCTTCTGGCGGGTCTTCGCGATCTGGTCGTTGGCACGCGCCAGCTGGTCGTTGAGGCGCTCGGACTCCGACTTCTCGGCGTCCTTGATGCGCTGCAGCTCCGCGGCCTTGGGCTCCAGCTCCTTGAGACGCTTGCGGAGGTTCGCGGCCTCCGAGTTCGCCTTCCGGATCTTCGCCTCGGCCTGCTTCCGGTCGAACGGCTTCTCCTCGCCGCCGGACTCCGCCTCCTGGGCGTCGTCCCGCTGCTCGGTGCCGTCCTGGCCCTCGGTGGCCGTCTCGTCGACGGTCTCCTCGGTACCGGACTCCTGCTGCTCGGTCGTCTCGTTCTCTTCGGGCATGACGAATCGGCCCTCCAGGGGCTGTCGAAAAGGGAAAGGCCGCCACCAGGGCGACCGTTGTTAGAAAGCTCCGGGGAGCGGGTTCGGATCGTGCTCGGCCAGCGCCCGCCTGAACCGGGCAAGCTGGCTACCGGAGTGGCCGGCGGCGTACTCCTCGTACAGCCGCGCCCACTCGCGGGCCTGCGGGGACGGCTCGAACCGCTGCCCCGCAAAAACCGGGATGGCGCCACAGTGGCAGCCATCATGGGCACGGAAGCCCACCGTCTCCCGGGCGAAGACCGAGCCGCGGGAGGCCAGCAATTTACAGAAGGCGCACGCCCCCAAGGCTGCCGACCGCGCCCACGCTCTCGCCTGCGGATCCTGCCGCACCGCCTCCAGGACAGTACTGCGGCCCGTATCGGCGACGAGCTTCTGCGCAACCAGTTCGGCCTTCTTCTCCGCCTGCTCCAGACGCGTCTCCAGCGGCTGCTGCTGCGCCACGGTGGCCTGCTCAGGCTCGCGTTCCCACACGTCCTTCGCCGCCCACCGCAGACTCGCCTCGGTCTTCTCAGGCGGCGGCGGATCCGCGACCGGCACCGTGAACGAGCCGGACACCCCGGCCGCGTCCCGCTGCGCGTCGTAGAACTCGGCACCCAGCGCGGCAGAGGTTTGCGCGTACTGGTCGACGACCGTCTGCACGGCCGTGACCCGGACCGGTATCGGGCGGCTCAGCGTGGGC
>Ga0247819_10000325_pt1 | contig 29489 bp, 27 predicted proteins | sample 13C_Xylose_Day6_FD_193428 | JGI IMG/M metagenome (GOLD analysis project Ga0247819, IMG submission 193428) | Soil microbial communities from agricultural site in Penn Yan, New York, United States - 13C_Xylose_Day6 | ecosystem: Environmental > Terrestrial > Soil > Agricultural land | place: USA...
CGCCAGGAGTTCATTGGAGGGTTCGTTCACAGTTGCACCGCACCTTTCTGCGCCAGCGTGGCGATCTCTTCGGGATTCAATCCGGCCGACTCGAGCACGTCGCGCGTGTCCTGGCCCACGCGCGGGCTCAGGTGGGGCTGGTAGCTGCGCTCGCCGTCGAAGCGGATCGGCGTGCCCACGGCGACCAGCTCGCGGCCGCTTTCCATCGGCATCGGCGAGTGCAGCGCGAGCGCCTGCACCTGCGGGTCCTGCAGCAGCTTCGAGAGGTCGTTGACCGCGCTCACCGGCACGCCGGCCGCGCGCAGGCGATCGACCACCTGCTGGGTCGTCTGCGCACGCGTCAGGCTGGCGATCGCCTCGTGCAGGTCTTCGCGGTTCGCCACCCGGTCGGCGTTGCGCGCGAAGCGGGCGTCCTGCGCGAGTTGTGGGCTCTCCAGCGCGGCCGCGAGCTTCTGGAACATGCGGTCGGCGCCGCAGCCGATGAAGACGTGGGCGTCCGCGGTCTCGAACACCTCGTAGGGCGCCAGCATCGCCGTGGCCGAGCCCATGCGCCGCGGCAGCTTGCCGCTGGCGCTGTAGTTGGCGATGGGGTTGGTCATCCACGCGACGCCGGTCTCCAGCAGCGAGGTGTCGACGCGGCAGCCCTGCCCGTCGTCCTTGCGTCGCGCCACGGCGGCCAGGATGCCGATCACCGACCAGAGGCCCGCGCCCATGTCGACCATGGAAACGCCGACGCGCGCGGGCGGCTGGCCGTCATGGCCGTTGACCGACATGATCCCGGCGAAGGCCTGGATCAGCGGGTCGTAGCCCGGCAGGCCCGAGAGCGGGCCGATGTTGCCGAAGGCGCTCAGCGCGCAGTAGATGAGGCCGGCGCATCGAGGCGCCATGTCCTCGTAGCCCAGGCCGCGCTGTTCGGCGCTGCCCGGCTTGAGCGAGTGGATCAGGATGTCATCGGGGCGCAGCAGCCGGCGCAGCAGCGCCTGGCCCTCCGGATGGTCGAGGTCCAGCGCCAGGCTGCGCTTGCCGCGGTTGAGCGTGGCGTAGGTGGCGGAGAGGCCTTCGCCCACCTGCGGCGTCCAGAAGCGCGTGTCGTCGCCCGCGCCGGGGCGCTCGATCTTGATCACCTCGGCACCCAGGTCGGCGAGGATCTGCGTGCAGTAGGGGCCCGCGACGTTCTGGGTCAGGTCGATGACGCGTTGGCCGGCCAGCGGTTTCATGGGGTCTCCTCGGCTCAGCGGCCCTGGAACTGGGGTTTGCGTTTCTCGTTGAAGGCGCGCACGCCTTCGCGCCGGTCGTCGGTGTCGACCAGGCGGTTGTAGGCCTCGATCTCGAAGCGGTAGCCCGAGAGCAGGTCCATCTGCAGCCCGTAGTGGATGGACTTCTTCGCCTGCCGCACCGAGAGTGGCGCGTTCTCGGCGATGGCCTGCGCGGTGGCCAGGGCGTGCGTGCGCGCGCCGTCCGCGTCGTCGCAGGCCTGGTTGAACGCGCCCCAGGCCACGCCTTCGTCGGCGGTGAACGCGCGGCCGGTCAGCACCAGCTCCTTGGCGCGCCGCTCACCCACGGCCCGCGCCAGGTTCTGCGTGCCGCAGCCGCCGGGCATGATGCCCAGCCGGGCCTCCGGCAGCGCGAAGCGGGCCGTGCGCGCGGCATAGATGAAGTCGCAGCACAGGGCGATCTCCAGCCCGCCGCCGTAGGCGTGGCCGCTCGCGGCGGCGATCACCGGGACCGGGCACTCGAGCATGGCGACGAAGGCCCGCTCGAACAGCTCGTGCTGCGCCTGCCACTGCGCCTGCGTCATGCCGTCGCGCTCCTTCAGGTCGCCGCCGGAGCAGAACGCCTTGTCCCCGGCGCCGGTGAGCACCAGGCAGCGCAGCGCACCCGGTTCGGCGGTGACGCGCAGGAACAGGTCGTGCAGGTCGCCGCCCATGCGGGTGTTGAGCGCGTTCAGCGCCTCGGGGCGGTTGAGCGTGACCTGCAGGACATGCCCGCCGTGCGGCTGCAGCTCGAGGGTGGCGTAGGAGGGAAGGTTCATGGGCGGTCCAGTATGGCGCGGTCCCGCGGCCCGGCGGTGCGGCGCCGCGAAGAGTCCCGACATATTCTCCAGGAAAAATACTTTTTCCGAAAATAGCCGCCGTTGTGGCACGATGGCGCCCCACCCAGGAAAGCCCATGGACTTCGACTACTCCCCGACCCAGCAGGAGATCCGCGAAGCGGTCGCCCAGCTGGCCCGCCGCTTTCCCGAGAGCTACTGGCGCGCCTGCGAGCACGACAAGTCCTATCCGCAGGCCTTCGTCGATGCCATGAGCGAGGCCGGCTGGCTGGCCGCGCTGATCCCCGAGGCTTACGGCGGCTCCGGCCTGGGCCTGCTGGACGCCTGCGTGATCCTGGAGGAGATCAACCGCCAGGGCGGCAACGCCGCGGTCTGCCACGCGCAGATGTACACCATGGCCAGCGTGCTGCAGCACGGCAGCGAAGCCCAGAAGCGCGCCATCCTGCCCAGCATCGCCACGGGCGAACTGCGCCTGCAGGCCTTCGGCGTCACCGAGCCCGACGCGGGCTCCAACACACTGCGCATCAAGACCTTCGCGAAGAAGGTGCCCGGCGGCTACGTGATCAACGGCCAGAAGATCTGGACCTCGCGCTACCTGCAGTCGGACATGTACCTGCTGCTGGCGCGCACCACGCCGTACGAGGAGGTGAAGAACAAGACCGACGGCCTGAGCCTGTTCCTGGTCGATATCCGCAAGGCCGGCAAGTCGCTGCGCTCCAGGCCGATCGACACCATGCTGAACCACCACACCAACGAGGTGTTCATCGAGGACCTCGAGGTGTCCGACGAGTGGCGCGTGGGCGAGGAAGGCAAGGGCTTCCGCTACCTCCTGAGTTCGCTGAACGCCGAGCGCCTGCTGGTGAGCAGCGAATGCGTGGGCGACGGCAAGTGGTTCGTGGAGAAGGCGCGGCGCTATGCCACCGAGCGCGTGGTCTTCGACCGGCCGATCGGATCGAACCAGGGCGTCGCCTTCCCGATCGCCAAGGCCCACATGGCCGTCAGCGCGGCGGAGCTGATGCGAAACAAGGCCGCCGCCCTGTTCGACGCCGGCCAGCCCTGCGGCCCCGAGGCCAACATGGCCAAGTACCTGTGCAGCGAAGCGTCGTGGGAAGCGGCCGAGGCCGCGATGACCACCTTCGGCGGCTTCGGCGTGGCCACCGAGTACGACATCGAGCGCAAGTGGAAGGAAAACCGCCTGTTCCGCACCGCGCCGATCTCCAACAACCTGGTGCTCGCCTACGTGGCGCAGCACGTGCTGGAGATGCCGCGCTCGTATTGAGCGGCGTCAGCCGGCGGCGCGGCGCCTGGGTGCGGGCGCCGCGGCCGCGGGCTTCGGCTTCGCGGCGCTCTTTCGCCGGACGGGGCTCGCGACGGCCGATGCCGCTGCATCCGCCGTGGACGCAGGGGCCGCCTCGATCAGCGCGTTGCCGATGCGCTTGAGGTCCTCGGCCATGCCGGCCACGCGCTGCAGGTCGTACTGGCCGTTGAACAGGATCGCCGCGCAGGTGAAGTTCAGCGCGCCGCCGGGTTCCTGCACCGGCACCGCGATGGTCACGGTGCCCGCGTACGCGTAGCCGTCGTCCAGCGCCCAGCCGGTGCGCCGGACTTCCTCGAGCTGCTGCAGGAAGGTCTCGAAATCGAGCGGCCGTGAAAGCCGCAGCTCCTGGAAGCGCTCCTTCAGCGCCGCCTTGCCCATGCCCGAGAACGCACCGAACACGCGGCCGGAGGCGCCCAGCAGCAGCGGCGACCGGGACCCCGCGCGGGCGTGGATGCGCACCGGCGCATCGCTCTCCGCCACCGACACCAGCATGATCCGTTCGTCGGAGATCTTGCGCCAGATCGCCACCATGATCCGGTACCTGCGGGCCAGCTCCTCGATGCGCGGCTTGAGCAGGTGCAGCTCGGGGCTGTGCTCCAGGGCGCCGCGCGCCAGCGCCACCAGGCCCAGGCTCAGCTGGTAGGTCTTGGCCGTCGCATCGAACTGCACGAAATCCTCCTGGATCAGCGTGCGCAGGATGTTGAAGCAGGTGCTGGGATTGACCTTCACCGCCCGCGTGATCTGGGTCACCGTGGCGGGGCCCTGGGCGGCGCGCAGGAATCGCAGGATCGTGGCGGCGTTGGCGACCGCGCCCACCACCTTCCCCTTGGGCTTGTCGGCTCCGCTGCCCGCTGGAGTGCTGCGCTTCTTGTCCATTCGTGTGTGGGTCCCCGCGACGAGCGGCCATTCTAGGGCGGCCCCGTTTCAGGAATGTTATTCGCCATAGGGAAAGACTGGTGTTGCGCCACGGCGCTTCCGGAGGGAAGATCGCGCCTCGCGTCGCTCCACCCCTCCACAGGATTCCCATGCACCCGACCCGTCCGTCCTTTCCCGGCGCCCCGAAGCTGAGCCGCCGCCAACTCGTCGCCGCCGGCCTGCTGCTGCCGGCGTTCGGCCGCGCCCAGACCCAGTGGCAGCCCAGCAAGCCCATCCGCATCGTCTGCGCTCAGGCACCCGGCGCGTCCACCGACGCGACCGCGCGCGCGTATTCGGACTACTTCTCGCAGAAGCTGGGCGTGCCGGTGGTGGTGGAGAACAAGCCCGGCGGCGTCGGCATGGTGGCGGGCGAGGCGGTGGCGCGCTCGGCGCCGGACGGGCACACGCTCATCCTCACCCTGCAGAGCACGATGGCGCAGGCGCCGGCCATGCTGAAGAAGCCGGCCGTCGATCCCGACAAGGACCTGGTGCCGATCGCCGCCATCGGCGTCGGCCCGGTCGTGGCCGTGCTGCACAAGGACTTCCCGGTGAACTCGCTGGCCGACCTGATCGCCTACGCGAAGAAGAAACCGGTGAACGTGGGCAACTACGCCATCGGGTCCGGCTGGCAGATGATGCTCAGCCAGCTGGCCAAGGAAACCGGCGCCCAGTTCAACCTGGCCAACTACAAGGGCACGGGCGCGATGCTGAACGACCTGTATGCCGGCCACATCGACCTGGGCGCCGGCTCGCTGGCCGGCCTGGGCGGCGGCCTGCAGAAGGGCCTGGTCAAGCCGGTCGTCATCGCGGTCGGCCAGCGTTCCAGGCTCCTGCCCGGCGTGCCGACCTGGACGGACGCGGGCTTCAAGGGCCCGATCTTCGAGGACCTGGCGGAGATGAACCTGCTGATGGCCCCGGCGGGCACGCCGCAGGTGGTGATCGACACGCTGGCGCGCCTGGTGCAGTCCTCGGTGACCGAATCGCCGCGCGTGAAGTCGGTGCGCGAGACCCTCTCCGCCGAGGACACGCCGCTGGTCGGCGCCGACCTGCGCGGATTCATCAGCCGGTCGTGGCCGACCTACCGGCGCGTCACGCGCGAGATGGGCATCTCCGCTGACTGATCATTGGTCCGGACGCGGGAGCGTGACGGTGAAGGTCGTTCCGCTCGCCGCCGTGGACTCCACGTCCACCCGGCCGCCATGGGCCCGCGCGATCTCGCGGACGATGAAGAGGCCGAGGCCGACGCTGCGGTTGCCGCTGCCGGCCTTGGTGCCGCGCACCAGCGGTTCGAACAGGCTCGCCTGCAGTTCGGGCGGAATCGGTTGGCCTTCGTTGTGCACCGAGAGGCTCGATCCCTGCGGCGCGATCGCCGTCCTGATGGTGACGGCCGAACCCGGGTCGCCATAGGCGATCGCGTTGCCCACCAGGTTGGTCACGAGCTGCGCCACCCGGTCGGCGTCGGCCAGGCACTCGCCCTGCCCCGAGGGCTCGTGGACCAGCCGTCGTGCCGGATAGGCCTGGCCCAGTTCGTCCACCACCTCCGCCACCACGCTGTGCAGCGCGATCGGGACGGGATGCACGCTGATGCCCCGGCCCAGGCGCGCCTGCGTGAAGTCCAGCAGGTCCGCGATCAGCCGGCGGGCCCGCTCGCCCGCACGCGTGATCCGCCCCAGCACGCCCAGTTGTTCCGGCGACGGATTGCCGCGGGTCAGCACCACCGCGCCCATCTGGATGGTCTGCAGCGGATTGCGCAGGTCATGGCTGACGATGCCCACCATCTGCTCGGCCAGCAGCGCGCGGTCCCTCTCCTGCGCCACCGCGTCCTCGAGGCGGCGGCGGGCCAGCAGCAGTTCGCGCTCGTACTTGTCCCGGTCGCGGGCGATGAACAGCGCCACCTCGTCGCAGGGCGAGCCGCCGTTCTCGCGGCGCCGGGCGTTCATGACGACCGGGATCACCTCGCCGTTGCGCCGCACCAGCTCCAGCTTGACCTCGGAGAGGGAGCCCTGGATCTGCAGCAGGGGGGCCAGGTGCGTCTGGTGGAAGATGCGGCCCCCGATCGTCATCAGGTCCTGGAGCTTGCGGCCCTGGAGTTCGGCCCGGGCGTAGCCGAGCCAGTCGCATGCGGTGGCGTTGGCACGCAGGATCGTTCCGTAGGTGTCCAGCCGCAGCAGCCCGCACGCGACCTGGTCGAGCGCCGCCTGGACGTCGGCGGGCACCGCCGGTGGGGACATCACATCAGAAGCCGTGCGCGGCCAGGAAGGTATCGATCGCGTCGGCGCTCGCGCTGGGTGCGCTGAGGTGCGGGCAGTGCCCGACGTTCTCGATGACGGCCAGCGTGCTGCCCGGCATCACGGCGTGCATGTACTCGCCGACCGCGCGTGGCGCGATGATGTCGTCGCTGCATTGCAGGATGAGCGAGGGCGCCTGCAGCTTCGGCAGCTCGGCACGGTGGTCCGACAGGAAGGTCACGCGCGCGAAGTGCTTGGCGATCTCGGGGTCGGTGCGGCAGAAGCTGTTGGTCAGCTCGTGCGACAGCTCCGGCTGTTCCGGCGCCCCCATGATCGCCGGGGCCATGTTGCTGGACCACCCCAGGTAGTTGGCCTCCATCGTCTCCAGCAGGCCTTCGATGTCCTTGCGCTCGAAGCCGCCGAAGTAGTCGCCGTCGTTGATGTAGCACGGCGAGGGGCCCACCATGATCTGCGCGGCGAACCGGTCCGGCGCCTTCAGGTGGGCCAGCAGGCCGATCATGGCGCTCACCGAGTGGCCGACGAACACCACCGGTCCCTCGGCGAACTCCTGCACGATCTCGATCACGTCGTCCGCATAGCCGTGCAGCGTGCCGTACTTGTCGCGGTCGTAAGCGAAGAGATCCGACTGGCCGCTGCCGACGAGGTCGAACAGCACGGTGCGGAAGCGCGTCGCGTAGGCGGGCGCCAGCCTGCGCCACATGTTCTGGTCACAGCCGAAGCCGTGCGCGAAAAGCAGGGTTGCAGGTCCGGAACCGGAAGCCCTGACGTTGTTTCGTTTGCCGATGCTCATCAGTGGGCGTCCAGATCAAGGTGGTCGATTCTTTCACAGCGGCCTGCGGCGGCGCGGTGGCATCGTCGGCCTCGGCAAATATAAATATTTGCCGAGATGCTCCTACATCCACGTAGGCGAACATCGTCCAGACTGGGCGATGTCCTACCGTACGCGAGCCAGCTCGTGAGAAACCTCCCGGACGAAGCCGAGCGACTTCGCATCTTCATTTCCTCGGTCGCCGACTACGCGATCTACATGCTGTCCCCCGCCGGGGACGTCGTGAGCTGGAACCTCGGCGCCCAGCGCTTCAAGGGCTACGCGCCGCACGAAATCATCGGGAAGCACTTCTCCGCGTTCTACACGCCGGAGGACCAGGCCCAGGGCGTTCCGGCCCGGGCGCTCGAACTCGCGCGGACGACCGGCAAGTTCGAAGCGGAAGGCTGGCGGGTGCGCAAGGATGGATCGAGGTTCTGGGCCAGCGTCGTCATCGATCCGATCCGCGACGACAAGGGCGAGCTCATCGGCTTCACCAAGATCACGCGGGACATCACCGAGCGCAAGCAGGCGGCCGAGCAACTGGAGAAGACCCGGGAGGCGCTTTTCCAGTCGCAGAAGCTCGAAGCCATCGGCAAGTTGACCGGGGGCGTGGCCCACGACTTCAACAACCTGCTGAATGTGCTGACGAACGGGCTGTCCATGCTTCGCCAGCAGACGCGCGAGGCGGACTCGCTCCGGCTGATCGACAGCATGGAGAAGGCGACCAGCCGGGCGACCGCCCTCACCCAGCAGCTGCTCAGCTTCGCCCGCCAGCAGCCGCTGCGGCCCGAGCCGCGCGATGTCGGCCGCCTGGTGACCGCCTTCGAGACGGTCCTTCGCAGGGCCAACCGCAGCGCCGTCCAGTTCGAGGTGCACATCGCGGCACGCCTGCCGCCCATCCTGGTCGACGCGACCCAGTTCGAGACCGCGCTGCTCAACCTCGTCGTCAACGCGCGTGATTCGACGCCGGATGGCGGCCGGATCATCATCTCCACGGACGTCCGTGATCTCGGCGCCGGCGAGATCGGGGCGCTGCCCGCGGGACGCTACATCGAGGTGAGCGTCACCGACAGCGGCGCCGGGATGCCGCCCGACGTCGTCGCGCGCGCCGTCGAGCCTTTCTTCACGACCAAGCCCCGCGGCAAGGGCACGGGCCTGGGACTCAGCCAGGTGTACGGGCTGACGCAGCAGTCCGGCGGCGACCTCCGGATCGTCTCCACCCTCGGGACGGGGACGACCGTCTCCATGTTCTTTCCGGCGCTTCCCCCGGAGCAGCAGCCGGTGCTGGTGCACTCCGACGGTTCCGAGAAGGTGCTGGTCGTCGACGACCAGCCCGAGGTCCTGGCGATGGTGGCGGAGATCTTCCGCAACCTGGGGTTCGACGTGCTGACGGCGGGCGACGGCCGGTCCGCGCTGAACCTCCTCACGCGCGAGGCCAACATCGACCTGCTGTTCAGCGACATCGTGATGCCCGGGATGAACGGCATCGAACTGGCGAACCAGGTCAAGGACCGGTTCCCGGCGATGAAGATCCTGCTGGCGTCCGGCTATCCGCCGCCCGAGGCGGGCGACCTGAAGGACTTCGATTTCCTGCCCAAGCCTTTCAGCATGGCCGACGTGGCGAAGAAGTTGCGCGCACTGGCGCGTTGACGGAGCTCTTCATGCCGCTGGATCTCCTGGTCGTCGACGACAACGTCGCGTCCGCATTCATGATGGCGGAAGTGCTGAAGCGGGCCGGCCACCGGGTCCGGGTCGCGGTCGGCGGCAACGAAGCCATCCACGAGGCCGCCACCCAGCCGCCCGATGCCATCCTCATGGACATCAACCTGCCCGACCTGGGCGGGTTCGAGGCCGCCAAGCGCATCAAGACGCTGATGCCGCAGGTGAAGGTGATCGGCATCTCCGGCTTGCACATCCCTCTCGAGATGGAAGGCGACATGCTGATCTTCGAAGGCCGCCTCCAGAAGCCGATCAGCCCGGACGACCTGCTCGCGACGTTGGACCACCTGTTCGCGAATCCATCCCGTCAGGTTTGAGGCGCTTGGGCCCCTCGCGCAGGATCTCCAGGAACCGCTTGGCCAGCGGCGGCAGCGCCTGACCCTTGCGCGTGAGCACGCCGATGGCGCGCGTGAAGCGGGCCTCGGCGAAAGGCAGCGGCGCAAGGCCCTCACCGGCGGGACCGGCGAGCATCGCTTCGCTCATGATCGAAACGAGATCGCTTTGCGCAAGCAGGCGCCCCAGCTGGCCGGCGGTGTTGCTCACCTCCACCGCGATGCGCGGGCTCGGCAGGCCGGCCTCCGCCAGCCGCGCCTCCACGCCCCGGCGGCCGGCGACACCCGGGCCGGGCAGCATCCACTCGGCATCGACCAGGTCCTGCAGCCGCACGCGGCGCCGTGACAGCAGCGGGTGCCCTTCCCGCACCACCATGCACAGGTCGTCGGTCATCAGTGGCATCGCCTCCAGGTCCTCCGGCAGCACGCGCGGGAGCGCGTTGATGGTGAGATCCAGGTCGCCCAGTCGCAGGGCGGCGATGAGGGCATCGTTGAGGTTGATGTTGACCCGCAGGCGTGCGGCGGGCCGCTGCCGGTGCAGCTGCAGGCAGGCCGGCACGAACAGTTGCTGCGCATAGAGCGGCGACACGCCCACCCGAAGCAGGCCCATGGCGCCAAGGTGCAGGTCCGCCGCCTCCCTGATCGCATCTCCCAGGCTGGCGCGCAGCGTCTGTGTCCGCTGCCTGAACTGCTCGGCCACCGGGGTCAGCGTCATGCCGCGCGGGCCGCGCTCGAATAGCGGGAAGCCGAGGTCCTTTTCCAGCCGCTGCAGGCCCTTGGTGAGCGCCGGCTGAGAAAGGCCCAGGGCGGTGGCGGCGCGGCGCACCTGGCCGTGCTCGGCCACCGCCAGGAAGTAGTCGATGTCGTCCAGTCGCACCGCCATGGCCCGCCTCCGTGAACATTCCCGCTATGCGCGGCCGTTGCCCTGTCGTGATAACCGACCGTTATCGCAGAGGCCCGTTGGATTATCCGCGGCGGGGCCTCCCGTTCCTAGACTGGCTGCTACGCGTCGAAGGAGACAAGGCAATGACGTACCCGACCCACCGCGAGGCCCGCCCATGAACCTCGGCATGTACCTGGCGCGCGGCGCCCGCTTCTGGCCCGAGCAGCCCGCCGTCCTGTTCCGGGACGGCCGCCTCACCTACCGGCAACTGGAGCTGCGATCGAACCGGCTCGCGCATGCCTTGAAGGCGCTGGGCCTGGAGCGCGGCGATCGCGTCGCCGTCGTGTCCCCCAACCGCCCCGAGATCGTCGAGCTCGAGTGCGCGCTCTACAAGGCCGGCCTCGTGAAGGTCGCCCTGAACTCCCGCCTGGCCCCGCAGGAGCTGGCGGATGCGCTCGCCAACGCGGAGCCGGCCGCTTGCCTCGCAGGCCCCGAGCACCGCGCGATGGTGGACGAGGCCGGGGGCGGCGTGCCTTCGCTGCGGCATCGCATCGCCTTCGATCCCGAAGACGGCGACGATGCTGCCTGGCTCTCGTACGAAGAGCTGCTGGCGCAAGCGCCCGACGCCCACTGGCATGAAGAGATGCAGCCCGAGGAACTGGCCGTGCTGCACTACACCTCCGGCTCCACCGGGAAGCTGAAGGCGGCGATGCAGACGGTCGGCAACCGCATGGCGTCGCTGCGCAAGGTCAGCATGGGCCGCATGCACGCCGGCCCCGGCGACGTGCTGCTGCTTTGCGGCCCGATCACGCATGCCAGCGGCATGTTCATCCAGCCCATGCTGTTCCAGGGCGCGACCATCCTGCTGCTGGAGGGCTTCCGTCCGGCCGACTACCTGGCCGCCATCGAAAAGCACCGCGTCACCATGGCCTTCCTGGTGCCCGCGATGATCCACGCGCTGCTGGCCGAGCCCAGCCTGGGCAGTCGCGACCTGTCCAGCCTGCGGCTCATGAGCTACGGTGCCGCGCCGATGTCGCCGGGCCGCATCCGGGAAGCGTGGACCGCCTTCGGCCCGGTGCTGGCGCAAGGCTACGGCGCCGGCGAGACCACCGGCGGTGTCGTCGGCCTGAGCATCGCCGACCACGCACGGGCGATCGAGGGTGGCCGCCCTGAGCTGCTGTCGGCCTGCGGGCGGCCGCTCTGCGAATCCGACGTGCAGGTCCTCGACGATGACGGCAACCCGGTCACCGGCGACGCCATCGGCGAGATCTGCGTGCGCGGCCCCGACGTGTTCGCCGGCTACTGGCGCGCGCCCGAGCAGACGCAGGCCGCGCTGGACGCCGACGGCTGGCTTCGCACCGGCGACCTCGCCCGCGTGGACGACGAGGGCTACATCTACATCGTCGACCGCAAGAAGGAGATGCTGGTCTCGGGGGGATTCAACATCTACCCGAGCGAGATCGAGTCGGTGCTGGCCCAGCATCCCGCGATCTACGAAGTCTGCGTCGTCGGCGTGCCCGACGACCACTGGGGCGAGACCGTGAAGGCCGTCGTGGTGCTGCGCGAAGGCGCGAAGGCGGACGGCGGCGAGATCATGGACTTCTGCCGCGGACGACTCGCCGACTTCAAGCGGCCGCGCTCCGTCGACTTCGTGCCGCAACTGCCCAAGAACGGCAACGGCAAGCTGTCGCGCAAGGACGTGCGCGAACACTACTGGCGCGGCCGCGAGCGGCGCGTCAACTGAGAGGCCGGACATGGACACCACCGCCACCTCCCTGCGCGCACCGCTGCCGCCCTTCGAAGGCTCGGACGCGGCACGTGACTTCATCGCGCGCATCGACACCTTCCTGCGCGAGGAGCTGCAGCCGCTGGCCGCGCAGCACGGCATCACGAGCGAGAACGGCGCGCCCCGCGCGCTCCTGGAACAGGTGTGGAAGCGCTCGCGGGACCTGGGCTTCTATGGCGTCACGCTGCCCGAGGCCCTGGGCGGCGCCGGCTTCAGCATCGTCGACCACGCGCTGATCAAGGAGTTCATCTACGCGAGCGGCTCGCCTTTCGCGCCGCACGTGCTGGGCGAACTCACCGGCCCGCCGCGCGTGGGCGCGCTGGCCAGGCAGGCGACGCCGGACCAGATGGAGCGCTTCATCCTGCCGGTGGCGCGTGCGGAGAAGGCGATCTGCTTCGCGATCACCGAGCCGGAAGCGGGCTCCGACGCCGGCGCGCTGCAGACGCGCGCCGCGCGGGATGGCGACAGCTTCGTGCTGAACGGCACCAAGCGCTTCATCTCGGGATCGCCCTTCTGCGACTTCGCCGTGATCATCTGCTCCACCAGCGAGGACCCCTCCGCGCGGGAGACCACCGCGTTCTTCGTCGAGCGTGAGCGCGAAGGCTTCCACGTGGAAGCGGGCTACAAGACCATGGCCGGCCAGTCCCATACCGGCAACATCGTGCTGACCGACTGCCGCATCCCGGCAAGCAACCAGATCGGCGAGCGTGGCCGCGGCCTGGCGCTGGCGCTGGGCCGCATCACGGTCAACCGCCTGCTGCACTGCCCGGCCATGCTGGGATTGGCGCGGCTGGCACTGGAGGATTCGCTGGCGCACGCTGCGCGCCGCCGACAGTTCGGGCAGCCTATCGGCGCCTTCCAGGCGGTGCAGCACCAGCTGGCCGACATGGCGACCGAACTGGCCGCCGCGCGTGCTCTCATGCTGAGTGTGGCGCGCACGCTGGACCAGGGTGGCGAGGCGCGCGCCGAAGCCTCCATGGCCAAGCTGTTCTGCTCGGAAACCGCGTTCCGCATCGCCGACCGGGCGGTACAGGTGCACGGCGGGGAAGGCATCGTGCAGGGCAGCCGCGTCGAGTTCCTCTTCCGGCTGCTGCGCATGTACCGCGTGCTGACGGGCACCAGCGAGATCCAGCGCAACACCATCGCCCGCGAGTTGCTTGGCCAGGCAGTGCGCTGACACCCACGAACCAGGAGAGAGAGACAAGCATGCAGAACCTCAACAGACGCAGCCTGGTGCTGGCGGCCGCCGGCCTGGCATTCGGTGGCTCCGCCATGGCACAGGAGCCCTACCCGTCGCGCCCCATCAAGTGGATCGTCCCCTACCTGGCCGGCACGGCCCCGGACATCACGGTGCGCATCGCCGCGGAAGCGCTCTCGGACACCCTCAGGCAGCCGGTCGTGGTGGAGAACAAGGGCGGCGCCGCCGGCAACCTGGGCGCACAGATCGCCGCCCGCGCGCCGGCCGACGGCTACACGTGGGTGTACTCCGCGACGCCCATGGCGACAAACATGCGCATGTACCGGAAGCCCGGCTATGACGTGATGAAGGACTTCATCCATGTCGGCGGCATCACGCGTTCGGATGTGGTGCTGGTGGTCGCCGCCGATTCGGGCATCCAAACGGCCAAGGAACTGATCGAGCGCGCGCGCAGGCAACCGGGCAAGCTGTCCTACGCGTCGGGCGGAGTCGGCACCCCGGCACACATGGGCGCCGAACTGATCCTCAAGAGCACCGGCGTGCAGGCGCTGCACGTCCCTTACAAGGGCGCGTCCGAATCCGCGAACGCGGTGCTGGGCAAGCAGGTGGACTTCGCCCTGACCATCAGCTCGGTCTCATTGCCGCACATCGCGGGCGGCAAGCTGAAGGCGCTTGCGATCACCGCACCGACGCGCAACCCGCGCCTGCCCGACGTGCCCACGTTGGCCGAAGCCGGCATCCCCGGCGTGACGCTGGTGTCCTTCGGTGGCCTCTCGCTGCCGGCCGGCACGCCCGCGCCCATCGTCCAGCGCGTGAGCGAGGCGCTGGAGAAGGCGTTGGCCGACCCGGCCGTGCGCGCGAGGCTGGAAGCCAACGGCGCCGCGGTGGTGGCCAGCAAGTCCGACGAGTACGCGCGCAGCCTGCAGTCGGAGATCGCGCTGACCGAGATGATGATGAAGGTCGCCGGCATTGCCGCACAGTGAGCCGGGGATGTCCCGCGCTCCGGACGTCGCGTCAGATCCGCGGGTGGCCGTTGCCGGCAGCGGCTGGTTCGGCACGCTGGCGCCGGCGGTGCGCCACGACCTGCTGCGGGTCATGCAGGTGCGGCATCACGCGCATGGCGACACGATCTTCCGTCGTGGCGACCCGACCGAGGCCTGGCTCGCCTGCGCGAGCGGGGCGGTGCGCATCTCCAGCGCCGCCGCCAACGGCCGGCCCCTGACGCTGACGATAGTCGGCCCCGGGCGCTGGTTCGGTGATCCACCGCTGTCGCCGCAGGATCTGCGCACGCACGACGCCCAGGCCCACGGTGAGACCCGCGTCGTCGCGGTGAGCCGGACGGACCTGAAACGCACCCTCGAGCTGCACCCCTCGCTGTTTCCCGCCTTGATGCGACTGCAGGCGCTTCGCCTGCGCCAGGTGTTCAACGTGGTGGAAGAGCTGGGCAGCCTCGGCCTGCGCGCGCGGCTGGGCCGGCAGCTGCTGCAGCTGGCGCGCACGCACGGCGTGCCGTGTCGCGGGGGCGAGGTGCGCATCGGCGTGCGCGTGCGGCAGGGCCTGTTGGCCGAGCTGCTGGGGTGCTCGCGCCAGCGGGTGAACGAGCAGCTGGGCGAGTTGACGCGCGCCGAGGTGATCCGCAGGGAGGAAGGGGCGCTGGTCGTGCGGGATCCCGCACGGCTGCGGCGGTGGGCGGATGCCGCGGAGGGGTAGCGCCCGTCCCCCTGTGTACGATCGCGCAGTGGATTTCCTACTGACACTTGCGATGGTGCTGGCCGTCTTCTGGATGGCCAGGGCGAAGGTGCAGCAACAGCGCATCGCCCTCCTCGCCCGGTTCCTCGCGGGCCACGGCATCGAGAAGAGCATCGAATCCCTGACCGAGGGTTTCCTGCGCGCCTTGGGCGAGGCCGATCCCGGCCGGCGCGAACAGGTCTGGAACCTGTTGCGAACGACCGAGCAGGCGTTGTGCAGGCAGATGCGCCAGCTCGCGAGCGACTTCGCGGCTGCCGACCCCGCGGCCACCCGCGTGAGCAAGCTGCCGATCTGGCTTCCGTTGTCGTCGGCTTTCGCCGGTTCCTTCGACATGCGCGAAGCACTCCGTGTCCACGCACGGGGCATCTGCCGAGCCATCGACGAACCAGCCGCAGGGTCGGCGAGGGATCGCGCGTTCGCGATTTCGGCCGAGATGCTCCTGATGCAACACACCTGCCACTGGTTCTGCCGGTCGAAGTCCGTGGCCTCGGCCCGCATGCTCGCGCGCCATCGCACTTCGTACGAGCAGCTGGTGGGTGCCGTCCTGCCGCAGACCCGCTCGGACTATCTGGCCCTGGTCTCGCTCGCCCGTCGCGCGTAGCACACCCGGAATGAGCGGCCTCGGCCGTTCCGCTGCTCACTCCGGCAGCCCGGCCTTCGCGAGTCCTTCGAAATAGCGGTCGCGAAGCGGCTGCAAGCGTGGCTCCGCGGCGGTTGCCACGTCCCGGAGGCTCCGCGAAGTAGGAGAGCAAGGCGAAGGTCTTGGGCCGCAACGCGACGGTGACCCCGTTGCACTGCAGTTCGGCGCGCCCTGCGTCCAGGGCGAAAGGCCCGAAGCGCGAGACCGGGCCCGGTACCGCTACTCTGGCTTGGCGCCGGAGATCTTCACCGCCTGTCCCCACTTGCGGATTTCCGAGGCGACGAACTTGTCCATTTCGGGACCCGTGGTGGGCGCAGGTTCGGAGCCGCGCTCGCGGATGAAGCGCGCCATGGCGTCGCTGCGCAGGATGTCGTTCACTTCCTGCTGCAGGCGCGCGATCACTTCGGCAGGGGTTCCGCGCGGCGCCATCAGGCCGAGCCATCCCACGGCTTCGAATCCCTTCACGCCCGCCACGCCGGACTCCGCCACGCTCGGGACGTTCGGCAGCAGCGCCGAGCGTTGCGCTGACGTCACCGCCAGCGGCACCGCACGACCGGCCTGGATGTGAGGCAGCGCCGCGGTGACGGAGTCGACCATCAGCGGCACCTGGTTGCCGAGGAAGTCGGTCTGGGCCGGGCCGCTGCCCCGATAAGGGATGTGCGTGATGTACAGCCCCGCCATGGACTTGAACAGCTCGCCCGAGAGATGCTGCGTGCCACCGATGCCGGCGCTGGCGTAGTTGAGCTTGCCGGGCTGGGCTTTCGCCTGGGCCGCCAGCTCCTTCATGGAAGTGATGCCGGACGCCGGCGTGGCGAGAAAGACGAGCGGCACCTTGGCCACCAGCGAGATCCCGACCAGGTCTTTCGACGGATCAAAACTGAGTTTCGGATAAAGGGTCTGGTTGACCGCCATCGCGCTGCCGGCCACGAGCAGCGTGTATCCGTCGGCTGCCGCACGTACCACGTACTCGGTGCCGATGTTGCTGCCTGCCCCGGCCTTGTTCTCGACCACGACCGGCTGGCCCAGCCGCTTGCCCAGCTGCTCCGCGAGCGCGCGGGCGAAGATGTCGGTCGCCTGTCCGGTGGGGAACGGCACGACGAAGCGGATGGGCCGGTCAGGCCAGGCCGCATGCGCCGGGGCGCAGAGGGCGGCGGCGAGGCCGCAAGCCAGGGCGAACCGGGCAAGCACCCGGCGTGGCGAAGAAATCTTGGGCATGGGATGGGCAAGTCGATGGAAGTGGGGGATTTGAGCACGGCCCCGATCAAGAGAGCATCATCGTGCAGCCAAGGAGGCGCTCATGGAGGTTGAACCGCTGCTTCTCACGACAACACAGCTTGCCACCTATGCGGGCGCCGCCTTGCTTACACGGGCGACCGGCTTCTTCTTCAAGCGCGACGAGCGTCTGTACGTGGTGACGAGCCGGCACGTCCTGTCGGACGAGCCGAACGGCCATTCACCTGATCGCCTCGAACTGATCCTGCACACCGACGAGCGCGACCTCTCCAGGTACACGGTCTACTCGTGCCTGCTGTTTCGCGACCGGACAGCCCAATGGCAACAAGGCCAGGACTCGGCGGGCGCCATCGACGTAGCGGTCCTTCAGATCGACCAGGCCTTTCTTCCCGCGGACGCGCACATCCGATGGTTCACGCCCGAGAACCTTCTGCAGGAGCTCCACTGCGCCCACATCGGGACGCCGCTCGTTCTCCTGGGCTATCCGCTGGGGTTCCACGACACGGTCCATCATCTACCCGTGGCCAGGCACGCGATCATTGCATCCGCGTTCGGCTTGCGCTTCCAGCGCCAGGGCTACTTTCTCACCGACGGCCGAGCGCACCGAGGCTCGAGTGGCAGCCCCGTTCTGACCAGGTTGGCGGGTCCTTCCGAGATGCCGTGGGCGCTCCTGGGAGTGCACTCCTCCCGGATGGACATGGGCGGGCGCGACACGGTCCAGGACGAATCCCTGGGCCTCAACTGTGCCTGGTACGCCGATATCCTGATGACCCTGACCTCACCTCGTGGTTAGGCGAATCGGTCAGCCCGGCCCATTGATCCCCAGCTCGGAGCAAACACGGGCGAGAAGCGCCTTCACGTCGGCGAGTTCGGCCTCGAGTCGCGCCACATGGGCCTTCAAGGCCGCGACTTCGCCCAGGGAGAGGTCTTCGGTGCCGGCGTCGATGAGGCCCGCGGTCTCGCCACCTGCCGGCTCACCGCCCAGCAGGTGCGTCCATCGGCTTTCCCGCGCGCCGGGAAGCCGCGGAAGCTTGCGGACCAGGGCGCCGGCCGCACGGTCGGCCAGCTCCTCCAGGAAGGCTTCGACGGAAGAGATGTCGGCGAAGTTGTGCATGCGCTCCGACGCGATCCGGAGCTCGCCCGGCGTTTGCGGCCCTCGCAGCATCAACACGGTGAGCAGCGCGATCGACTGCGAGGGGATCTTCAGCACACCGTCGAGGTTGTGCCCGTAGCGATAGACGCGTCCGCCGCTCGATTCGGTCACGAGGCTCAGGGCCTTGAGGCTGTCCAGGGTGGCCTGCGCCTCGGCTTCGGAGACTTCGATGATCGGGTTGCGGCTCGTCTTCTGGTTGCATCCGGAGACGAGGGAATTGAGCGTCAGCGGATAGCTGTCGGGCACCGTGCGTTGCTTCTCGGCCAGCACGCCGAGAACGCGAACTTCGAACAGGGAGAGCGCGCGGAGGTTGGACATCTGGTTTCGTGTGACGCGACACACGCAATGTACCCCGCGCACGAGTGCTTCGAGACGGCCTCCGCGATCACCGGCCCACGAACCTGGGTGGCACCTTCTCGAGGAAGGTGCTGTAGCCGATCCGGTAGTCCTCCGTGTCGAAGCAGGCGTAGCCCTCTTCGATGTCGGCGGCGGTCAACGGCACGCGATCGCGCAGCTTGGCGACGAACTTCTTGTGCCAGCGGGCCGACAGCGGCGCCCCGGCGCACACGCGCTGCACCGTGGCTTCCACCTCGTCCTCGAAGGCGTCGACGGGCACCACCCGGTTGACCATGCCCTTGGAAAGCGCCTCGGCCGCACCGATGATCCGGCCCTCCAGGACGACCTCCAGCGCGCCATTCGGTCCCACCAGCCGGACCAGCCCTTCCATCTCCGGATAGGCCAGCACGGCACCGAGCCGCGCGACCGGCACGCCGAAGCGGCTGTCTTCGGCGGCGATCCTCAAGTCGCAGAACGCCGCCATTTCGAGCGCGCCGCCGACGCAAGCGCCGCGGATGGCCGCGACGATCGGGATCGGACAGTCACGAACCGCGTGGAATGCCGCGTGCGTCTGTTCGGCGAAGCTGCGAGCTTGCGCGACGTCCGCGCGCACCTGCGAGAACTCGGAGATGTCCGCGCCGCTTCCGAAGGCCTCGGTTCCCGCGCCGCGCAGCACGATGCAGCGCAATTGCTCGTCCCGCGGCAGTTCCCGGAAGACGCGCGCGAGCTCGATCCACATGGCACGGGTGATGGCGTTGCGGCGCGCCGTGTTGTCCAGCCACACCGTGGCGCGATGCGGCGCGTATTCGACCCGGACGGTTCCACTCATGCTTGCACCTCTTCTTCCTGCGCCGGCTGCCATGCGGCCCCTTTCGCCAGCAGTTGACCGATCTCATCCGGCGAGAAGCCGAACGAGGACAGGACTTCGCGCGTCTGCGCACCCAGCCGGGGCGCCGCGCCGGTGTTGGGCTGGTTGACGCCGTCGAAATGCAGCGGCAATCCGATCATGTCGCGCTTTCCGTCGCCCACCGTCCCGGCACCGATCACCATGTCCATCGCGCGGGCCTGCGGATGGTCCAGGGCTTCCTGCACGCTGTTCACCGGGCTCGCCGGGACGCCGGCCTGCGACAACCTGCGCTCCCACTGCGCGCGGGTTCCGCCGGCCAGCGCCGCGGCCATGCAGTCGTGGAGGGCCTCGCGGTTGGACTGCCGTGCCGCCGCATCGCGAAAGCGCGGGTCCTGCTGCCATTCGGGATGGCCGACGACCTCGGTGATGCGCACCCAGTTCGACTCGTTGGCCCCGCCCACCGCCAGGTCACCGTCGTCGCACGGGTAGGTCTGGTAGGGCGCGATGATCGGGTGGGCCGTTCCCATGCGCTGCGGAACGGGGCGGCCCGAGAAATACAGCGCGGCATACCAGTACAGCTGCTGCATGGAGGCCTGCAGGAGCGAGGTTTCCACCCACTGCCCCCGGCCCGTGCGCAGGCGGTGGATGTAGGCCGCCAGCACCCCCATCGCACCGAGGATGCCCGCGTTCACGTCGGCGATCGAGACGCCCGGCTTCACGCCCGGCCGTCCGGTTTCCCCCGTCACGCTGATCAGGCCGCAGAACGCCTGCAGGATGAGGTCGAAGCCGCCGCGATCGGCCAGCGGTCCCTTCCGGCCATACCCCGTGATCGAGCAGTAGATCAGCTGCGGATTGATCTCCCGCAGCGCCATCGCGTCGAGGCCCAGCTTGGCCATGGTCCCCGGACGGAAGTTCTCCGTGACGACGTCGGCCTGTGCCGCCAGGCGCCGCAGGATCTCGCGGCCCTCGGGCTTCTTCAGGTCGACGGCGATGGACCGCTTGCCCCGGTTCAGGACCTCGAAGGACGGCGGCGTTCCGCCGATCGTGCTGGACGAGAAGCCACGCGAGTCGTCGCCGCCCGGAAACTTCTCGACCTTGATCACGTCCGCGCCCAGGTCCGCGAGCATCAGGCCGGCCACGGGGCCCGCCATGACCTGCGCGAGTTCCAGGACCTTGACGCCTTCGAGCGGCCGGCCCACGGAGCATGCGCTCATGTCCATCACTGCGCCTTGAGGTTGCTGTCGACCACCAGCCTGGTGGAAGACGCGTGGTCCTTCCTGATCATGGCGTCGAACTCCTCCGCGGACTTCTGCGGCACGTCGCCTCCCAGTCCGGCCACCTTGTCCTTCAGGTCCGGCTGGGCCAGAACCGCACGCACTTCCTTGTGGAGCTTCTGCACCACGTCCTCGGGCGTGCCGCGCGGCGTGAAGAGACCCAGCCACGTCATGTGCTCGTACCCGGACAGCCCGGCCTCCGCCGCGGCGGGCACGTTGGGCAGGCTGGGCCAGCGCTTGGCCGACGTGACGGCGAGCGCGCGCAGCTTGCCGGACTGGATGTGCGGCATCGCCGCCACCAGCGACGAGATCACCACCGGCACCTGGCCGCCGATCGCGTCGGTGATCGACGGTCCCGAGCCGCGGTAGGCGACGTGGACCAGCTTCACGTCGGCGGCCCGCTGCAGCAGCTCGCCCGCCACATGGCTCGGAAGGCCGATGCCGGCGCTCCCGTAGGCGATCTTGCCCGGGTTGCCGCGGGCGGCGGCGAGAAGGTCCGGCAGGGTCTTGTAGGGCGAATCGGCGCCGACGGCGATCACCGACGGCCCTTCCATGAGTTCCGCGACACCGGTGAAGTCGTCGATGGCGTAGCCGGCATTGGCGAACAGCGAAGGATTGATGGTGTGGTTGTTGGCGGTGAGCAGCAGGGTGTAGCCGTCCGCTCCGGACTTGAGCACGGCCTGGGTCGCCACGTTGCCGCCCGCGCCCGGCCTGTTCTCCACGAGCACGGGCTGTTTCAGGCGCGCGGACAGCTTGTCCCCCACCAGGCGGGCCACCGCGTCGGCGCTGCCCCCCGGCGCGACGATCACCATGATCCGCAGCGGCTTGGAAGGAAAGGTTTCGGCATGCACGCCCAGCGTGCAGGCACAGATCGCGGCGGCCGCGAGGAGCCGCGCCCAGATCGGGGTGAATTGCATCTTGTCTCCTGGTCGATGGGACTCGAGGTGGCCCCTGATGCAGGGAATGGTAGGAAAGCCGGGGCATACTCTGAAATACAGTTTTCGGCTGCCGCTATCGCCGAAAACGATGGCCGGCCCTTCCGATGGACGTACGACGACTTCGAAACTTCCTCACCGTCGCTGAACTCGGCAGCATCTCCCGCGCCGCCCAGACCCTGCACATCGCGCAGCCCGCCCTCAGCGCGCAGGTGCAGCAGCTCGAGGAAGGCGCCGGCTGCCAGCTGCTGAGCCGCAGTTCCCGCGGCGTGGTGCCGACGGAAGCCGGGCTGGAGTTCTGCCGGCGGGCCATCGTCGCGCTCAAGCACCTGGAGTCGCTGCAATCGCTCGGCAACGAGCTCACCAGCGCGCCGGCCGGGCATGTCGTCGTCGGCATGCCGGTCAGCGCCGGCGCGATGCTGGCGGTCCCGCTGGTCAGCACGGCGCGCGAGCGATTCCCCGATATCACGCTGGGCATCGACGAGAGCCCGAGCGTGCAGCTCGGTGAGCTGCTGCTGCGGGGCAAGCTCGACGTCGCCGTCCTCTTCCGCGAGAACGTCATCAAGGGCATGCAGGCGACCGTGCTGGTCGAAGAGGACCTCTATGCGGTGGGCGTTCCGGACTGCGGCGCGCAGATCGCCCTGCGGACCTTGGCGCGCCGTCCCATGGTGATCCCCGCGCGTCCGAACAGCCTGCGCACGGTGCTGGATGCCGCCTGCCTCGCGGAGAAGATCGAGTTGACGGTGCGGGCGGAAGTGACTTCGCCGCACACCATGCTCCAGCTCGCGATGGCGGGACTGGGCGCGACCGTGCTGCCCTGGTCCACGATCGCGGACCTGCCCGAGTCCGTGGTTCCCCGCGCACGGATCCACAAGCCGACGCTGACCCGCGCGATCGCGGTGGCGATGGCCACGGACGCGCCGCTGTCACCCGCGCTGCGGGCGGTGCAGTCGCTGCTTCATGAAACGATGACGACCCTGGTCGCCACCGGCCGCTGGCGCGGCGCGCGCTGCACGGTCAAGTCCGGCGCGGCATGAAGCCCCCCGGAAGGCGAGTCCCTCACTCGGCGAGCGGCTTCACGGCCTCGAAACGCTCGGCCATTTCCCGCCGCAGCGACTTGCGCAGCTTCGCGGCTTCGCATCGCCGCTTCTCCTCCGGCGAGAACGGCCGCAGGGGCGGCACGGGCACGGGCTTGCGGTCGTCGCCGACCGCGACCATGGTGAAGAAGCAGCTGTTGACGTGCCGCACGTCCTGGCTGCGGATGTCCTGCGCAAGCACCTTGATACCGATCTCCATCGAGCTGGTGCCGGTGTAGTTCACGCTCGCGAGGAAGGTCACCAGCTCGCCCACGAAGATCGGCTGGCGGAAGGTGACCTGGTCGACGGACACCGTCACCACGTAGCGGGCCGCGTACCGGCTGGCGCAGGCGTAGGCGACCTGGTCGAGCCACTTCAGCAGGTGCCCCCCATGAACGTTCCCGGAAAAGTTCGCGGTGTCCGGTGTCATGAGCACCGTCATCGTCAGCTGGTGCGCTGGAAGGTCCACTTCGTCTCCTGCGGAGTGTCGTGAAGGCATGGCGGAACGTACCGCTCGAGCCTGCCGTGATCAATGGGTGGGTGCCTCTGCCTGGCTCCCCCGTACGCGGCTCGGCGCTCGAGTTCGCGCAGCTGAGCAGTACACGGGCTTCGCCGGCGATTCGCCCCGCTGTTAGCATGAGATGCCCTGACGGGCTGCAGTGTATTACCCGGGCAAGCGCGCTCGGGTTCTTGAAAGGCGCATCCATGAAGCTCGCAGGCCCAGCCGATCTCCTTTCAACCGGAATTCCAGGGCTGGACGTGATCCTCGGCGGCGGGCTGACGCCTCACCGCATCTACCTGGTGGAAGGCGAGCCCGGGACGGGAAAGACCACCACGGGTCTCCAGTTCCTCAACGCAGGCGTGCAGTCCGGCGAGAGCGTGGTCTACATCACCCTGGCCGAGAACCGCGAGGAGCTCACCGCGGTCGCCGAGTCGCACGGCATCGACGTGGCCGGCATCCACATCCACGAGGTGCTCCCGACCGAAGACCTGCTGGCCGCCGAGCAGCAGTACACCACCTTCCATCCGTCCGAGGTGGAGATGGCCAGCACGCTCAAGCTCATCCTCGGCGTGGTCGAGGATCTCAAGCCAAGCCGCATCGTGCTCGATTCGCTCTCCGAACTGCAGCTGCTCGCCGATTCGCCGCTGCGTTACAGGAGGCAGGTGCTGGCCCTCAAGCAGTTCTTCTCCAACCGGCAGTGCACCGTGCTGCTGCTGGACGACCGCACCGCGTCGGCCTCGGGCGACCTGCAGGTGCGCAGCATCGCCCATGGCGTGATCCAGCTCGACCATCTGGTCAAGGAATACGGCGCGGAGCGCCGCCGCATCCGCATCGTGAAGTACCGGGGTCGCAGCTTCATGGGCGGCCTGCACGATTACAACCTGGTCCGCGGCGGCCTCTCGGTCCACCCACGCCTCGTCGCGGCGCAGTCGCGCGGCATCACGGAACGCGAGCAGAAGAGCACCGGGCTGCCCAAGCTCGACCTGCTGCTCGGGGGCGGCATCGAGCAGGGCACCAGCACGCTGATCGTCGGCCCGCCCGGCACCGGCAAGTCCTCGCTCGCCGCGCACTTCGTGGCCGCGGCCAATGCACGCGGCGAGCGCGCGGCGATGTTCCTGTTCGAGGAATCCGCCAGCAACATGCTCCACCGCAGCGACGGCCTGAACCTGCGCCTGCGCGAGTCGATGGACTCGGGCGTTCTCACCGTCCAGCAGGTGGACCCCGCCGAGCTCTCGCCGGGACAGTTCTCCGCCGCGGTGTGCGCGGCGGCGGACGCGGGCGCGAAGGTGGTGGTGATCGACAGCCTCAACGGCTACCTCAACGCGGTGCCCGACGAGCGGTTCCTCACCACGCACCTGCACGAGTTGCTCACCTACCTGGGCCAGCACCAGGTGATGACGCTGCTGGTGGGCGTGCAGCAGGGCATGTTGGGCGGCCCGATGTCCTCGGCGATGGACGCGAGCTACATCGCCGACAACGTGCTGATGCTTCGCTACTTCGAGGACGACGGGCTCATCCGGCAGGCTGTCTCGGTCTTCAAGAAGCGCGGCAGCGCCCATGAACGGACGATCCGCTCGTTCTCGATGTCCAGCCGCGGCATCGAGGTGGGCGACGTCCTGCGTGGCTACCGCGGCCTGCTGACCGGCGTGCCGGTGTCGCTGGCCGGCGGCCAGGTCCCGGACACGAAGGCGTGATGGAACGCCGCATCGTCGTCTACGGGCCGCCGGGGCGTGACGCGGCGCTGGTGGAGAAGGTTCTCCGGGCCGCGTCGCTCGACGTGAGCCATTGCGACACGCCGGTGAAACTGGCGCAGGAACTTCGGCTCGGCACCGGCGCGCTGATGCTGAGCGAGGAGACCCTCAGCCCACCGACCCTGGTGGTGCTCTCGGAATACCTGCAGCAGCAGCCGCCCTGGTCCGACCTTCCGATCCTGCTGCTGGCCAAGCACGGGGCCGATTCTCTGGAGGCGCAGCGCGCGACCGAGAAGCTGGGCAACGTGACGCTGCTCGAGCGCCCCGTGCGCACGATGGCGTTGATCAGCGCCGCGCGCTCGGCCTTGCGCGCGCGCGACCGCCAGTACGAGATGCGCGCGCTCAACCAGCGCAAGGACGAATTCCTGGCCACGCTGGCGCACGAGCTGCGCAATCCGCTCGCGCCCATCCACAACGCGATGGCCATCCTGCAGCGACAGCACCCTTCGCCGCAGACCGACAAGCTCACCGGCATCGTGGAGCGCCAGGTCAGCCACCTGAAGCGCCTGGTGGACGACCTGCTGGACATCGCCCGCATCACCAACGGCAAGCTGGAACTTCAGCGCACGGTGACGAGCGTCGACAAGGTGATCCAGCATGCGGTCGAGATCGCGCAGGAGGGCATCACGGCCAAGGCGCACCGGCTCGCCGTCCATGCTCCGGCGGAACCCGTGGACCTGTACGCCGATCACGTGCGCCTGGTGCAGTGCGTCGCCAACCTGCTGGTGAACGCCGCCAAGTTCACGCCGCCCTCGGGGGAGATCACCCTGTCGGTGAAGGTCGCGCCGCCGATGGCCGAGTTCGTGGTGCGCGACAACGGCAAGGGCCTGGAGCCGGAGTTCCTCGGGCGCATCTTCAGCATGTTCTCGCAGTCGCGCTCGGTCGGCGAGCCGACGACCGGACTGGGACTCGGGCTCCACCTCACCCGCGCATTCGCCGAGATGCACTGCGGGACGCTCACCGCCAGCAGCGACGGCCCCGGCCGCGGCAGCGAGTTCGTGCTCAGCGTCCCGGTCGTGGTGGAGCCCCCCGGCTTGCAGCCGGCCACGCCGGGCTCGCAAGGCGCTCGCCTGAACCGCAGCATCCTGGTGGTGGACGACAACGTGGATGCCGCCAGCACGCTCGGCGCCCTCCTCACCTTGCAAGGCGCATCGGTGGAGGTCGCGCACGACGGGGCCCAGGCCGTGGCCGCGGTCCGGAAACAGCGCCCTGAAGCGGTCGTCATGGACATCGGGATGCCGGCGATGAACGGCTATGAAGCCGCGCGGGCCATCCGTGCCGCGATGCCGGAAGACAGGCCGACCCTCATCGCCCTGACCGGCTGGGGCCAGTACACGGACAAGGCGCTGGCCCTGGAAGCGGGCTTCGACTTCCACTTCGTCAAGCCGCTGAACATCGACGACCTGGTCAGCTGCCTGCACGGCAATCCGCGCAAGTGAGCGCCGGCGGCCTGGCCGCGCTGGGCCGCGGCAGGCCGGGGAGCGGGCGCGCCGTGCGCCACAATCAGGCCATGCCGTTGATCGTCACCCCCTTCCGTCGCCGCCTTGTGATGGCGGTCCTGCTGGGGCTGGCATGCGCGGGCGGCGTGATCCGCCACCAGGCGCCCGACCCGTCCACCCTGCGCGACGTCGGCACGCTGCTGCTGGTGCTGTGGCTGCCCGCCGTCGGCAATCTCGTGGCTTACCTGCTGCGCAAGATCCCGTCGGCCAAGCCCCGTCCTACGGAGTTCCCGCCCGGGGCCCCGTTCTCCGCGCAGCTACAAGCGCACCTGGGCAGCGTGGCAGTGCCCGCCGATTGCCTGGCCGAGCTCGACCCGCTGGAGCAGCGCTGCACGGCCCTCGTCGGTGGCCACGCCTTCACCGTGCGGTCGGCGGCGCCGCTGTCGCAGTGGCTCGCCGATGCGCCGCAGGAGCTCGCCCTGGAGTGCCTCGTCCCTTCTGTGGCGTTGCGCCAGCTGGTTCCAGGCACGGCGTTTCATCTGTTGATAGGCACGACGCCGGTCGCGCAGGCCCGGGTGGTGGAGCAGGTCCGCTCCGCATGACGTGCGAGGGCGGTGCGCTGCACGTTCAGTGCGGCGTCAGGAGGCTCCGGGCCGGGCCCGCTCGAAGTCGATGAAGCCTTGCGCGGCATCGACTGCCACCAACCGCACCGGGAGCGCGTCGCCGACATCCGCACCCTCGTGGCCACGGACCAGCCGCCCCTCGACCAGCGGCCGCGCGATACGGACATAGGTGGCCTTGGGCGAAGCGCCGGTGACGATGGCATCGAAGGTCGTGCCGATGCGGTCCTGCAGCAGCCAGGCGGCGGCGGCCTTCAGCACCTGGCGCTCGACCTTGGCGGCGCTGTCTTCCTGCAGGGTGCAGTGGCGGGCGATCTGCTCCAGCGTGTCCAGTTCGTAGGGCGTCGCATCGCCGGCGAGCGCGGCCTTCAGCAGGCGCTGCGTCACCAGGTCGGGGAAGCGCCGGTTGGGTGCGGTGGAATGCGCGTAGTCACTGACGGCCAGGCCGAAGTGGCCGAGATCCCTGGCCCCCGGCGCGGCCGCGACATAGGAGCCGGGGCCGAGCATCTTCACGATGCGCAGCGAGAGGTCCGCGAAGCCCGCGGGATCGGCCTGCCGCCGCTGGCACAGGAAGCGATCGAGCGCCACCGGATCGGGCTCCGTGGGCAGCGTCACGCCGTGACCCGCCGCCAGGGCCTCGATGCGGTCCCAGCGCCGAGGCGACTGCAGGAACCTGCGCAGCGACGGGTAGCCCCGCTGCGCCAGGAAGCGTGCCGTCGCGGCATTCACCGCGATCATGAGATCGGCGATGAGGTCCTTCGCCCGGTTCTTCTCGTCCGGCCGCAGGTCGACCAAACGGCCGTCCCGGAACACGGGACGCGCGGAGATGGTGGTGACGTTCAGCGCGCCGCGGCGCTGGCGCCACTGCCGCAACTGCGTGGCCACCGCATCGTTCACCCGCAACTGCTGCTCGAGACCGGGCACGGCGGCGAGTTGCGGCAGCGCGTCCGCCTCTCCATCGAGCCACCGCGACACGCGGTCATAGGTGAGCTTGGCGTGATTGACCACCGTGGCGCGGTACAACTCGGAAGCGGTCACGCTGCCGTCGGCTTGCACCAGCATGTCGACGATCACCGACAGCCGCTCCTGCCCTTCGTGCAAGGAGGTGCGGTCGGTGGACAGGACTTCCGGGAGCATGGGAAAAACGCCTGCCGCCGTGTACACCGACGTCGTGTTCGCGTCCGCATGCGCGTCCACCGCGCCACCCGGCGGCACCATCGCGTCGACGTCCGCCACGGCCACGCGCAAACGCACCGCGCCGCCGGCGACCGGCTCGACCATGCTCAGCTGGTCGAGGTCGGCGGTGTCGTCGTTGTCGATGGAGAACCAGCACAGCCGGCGCAGGTCGCGGATCTCGCCGCGCTGCTCCTGCGGTACCGCCTGCGCCGTGGCAGCTTCCTGCAGCGCCTGCGGGCTGAACTCGGGGCGCAGGCCGTGCGCGCGCATGGCTTCGACGGCGAACGGATGGAGCGGCGAGGATGTCGTCATCCGGCGCGATCATGCACGGACGATTCCTGATGGGTTGCGACTATCAGAGCTGTACCGGCCAAGGGCGGGGTGAGTGGTACAACTTGGACATCGTCCCCGAAAGGAGCCCCCATGCGCACTACATCGGTTGCATTGGTTCTATGGGCTGTCTGGCATTTGCTCGGCTGTTCCGGGATGCCTTATTCGGCCCCGAGTGGGCCCTGCGCCATCGAGAACAGCGAGCAGTGTCAGGTGGAGCGCTCTTCCAAAGTTCCCCCATAAGGGCGAGCCGCATGGGCCGCCCCTCGCCTCGTCAATTCACGAAGCGCAGCAGCCGCTGCGCCTCGGCCGCCATCGCCTCGGCCGTGATGCCGAAGTGCCGGTACAGGACGTCCGCGGGTCCGGACGCGCCGAATCCCTTCATGCCCACGAAACCGCCCCGCTCGCCCAGCCAACGGTCCCAGCCGAACCGGAGCGCGGCTTCGCAGGCGACGCGTACTCCTCCGGGTGAGCCCAGCACGGCAGCGTGATAGTCCGGACCCTGCGCCTCGAAGAGCTCCCAACTCGGCATGGACACCACCGCGGTGGGCGTGCCGCTCGCCTGCAGCAACTCGCGAGCGGCAACGGCCAGTGCCACCTCCGAGCCGGTCGCCATCAGCGTGACCCGGCGCTCGCCGCCCGTGGCCTCCTGCAGGACGTAGGCGCCGCGGGCGCTCAGGTTGGCATCGGTGTGGAGGCGCCGGACATGCGGCAGCGCCTGGCGGGCGAAGACGAGCGAGGACGGTCCGTCGCGCCGCGCGAGGGCGATCTCCCAGCATTCCGCGGCCTCGACCGCGTCGGCGGGCCGCAGCACCAGCATGTTCGGCATGGCGCGCAGCGACGCGAGGATCTCGACCGGCTGGTGCGTGGGTCCGTTCTTGCCGATGCCGATCGAATCGTGGCTGAAGACGAACTTGACCGGCAGCCCCATCAGGGCCGCCATGCGCATCGCGGGACGTTCGTAGTCGCTGAAGGCGAGATACGTCACGGCCAGCGGCACGACGCCTCCGTGGGCGGCCATGCCGTTGGCCATCGCGCCCATGAGGTGCTCGCGCACGCCGCAGTGGATGTAGGCGCCCGTGCGATCGGCGGCCGTGAAGGCGTTCAGGCGCCGCTTGTGGTTGGTGGGCGCCTCCAGGTCCGCACAGCCGACCAGGCGCCCACCAACCA
>Ga0247819_10000331_pt1 | contig 29205 bp, 28 predicted proteins | sample 13C_Xylose_Day6_FD_193428 | JGI IMG/M metagenome (GOLD analysis project Ga0247819, IMG submission 193428) | Soil microbial communities from agricultural site in Penn Yan, New York, United States - 13C_Xylose_Day6 | ecosystem: Environmental > Terrestrial > Soil > Agricultural land | place: USA...
CGCTGAGGCGGCCTTGACCAGTCATGCGTGATTGAGACATCAAGCCGCCCGGAGATTTCGAGGCGGCTTTTTCGTATTCTGGCCGCGTGGAAAAACCGGGCTTTTACGGAGCGAGACGAATGGCAACGGTAATTCTCGAAGACGGCGCGGAAAGCTATACCACCAGGGGCGGGATCGTCGTCACCCGCAGGCGGCGCGAAGCCTCCTATGCGGATTCGATTTCAAGCTATGTCGACAGGCTGGACGAACGTCGCGGCGCGGTGTTTTCGTCCAACTACGAATATCCGGGCCGCTACACGCGCTGGGACACTGCCGTCGTCGACCCGCCGCTCGGCATTTCCTCCTTCGGCCGCTCGCTCTGGATCGAAGCCTATAACGGCCGCGGCGAAGTGCTGCTGTCGATCATTTCGGACCATCTGAAAACCGTCGCCGACATCACGCTCGGCACCTCGACGGCGACCCGTCTCGACCTGACGATCAACGCGCCCGACCGTGTCTTCACCGAGGAAGAGCGCTCGAAGATGCCGACGGTCTTCACCGTGCTTCGGGCCGTCACCAACCTCTTCCATTCGGCGGAGGATGCGAGCCTCGGCCTTTATGGCGCCTTCGGTTACGATCTCGCCTTCCAGTTCGACGCCATCGAGCTGAAGCTGAAGCGCCCGGACGACCAGCGCGACATGGTTCTGTTCCTGCCGGATGAGATCCTGGTCGTCGACCACTATGCCGCCAAGGCCTGGATCGACCGCTATGACTTCGCCAAGGACGGTGTTTCGACTGAAGGCAAGACGGAGGAGATCGCCAGCGAACCCTTCCAGACCGTCGACATCATTCCGCCGCATGGGGACCACCGGCCCGGCGAATATGCCGAGCTTGTGGTCAAGGCGAAGGAAAGCTTCCGCCGCGGCGATCTCTTCGAGGTCGTTCCCGGCCAGAAGTTCTTCGAGCGCTGCGACAGCAAGCCGTCGGAGATCTCCAAACGGTTGAAGGCGATCAACCCGTCGCCCTATTCCTTCTTCATCAATCTCGGAAACCAGGAATACCTGGTCGGCGCCTCGCCGGAAATGTTCGTGCGCGTGTCCGGCCGCCGCATCGAGACCTGCCCGATTTCCGGCACGATCAAGCGCGGTGACGACCCGATCGCCGACAGCGAGCAGATCCTGAAGCTGCTGAATTCCAAGAAGGACGAGTCCGAACTGACCATGTGCTCGGATGTCGACCGCAACGACAAGAGCCGCGTCTGCGTTCCCGGCTCCGTCAAGGTCATCGGCCGCCGCCAGATCGAGATGTATTCGCGCCTGATCCACACGGTCGACCACATCGAGGGGCGCCTGCGCGACGATATGGACGCCTTCGACGGCTTCCTCAGCCACGCCTGGGCCGTCACCGTCACCGGTGCGCCGAAACTCTGGGCGATGCGCTTCATCGAAGGCCACGAGAAGAGCCCGCGCGCATGGTATGGTGGCGCCATCGGCATGGTCGGCTTCAACGGCGACATGAACACCGGCCTGACGCTCCGCACCATCCGCATCAAGGACGGCATTGCCGAGGTGAGGGCGGGCGCGACGCTGCTCTACGATTCAAACCCGGAAGAAGAAGAAGCCGAAACCGAACTGAAGGCCTCTGCCATGATCGCAGCCATTCGTGACGCGAAATCCGCCAACAGCGGCAAGGCCGGCCGTGACGTCGCCGCCGTAGGCGCCGGCGTCAACATCCTGCTTGTCGACCACGAGGACAGCTTCGTGCACACGCTGGCGAATTACTTCCGCCAAACGGGGGCAACGGTGACGACGGTGCGCTCGCCGGTGGCCGAAGAGATCTTCGACCGGGTGAAGCCGGATCTCGTCGTGCTGTCGCCGGGACCCGGCAACCCGAAGGATTTCGACTGCAAGGCAACGATCAAGAAGGCGCGTGCCCGCGATCTGCCGATCTTCGGCGTCTGCCTCGGCCTGCAGGCGCTTGCCGAAGCCTATGGCGGCGATCTCAGGCAGCTGGCGATCCCGATGCACGGCAAGCCGTCGCGCATCCGCGTGCTCGAACCCGGCATCGTCTTCTCCGGCCTCGGCAAGGAGGTGACCGTCGGTCGCTATCACTCGATCTTTGCCGATCCGTCGAGCCTGCCGCGCGATTTCATGATCACCGCCGAAAGTGAAGACGGCACGATCATGGGCATCGAGCATACCAAGGAGCCGGTGGCAGCCGTGCAGTTCCACCCGGAATCGATCATGACGCTCGGCGGCGATGCCGGCATGCGCATGATCGAAAACGTGGTGGCGCATCTGGCCAAGCGGGCGAAGGTCAAGGCCGCCTAAGAAACGAACCGCAGACAATCAGGCGCCGCCTCCGTATCAAAGGGCGGCGCTTTCGTTGTCGGGCTGGCAGGTGCCTTCATGGGGCGCTTGGCGCGCCCGGAATTTCGCAGCGATCGGCAAACAGCCGCTCGCTGAGGAAATCGACGAAGACCCGGACCTTGGGCGAGAGGTGCCGGTTCGAGGGCCAGAGAAGGTGAAACTGGCCGGGTGCGTTGAGATGGGCGTCGAGCACCGTTTTAAGCGCGCCGTCGGCAAGCGGCCCGCGCGCCAGAAAGTCCGGCATGCAGCCAATGCCGAGACCGCTGATCACGGCGCCACGCAATGCCTCCATATTGTTGCAGGTCAGCACTGTGCACATCGGCGGCATGGTGCCTGACATGACAATCGGCCAGTCCTGCAGTTTGCGGCTGTTGGGAAACCGGAAGCGGATTGCCCGGTGACCATCGAGATCCCGTGGGCATTCGGGCGTGCCGTGATCGGCGAGGTAGCTTGGGGCGGCGCAAAGCAGAAGCCGGAACGGGCGCAGGGCTCTCGACATCAGCCGGGAATCCGGCAAATCGCCGCTGCGGATAGCGACATCGACCTCCTCATCGATCAGGTCGACGATGCGATCGTTGAAATCGAGATCGAGTTCGACTTCGGGATAGCGCTCAACGAATTCCGGCAGCACCGGCAGCAGCAGGTGATAACTGACGATCGGAACGCTGACGCGCAGGCGCCCGCGTGGAGCCGCGACGGCTTGGGCTAGCGATGCCTCGGCATCGTCTAGATCGTCGAGGACGCGACGGCAGCGCTCGTGAAACAGCCGCCCTTCCTCCGTCAGCCGGATGCTGCGTGTCGAGCGTTGAAACAGGCGAACGCCAAGCTGTCTCTCGAGATTGGTCACCGCCTTGCCAACGGCCGAAGCGGATAGGCCAAGGACCCGTCCGGCAGCGACAAAGCTGCCGAGATCGGCGGTTCGAACAAAGGCCGTCAGTCCACCCAAGCGATCCATTGCCTCCCCTATTCGAGCGTTTTTTTCCGCCAAGAGTGGAATGATGGCGGTATTTCCCAGCCATTCTGTCCAATCTATCCTCCTCAAGTCAATCGATACCCACCGACCGGCGACCGGTCGCCTCACGAAGTGCGACCGGCGGGTCCTTCCTTGCTCGAACACATCGGGACTGCAAGACATGAGAGAAAAGACCAGGAGTAGGAGCAACGCCGGACGGTTGTGCGTTCTTGTTGCTGTTTGTTGTGCGGCCGCCGCCATGCCGCTGACCTTCACCGGGCCGGCGGTGGCACTGCCCGCGATCAGCCGGACGCTGGGTGGAAGCCCGCTGGCGCTCAACTGGGTCACGAACGCCTTCATGCTGACCTTCGGCAGCACCCTGATGGCGGCGGGCGCGCTTGCCGATAGCTATGGCCGCAAGCGCATGTTCCTCGGCGGGCTTGCAGCCTTCGGCCTGTTCTCGCTCGGCCTTGCCTTCGCCAACGATATTGTCTTGTTCGACATTCTCAGGGCCTTGCAGGGTGTCGGGGCGGCGGCAGCGTTTTCGGGCGGCATGGCTTCACTGGCACAGGAGTTTGAAGAGGGGCAACGGCTGCGGGCGTTCAGCGTCGTCGGTGCGAGCTTTGGCGTCGGCCTGGCATTTGGCCCCATTGCCTCCGGCCTCGTGGTCGAGGCGCTCGGCTGGCCGGCAATCTTCCTGCTTGTCGTCGCGCTCGCGGCCTTTGCCTTTGCGCTCGGTGCCGTTTTCCTGCGGGAAACGCGCGACCCGAATGCGGGCGGCCTCGACTGGAAGGGGGCGGTGACGTTCACGCTGGCGCTGGCATTCCTGACATTTGGCATCCTGCAGCTGCCCGAGGCCGGCTGGAGCGATCCTTTCGTCCTCGCTGTGCTGGTAGCTGCGGTTGTCTTCTTCTTTGTCTTCTACCGAATCGAGCGTTCCGTGGCGCGGCCGATGCTGGATCTGTCCTTGTTCAAGTATCCGCGCTTTGTCGGCGTACAACTGCTCGCGGCGGCGCCGGCTTATGGTTTCGTCGTGCTGCTCATTCTTCTGCCGGTGCGGTTCATCGGCATCGAAGGCATGAGCGAGATTGCCGGGGGGCGGATGATGATTGCGCTCTCGGCTCCGCTGCTCCTCCTGCCGATCGCCGCCGGTCTGTTGACGCGCTGGTTTGCGCCGGCCGTCATCTGCGGGACCGGATTGCTGGTTTCAGCCGCCGGGCTTGGCTGGCTCAGCCAGTTTCCCGTGGGCTCGGCGCTGGGGCTGCTGGTCCCACCATTGCTGCTCGTCGGCATCGGCATCAGCCTGCCCTGGGGTTTGATGGATGGGCTGGCGGTCAGCGTGGTGCCGAAGGAGCGGGCGGGAATGGCGACGGGTATCTTCAGCACCACCCGTGTTGCGGGCGAAGGGATCGCCCTTGCGGTGGTGACAGCGCTTCTCTCTGTCTTCACGCAGATCAAATTGGGGTCGGCAGCCGGCGGCCACGCCGCCGATGTCGCCCAGAGGCTCGTCACCGGCAACGTGGCTGCGGCCGGCAGCATAGTGCCGTCGGTTGAGCGCCTTGCACTGCTTCAAGCCTATAGCAGCGCGTTCGGGACGCTGCTCTGGCTGTTGACGGCCATTACCACGGCAACGGCCGTGGTCGTCTTCCTGTACCTCGGCAAGGGCGCCGAAGAAGTCGAAAGCGCCGAAACCGATCTGATGCCGGGTACGATTACGGACCCTTAAAAAACGGGCAGGAGCCGAACGCACCTTTGACAAGCCGGCATCGATGGCACATATGTTTCCCATTGACCGCCTGCGCGAAATTCGCGCGGGCGGTTTTGCGTTTCAATGGGCTTGCGTTTGCAACTCGTTTGCATCTGCATGAGGAATGAAGAAGATGTCTCTATCCGATAACCGAACCGTCCTGCGGCTTGCCTTCTGGGGCATTCCGCTTTCTCTGGCTGTGCTGGGGCTGAAGCTGCTTGCCTGGTGGCTTACCGGCTCGGTGGCCCTTTTGTCGGATGGTCTTGAGTCCACAGTCAATGTGATTGCGGCGGTGATCGCCTATCTGATGATCGGCTATGCGGCGAAACCGGCGGATGCCGGCCATCCCTTCGGGCACCACAAGGCGGAGTATTTTTCCGCGGTTATCGAGGGCGTGCTGATCGTCGTTGCCGCATTGCTGATCGTCTGGGAAGCGGTGCCGGCGATGATGGCGCCGGTGATGTTGGAAGCTCCGGCGCTCGGCCTGGCGATCAACTTTGCTGCTGGTGTCGTCAACGCCATCTGGGCCTATGTGCTGATCAGCGCCGGTCGGAAGCATCGCTCGCCGGCTCTCAGCGCCGACGGCCATCATATTCTGTCTGACGTCGTGACCTCGATCGGCGTTTTGATCGGCCTTGGTCTTGCCATTGCCACGGGTTACGCGATCCTTGATCCCTTGCTGGCCGTCATCGTCGCCTGCAATATCCTGTTCCAGGGCTGGATGGTGATCTCGCGGTCGATTGACGGGTTGATGGACCGGGCGGTGCCGGCCGAGGAGGAGGAGGCGATCAAGCAGGCGATCGCCGCCAACGGCAAGGGCTCGCTTGGAGTGCACGATCTCAAGACCCGCCAGGCAGGCCCGGTGATTTTTGTGGATTTCCACATGGTCGTGCCGGAAATGATGCCGGTCGGCGAGGCGCATGATATCTGCGATCGCATCGAGGACGCGATACGCGCCGTTCACCCCGGCGCCAAGATCGCGATCCATGTCGAGCCGGAAGGTGAAAAGGCGCACGGCGTGCGCGTAAAGGTAAGTGGAGCACCACGCAAATGAGCAAGACTGACGTATCCGGCCTGTCGCAACTGGGCGCCAAGGTCGACCTGCCGCAGAGCCCCGACGAAGCGGTGCTCGAGCGCGTGCCGAGCGGCAATCAGGGCGCGGACTTCCTGGTGCGGTTCACCGCGCCGGAATTCACCTCGCTTTGCCCGATGACCGGCCAGCCGGATTTTGCCCACATCGTCATCGACTACGTGCCGGATGAATGGCTGGTGGAATCGAAGTCGCTGAAGCTGTTCCTGCATTCCTTCCGCAATCATGGCGCCTTCCACGAGGACTGCACCATTGATATCGCCAAACGGCTGGTCAGCCTGTTGTCGCCGCGCTGGCTGCGCATCGGTGCCTACTGGTATCCGCGCGGCGGCATTCCGATCGACGTTTTCTGGCAGACCGGCAAGCCGCCGGAAGGATTGTGGCTGCCCGATCAGGGCGTGCCGACCTATCGCGGTCGCGGATAAAAATGGCGGGCATGACCCGCCATTCCCCGTTCGTTTCGTCAGCCGAAGATCAGGGCCGTGCCGGCAAGTGCCGTAAGGCCGCCGAGAATGCGCGCCAGCGTGCCGCCGCCTGAGAGGCGACCAAGCGCCACGCCAAGGCCGATGCCGGCCGCGTGAAGGGCGGCGGTGGCAAGCATGAAGCCGATGGCGAAGGGAAGGGCGCCGGCGCTGCCGAGTTCGCCGCCATGGGCATGGCCGTGAAAGAGCGCGAAGAGGCCGACGACCGCAGCCGACGCGGCCGCATCGAGGCGCACGGCCATTGCCACCAGCAGGCCCAGCGCGACAACCGAGGCGAGGATCGCGGGCTCGACAAAGGGAAAATGGATGCCGGCCGTTGCCAGCGAAAAGCCGGCCGCCATCATCGCGACGAAGGCCGACGGCACGAGCCACAGCGCCCGGCCGCCGATCTGTGCGGCCCAGAGGCCGACGGCGACCATGGCCAGGATATGGTCGAGGCCGAAGAGCGGATGCGAGAAGCCGGCGGCAAACGAGCCGTGCTCATCAGGGTTGAGGTGAGCGAAGGCCGGTGCCGCGGATGCCATCAGCACGGCCGCTGCAATCAGGATGCGTCTGTTCATATCTGTCCCCATGGATCGACAGGACCTGGGAGGGAGCCCTGTCCTTGCAGTTTTTTGACCGGCTCGATCTTATTGGGCTCTGTGTCTCTGTCCATACGGCATTTGGCGGTGGCGCCGTTTACCATAGGCGCAGTGCAATCCGCTTCGCCCTTTGTCGCCCTTTCGGTTTGTTGCATTGTCTTCGCTGTCGAGTCGCATTATCTGACTTTGACAAAGAAATTCATGAGACGCCGGAGAACAACGGATGAGCGACGAGGAAGACAAGAACACCGAACTGCCCTTGGGCAAGGAAACGGAGGCGAACCTTTTCAAGTCGCGCTCGATTTTCATTTACGGCACCATCACCCAGGAGTTGGCGCAGAAGGTTTGCTCGCAGCTCGTGGCGCTTGCGTCGGCCAGCGATGACGACATCCGCCTCTTCGTCAGCTCGCCAGGCGGCCACGTCGAATCCGGCGACAGCATTCACGACATGATGAAGTTCGTGAAGCCGAAGGTCTGGACGATTGGCACCGGCTGGGTCGCGTCCGCCGGCGCGCTGATCTATGTCGGCGTTCCCAAGGAGCGTCGTCTCTGCCTGCCGAATACCCGCTTCCTGCTTCACCAACCGTCGGGCGGCACCCGCGGCATGGCTTCGGATATCGAGATCCAGGCCCGCGAAATCATCAAGATGAACGAGCGCCTGAACAAGATCTTCTCCGAAGCGACCGGCCAGACGGTCGAAAAGATCGCCAAGGATACCGAACGTGACTATTGGCTGTCGGCTGAAGAGGCCAAGAACTATGGCCTCGTCTCGCGCATCATCACCTCGGTTTCGGATATCTGAGACCGATATACCGTCGGCAACGGCGTTGAAATTGCAAAGGGCATCGGCGGCAGCGCCGGTGCCTTTTTCGTTTGGCGGGGCTCGCGCCAGAGGGATGGTCGCACTCCTCACGTTTCCGCACGGGCATGCCTTGCTCCGGTTCGGCAAGCCGTGTATAGGCTTTGTCATGACCAAGGCCAGCGCATATCGGATCGCTACGATCTCTGCCGCACACGATGACAATCGTGCGCCGCTGCACGCCTTCGCCTCGCTTCTTCTTCTCGGCCTTACTCGCGGTTGCCGGGTTCGCTGAGGAGCGCCCGGCGGCCGAAAAAGCCACGCCGGCAGATGCTCCTCGAATCCAATAGAGTTTTAGGACAAACGCGCGCCCGCCACGGCATTTGCCATCGCAATCCGATCCCCGATCGGTTATGGCAAAGCGGCCAGAGCGCTCAGTGATGAAGAGAAGCTGCAATGATCCAGAAATCCCATTCCATCAAGAACGGCATGCCGGAAGCGGCGGTGAAGTATCAGCCTTACCCGCAGATCACGCTCGCCGACCGGACCTGGCCGTCGAAGACCATTTCCCAGGCGCCGATCTGGTGCTCGGTCGACCTGCGTGACGGCAACCAGTCGCTCGTCGACCCGATGGGCCATGACCGCAAGGCGCGCATGTTCCAGCTGCTCCTGGACATGGGCTTCAAGGAAATCGAGATTGGCTTCCCCTCGGCCTCGCAGACGGACTTCGACTTTGCCCGCTGGTGCATCGAAGAGGGCAATGTCGCCGAAGACGTGTCGCTGCAGGTGCTGGTGCAGTGCCGGCCGGAGCTGATCACCCGGACCTTCGAGGCGCTGCAGGGCGCCCATAAGCCGATCGTGCATTTCTACAACTCGACCAGTGAGTTGCAGCGCCGGGTGGTGTTTGCCAAGGATGTTGCCGGCATCAAGCAAATTGCGACCGATGCTGCCAAGATGATCACCGACATGGCCGCCAAGGCCGGTGGCGATTTTCGCTTCGAGTATTCGCCGGAGAGCTTCACCGGCACCGAGCTGGAAGTGGCGCTGGAGATCTGCAACGCGGTCACCGCGATCGTCAAGCCGACGCCGGATAACAAGCTGATCCTCAATCTGCCGTCGACCGTCGAGATGGCGACGCCGAACATCTATGCCGACCAGATCGAGTGGATGTGCCGCAACCTCGACAATCGCGAGAGCCTGATCATTTCCCTGCACCCGCACAACGACCGCGGCACGGGCATTGCGGCGACGGAGCTCGGCCTGATGGCCGGTGCCGACCGCGTCGAAGGCACGCTGTTCGGCAATGGCGAGCGCACGGGCAATGTCGACGTGGTGACGCTGGCGCTGAACATGTTCACGCAAGGCGTGGACCCGCAGCTGGACTGCTCCGACATCGAGCGGATCAAGGAAGTCTACGAATATTCCAACCAGATGGTGATCCCCGAGCGCCATCCTTACGTCGGCGAACTGGTCTACACGGCCTTCTCCGGCTCGCACCAAGATGCGATCAACAAGGGCATGAAGGCGATCAAGACCGCCAACAAGCCATTGTGGGAAGTGCCTTACCTGCCGATCGATCCGCGTGACGTCGGCCGCTCCTACGAGGCGATCATCCGGATCAACTCGCAGTCGGGGAAGGGCGGCATCGCCTATATCCTGCAGGAAGACTACGGCATCAACCTGCCGCGCAACCTGCAGGTGGAGTTCCGCGAGGACATCCAGCACATCACCGACGAAGAAGGCAAGGAGCTACCCTCCAAACGCATCCATGAACGCTTCATCGAGCGTTATGTCGAGCAGCCCGGCGCGCGCATCAAATTCGTCGATCACAACACCTATCCGGTCGGCGAGCACAAGGGCGTGCGTGTGGTTTCGGCCGAGATCACCGACAACGGCGAGCTCAAGCGCATCGAGGGCAAGGGCACCGGTCCGATCGACGGTTTCATTAACGCGCTGTCGATCTATCTCGGCGTCGATCTCTCGGTCGCCGACTATTCCGAGCATTCGCTGCAGCACGGCTCGAACGCAGCCGCCATCGCCTATGTCGAGATGGAGCACCCTGATGGTAAGCTGTTTGGCGCCGGCATCAACACCAACATCGTTGCAGCCTCGCTGGAAGCGATCGTCTCGGCTGCCAACCGCGTGTTGGAAATGAAACGTAGCTGATCATCAAAACGCCGCGCGCCCTGAGGACGCGCGGCGTTTTCGATCGGTACTTGACGCTACCCTCAATCACGGCTCGCCATGGTGGGGGCTTCAAAGTCCATTTGCGGGCTGCGGTTAAGCCTGCCGCGCCTTGCGGTTGGCGTAGCGCCGGTCGCGCTCGGCCTTGCGGGCAGCCTCGTCCTCGATCACGCGTGAAATGCGGTTCTTGTCGGCGGCTTCGCGCGCTTCGGCCTCAGCTCTTGCAGCAGCCGTGAGTGCCGCCTCGCGCTCAGCGGCCTCGGCCTGCAAGCGCTCGCGCTCCTCATTCTTTACCCGTTCGCGTTCGATGCGCCGCTCTTCGCGGGCTGCAGCGACCGCCTGACGCTCGGCCTGGCGGGCGAGTTCGGTCGGTTCTGCGGCTTCCTTTGCCGCGCGGTAGGCTTCAAGAAGCGCTTTCTTCGCATCGGCCGCGGCGCTGCGACGGTCGGTGAGTTCACTGTTTCTGATGTTTCTCAAGTCTCTATTCCAGTTGAGGTGTCACCCTGACTGAAAGTCAGGTTTTTCTGACGCGTTTCGAAGCGGGGGCGGCAGCCGCCGCCAGGCGGTCCTGCAATTCCTTCGCCAGCCGCGCTTCGCGCAGACGCAGGGTCTTCTCTTCGCGAGCCTGGACGATGGAGTCGAGTTCTTCAACGGCGCTGTCGCGGGCAAAGAACTGCGATTGCTCTTTGGCAAAGGCGATCTCGGCCCGCTGGCGCGATTTGTTGTGTGTCTCTGTCATGGGATATCCCCGACTTTGGCGCGCGTCTACGGTGTTGCACGTCACTCCCGATGCATAATGCAGTTGCGGGATCGTGCAGTCGGCGCGCGGAAATAAAAAAGGCCAGGCATGTTGCCTGACCTTGATGGGTATCATGCTCTCGACAGTGCCAGTACATCCGTGGTCAAGGGAGAGCCGATACCGATTTAGGCTGCCTGCAGATTGCAGGCAGACATCTTGCCCGACTTGTTGTCGCGCTCCATGTCGTAGGCGATCTTCTGGCCTTCGACGATTTCGCGCATTCCAGCACGCTCGACGGCGGAGATGTGGACGAATGCGTCCGGACCGCCGTTGTCAGGCTGAATGAAGCCGAAGCCCTTGGTGGAATTAAACCATTTAACTGTGCCAGTGGTCATGATGAACCCTTTCATAGCATATTGAATGACCGCCGCGCACAAGCGCTGCGGATGAAGATAGCGATTTTTGAAAGGAAGGTTCGTCAGGGCGCAGTTGCTAAATGCGCGGTAACCAAAGTTCAGCAAGCAAATATCGATTTGTCAGAGATATAGACAAAGTATTGATATGTCAACCGTTGGTTTTTTCTTGCCGGGTTTTGCCAATTTTGCGGGTGTTGCGAAACGGCAATTCGGAGCGAAATTTTTTTCGGTGCAGCATATGTATTTTAGGCCGGGAAAGCAGGTGTAACTATTTGGTTGCCTGCAAAAATTTCCGCTTGAGCTAACATCAGCCCGGCTCGGCATAGGGCCGCTCGCGCGGATGATGCAGTCTGCCGCGCTGCGGTCGATGTCTGATTTTGACGGCAACACGATCCACCCTGGCAACAGGCGCTGCCATGGTTCCGTTGCCTGGTTCAGGCGGAGGTCGCGGCTCAGATTGTCGTGGAGACCGCTTCGGCCAGATCGTGCAGACCGATGCTGGCCGACGGGCCGACGAGCACGAAAGACGCGCCGCCGCGCTGCCAGGAAACCATGCCGAGATTGTCGCGGATGCTTTCGGAGAACTTGTCTGACTGCGGGCTGTCGCTGTCCTTGAGGAAGCAGATGGCAAACACGTCGCCATCGGCATTGCGATAGATAAGTTGCGCGACGGGTTTGCTGTTGGCGACGAGCAGACGCGCACCCTCGAAGTTCAGACCCTTGCCGGTGAGGTTGGGAATGGTGAACGGGACGCCGACGCTGGAGGCGAGCCAAGTCTCGATCTTCGGCGCTTCGGAGGCCGGGACCTCGACGAGCCGTTCCTTCTGGCGGGAATAAATGCGGTGGTAGTCGGCGATGTCGTCAAGCCAGGTGCGGGCGGAGGCGACCCTTGTCGGCTCGCCGGCGTGGTTGGCCGTGCCGATGATAAACCCGGTGAAGCCACCGACCAGCACCAGCGCCACGGAAGCAGCCATCACCCGCGGCCAGATGCGCACGCTGCGCACATTGGCGGCAGCGATCGTCACGCGTTCCGCCTTGGGATTGATGCCGGAGCCCTGCTTGATCTGACGCACCAGCGCCAGCGGCACGGGATCATGAAGGAAATCCTCGAATGCCGTGTTGCCGAAGGCGCTGCCGGCCTTCAGCTTTTCAAACAACGCCTTGGCTTCCTCGTCGCGGGCGAGGAGCGTCTCGAGTTCAGTCTTTTCTGCCTCGCCGAGTTCGCCATCGATATAGGCGCACAACCGGACTTCGAGCGCGTGACCTTTTGTCTGCTGCAACGGTCATGCCCTCCTTTCGGTGTTTTCGGAGATCATCGCGGCGAGCCTCAACCGCGCGGTCGACAGCCTGCTCATCACCGTGCCGATCGGGATACCGAGGATATCGGCAGTCTCGCGGTAGCTGTGGCCTTCGACATTGACCAGCAGGAAGGTGCTTGCCAGGCCCTCAGGCATCGAGAGGATCATCTTCTGCAATTGGTTGGCGTAGACGGCTTTCTCGGCGGAGGCCTCGATGCTCAGTTCGTCCTGGTCGGACACGTCGACCGTACCGCTGCCGGTGCGGACTTTCCGTTTGCGGATCTCGTCGATCCAGAGGTTGCGCGTCATGGCGTAGATCCAGCTTTCGAGCCGGCCTTCTCCGTTCCAGAGGTGACTGCGCGTAATCGCTCTTTCGCAAGCTTCCTGGACAAGATCATCGGCATCATGTGCATTGCGCGTCAATGTCATCGCGAAGCGGCGCAATTTGGGCAGCAAGCTGACCAAGTCGCGTCTGAAGTCCTTCGTTTCTGCCGCTGGGCGCATTGCTCTTCCAAATGAAACGTGCGGGATCGTGTCTTTATTCGCCAGGTAATTCCACGGTGAATGATATGAAACATTTGACCGTTAGTCTGCAAGGGAAGTCACGGATCGGAAAGCGAAATCTGCTCTTTCTTTCGCCGTTATCCCAAAAACCCTTGCCGATCCGCATGTCGTCTCGCAGGGCGGTCGTTACCGTAAACTGCAAGGGTGGGCCGGCATTGCGTCAAAGTTCGGCCCGAATCTGATCGGCACTCATCCGCACAACTCCAGGTCGATCACAGAGGACGCGTCAATGAACGAGCATGCATGCGGCGAGAGACGAAATGACGGTCGACCTTCCACAGGGCGACCGCGTGATGGCGGGTGGCGCCCCGCTCCGAAATTCTTGCGGGTGGCCGGCTTGACCGTATCCCTGGCGGGCCTCGCCGGTTGCCAGAGTGCGTCTCTCAGCGAAACCGGTTCGCTGTCCTCCTACAAGGATTTCGTCGCAAGCGACGGGATGGTAACCAAGACCAAGTATCGGGTGGATGCCGCTTCGACCAAGACGGTCAAGACCGTGCATCTGATCCCGACGACCTTTGCCTCCAATGCCGATGTCGGCACCCTCGGCGACCCCCAGAAGAAGCTGGTGGCGACGGCGATCGACCGCTCGCTGTGCGAGGCGCTAAGCGCGCATTTCGATGTCGTTCCGGTGTCGAAGCCGGCGGATATGGCGGTGCGTTCCGTTGTAACGAAGGTGAAAGCCACCAACGCCGTCGTTGCCGGCGTGTCGAGTGTCGCTTCGAAAGTCTCGCCTGTCCCGGTTCCGCGCCTTCCGATCGGTCTCGGCAATCTATCGGTCGAAGCCGAGGCCTTCGATGCCAGAGGCAAACAGATCGCGGGTCTGACCTGGGCGCGGGGGGCAAACATCGTCACCAGCGGTTCGCGCGCGTCGACTGCCGCCGACGCCTTCGAGCTTGCCGGAGACTTTTCCGACGATTTCAGCGCGATGCTGGCAAAGTCGAACGATCCGATGAAGTCCGACTTCGAGCTGCCGTCGATGAAGAACGTCTCGAATAGCGTGTCCTATGCGGTTACCGGCAAATCGACCGATCCCGATTGCGCGGTTTTCGGGCGTGGCTCGGGGGTCACGGGCATTGTCGGCGGCGCGCTGGGCTTGCCGCCGGAATGGACCGAGAAGAAGCGCAACTGAGGAGACGCTTCAAGGATCGATGCCGCGGCTGCCTTCCCAGGTTCGGGAAGGCAGTGGGCATGCATCAATATTGCCTGACGCCGCCCAAAGACTGCAGCAGCGAGCGATAGGCCCAGGTGTCTTCGCCGCCGCGATCGCGAATCTCGACCAGTTGCACGCGGGCATCCTCTACCTGACCCTGTTCGATCAGGGCCTGGCCCATGTAGGAGCGGGCGAGGATATAGTTCTCGTCGGCTTGGAGCGCGCGCTTGTAATACTGCATGCCGAGCTCCATGCGCCCGGCCTTGCGGTTGGCATAGCCGAGATAGTTCAGCACGCGGGCGCTCTTCTGATCCTTGACGGCGCCGAGGACCTTGATGGAGTTCTCATACTGGCCGGCATAGGCAAGCTCGCGGGCGGCCTCGAAGAGGATGTCGTCGCTAAGATCGCTCTTCTTGGCATTGACGCAGGCGTTCTTCTTGGCATCCCAGATCTTGCCGTTGGTGCATTCGCTGCTCGTCTTGGTTTTCTTCGGCGGTTCGCTGGTGTCCTCGCCGGCGGCCATGGCGGTCTGCCCTGCAAAAACGGCCGCGCTGGCGGCAAACAGGGCGCATAGAATGGTCTTGCGGTTCATCATGCCTATCTCCCAACATATGCAATGGCGCCGAGCACACCATTCACGGCACAGAGGATAGATCGCTCTGCCGGTCGTGGGAACCCGAACGGGAGTGTGACGCACGAATAGGGGCATTTATTCGCCCGGCGATGGGATTTCGGCGAAAAGTCGGGCGAGCGGGCCTAGAAGCGGGTGGTTTCGACCAATGTGGCGCCGGTCGCATCGGCGTTGAGCGCGTAGCGCTCGCGGGTGAGGAACCAGTTGCCGGCCTCGCCGGCAATCGTGAACAGATTGTAGGCAGCCTGTGGCTTGTGTCCGCCCGGACCCTGCGACGCCGAGGAGATACCGACGACCGGCACCGGGCCATTCGGGCCCTGCAGCGAGTAGACCGTATTGAGGTGGGTGTGGCCGTGGATCACCAGCTCGGCGCCGCCCGACGAGATCGTTGCCGCAAACCGGCGGATGCCGAGCATGCGCTTGTGCAGCGAGGCGGCGCCGTGGATCGGCGGATGGTGGATCATCACCACGCGGAAAAGACCGGCGTCAGCGGCCTGGCGAAGCAGGTTGACGGTGGCGCGCGCCTGCCGCTGGCCGAAATAGCCGCTGGCGGCAAAGGGCGGCGTCGCGACCGCAGTCGAGCAACCGATCAGCGCCACCGGGCCGCGCACCCGCAGATAGGGGAAGCAGCGATGGCCCTCATGCCACTCGGCCGGTGCGCCATCCGCCCGCATAAAGGGATACCAGGCGCGCGTCGTCTTCTCGTAGGCGCCGGGCACATAGGCATCGTGATTGCCCGGGACGATCGAGATGTTGGCGGGATCGCCGGCATCCTCCAGCCAGTCGGTCACCGTCGTGATCTCGCGCGACGAGGCAAGGTTCACCAGATCGCCGGTGATCGCCATATGGTCGGGATCGCGCTTCTCGATATCGGCCATCAGGCAGTCGAGCGTGCCCGTGAACAGGTGCCGGCTGCGGTTCCGGTGCCAGTTGACGAAGCCGGTGATGCGCTTGGAGGCAAGTTCCCTCAAGGAGAGATCGGGCAGGGGGCCGAGATGGATATCGGAGATATGGGCAAGTTTGAACATCGTCCCCGTCTAGCGCATATTCCGGTTGAGGGGAATCATGTCGCCGGATTAATCCGGTCTGACAGTCAATGCGGAAGGATAGGCATCTGAAGCAGGAGCGGCCACCGGAGATGCGACGCTGGTATCTCCGCGTCCTGATGCGCCTGGTGCACGGCTATTACGCGTTGTCGCGCGGCATGACGATCGGCGTGCGTGCCGCCTGCTTCGACGTTGAAGGGCGCGTCTTCCTGGTGCGGCATTCCTACCTGCCCGGCTGGCATTTGCCGGGTGGCGGGCTCGACCGCGACGAGACCGCGCTCGAAGGGTTGCTGCGGGAGTTGCGCGAGGAGGGCAATCTGGAAACGACCGCCCCGCCGACACTGGTACAGGTCTATTACAACAGGCGCACGAGTCGCCGCGATCACGTGGTCTTCTACCGTTGCGACGGCGTGCGCCAGACCTTGCCGAAGGTGCCGGATCTGGAGATCGCCGCGAGCGGTTTCTTCGCGCTTGATGCGCTGCCTGACGATACGACGCCGGCAACGCGCCGCCGGCTTGGCGAGCTTGCGGGCAGCACGGCTTTCGACAGCTACTGGTAGGGCCGGCCGCGCGCCGCCGCACGCGTGAACGCGCGGCGGCGGCTTAAGGCTCTTTTTTTGCGCATGTCATGATCGCAAAACCGCTACACACTTTTGCGCGACATGCGTTAGGCAGCCTGCCGCCCATGCGGCGCATCCAGATCGATGATCGGGCCGACGGGTACGACGCCGGTCGGATTGATCATCGTGTGGCTGCGGTAATAGTGTTCCTTGATGTGGTTCATGTTGACCGTCTCGGCCACGCCAGGCACCTGGTAAAGGTCACGCAGATAACCCTGCAGGTTCCTGTAATCGGCGATCCGGCGGATGTTGCACTTGAAGTGCCCGACATAAACGGGATCGAAGCGCACCAGTGTCGTGAACAGCCGCCAGTCGGCCTCGGTGAGCCTGCTGCCGGTCAGGTAGCGCCGGGTGGCAAGCCGCTCCTCCAGTTCGTCGAGCATGTCGAACAATGGGGTGACGCCTTCCTCGTAAGCTTCCTGGCTCGTGGCGAAACCGGCCTTGTAGACGCCGTTGTTGACCGCGCCATAGATGCGGGTGTTCAGCTCGTCGATTTCGCCTCGCAGTTCCTCCGGGTAGAAATCGTCGTTCGAGCCTGTCAGTTCGTTGAAGGCGGAGTTGAACATGCGGATGATTTCGGCGGATTCGTTCGAGACGATCGTGTTTTTCTGCTTGTCCCACAGGACGGGCACGGTCACCCGGCCGGAATAGGTTGGGTCGGCGCGGGCGTAGACCTGCCAGAGGGCGTGGAAGCCGTAGAGGTGGTCGACAGTGCCGCCATCCTTGCCCTTGAACTCCCAGCCCTTCGTCAGCATCAGCGGATCGACGATCGAGACCGAAATCAGGTCTTCGAGCTTCTTCAGCTTGCGGAAGATCAGCGTGCGGTGCGCCCAGGGGCAGGCAAGCGAGACGTAGAGATGATAGCGCCCGGCCTCGGCCTTGAAGCCGCCCTCGCCGGATGGGCCTGCCGACCCGTCGGCGGTGATCCAGTTGCGAAACTGCGATTCGCTGCGCTTGAAATGGCCTTTCGTCGCCGCCGTGTCATACCAGACGTCCTGCCAGATGCCGTCTACAAGCCTGCCCATGGGCGATCTCCTTTGTCGTTTCGTCGTTCATAGATAGCGTCTTTGCCGGTCTTCGATAGGTATCGATTTCTGAACAGTGCGTTTTGGGCTTTGACATCGGGCAATTTTCTGGTATCGGCGATTTCAGAAAATTTCTCTGTGTCCGGAACGAACCGTACTCATGACCTTCTCGGGAAACCTGCGACGACGCTGATGCTGCCAACGCCCTCTTCGGGTGACGCCATCCCCATGTCCGTTCGTATGCCTGGTTCCTGATCCCATGAAAAAGCACGACCTCGTCTACCTGACCGAAGACGCGTCCCATGACGCAGCCATCGAAATCATCAACGAAGAAGCCTTTGGCCCCGGCCGGTTTGCCCGGGCGGCTGCGCGCATTCGCGAGCAGGGGCCGCACGATCGGTCGCTGTCCTTCATCTGCGCCGACAATGGCGGGACGATCGCCTCGGTCAGGATGACGCCTGTGATGGCCGGTTCGATCAAGGGCCACCTGCTTGGACCGCTTGCTGTCAGGCCGTCGCACAAGAACATGGGCATCGGCCGGGAACTCGTGCGCATCGCCGTGGAGGCGGCACGGCGGAAGGGGTCGCAGGCCGTCATCCTCGTCGGCGATCCGCCCTATTATCAGCCGCTCGGCTTTGAAAAGGTCCGTTACGCCGCACTGGAATTTCCGGGCCCGGTCGATCCGGCACGGGTGCTGGTGGTGCCGATGGCTGAAGGCGTTCACGCCGGCCTTGCCGGCGTCATCGGCTGGCGGGACGACGCGGCCGCCCATGACGCGGCCGAGTTGGCCGATATCGAACTGGCGCTTGCCGTTTGATGGCCTTCGGGCCTTACTGCGAAACCAGCAGCTTTTTCAGGAAGACGCGGCTGCGGCCCGGTGGAAAGTCGGGCAACTCGCCGAAGGTCTCATAGCCCTGGCGCTTGTAGGCGCGCAGCGCCTGCGGGTTGAACGTGTCGATCCAGGCGCCGTGGCAGCCGCGACGAATGGCCTCTTCCTCGGCCGCCGTCAGCAGCTTGCCCGCAAGGCCCTGTCCGCGCAGGTCTTCCGGTAGCCACAGCCATTGCACGAACAACCAGCCCCAGGCGGTGTAGCCGCTGAGGCCGCCGCGTTTGCCCGCCGCATCGGGTCCACCGACGAGCACTGCCAGCGGCCGCCGCTCGGATGGGCCGACATCGGCGGCGTTGAACGCCGTCAGCCCGTTGCCGATCGCCTCGAGTGCTTCGGCCGGCGGTGCGTCGGTGATCTCGAACATCACTGCTCCTCCTTTGCCAGCCGTTTGGCTATCGGCTCGAATTCCGGTGTCGCCGTGCGCTTGACCGGATCCGGCGTGCCGGCGTCGATCGCGTCCCAGTATTTCCAGTGGACCTTCTTCGATCCCAGTTCGTAGTCCATGCCGTCCCAGCTGTCTTCGCGGAAGCTGTAGAAGGCCCAGTGCAGGCTGTTCTTGTCGAGCGTCGTCAGCACGTCTTCGAGGTAAGCCTTGCAGCCGGTCCAGCGGCGCATGCAGCCGAACTCGCCGGCAACGACGCGATTGAGCGGTATGCCCTTGTCTTTCGCCCATTGCACCGGTTGGTCGAGATAGGATGCGACCCGCGCCTTGTCCCAGTCCTCATCGCCTTCGCCGAAGGGCACCTTGCCGGGATAGGTATAGGGCTTCTCGCGCTTCATGTTGGGTGCGCTCGTCGCGGCGTAGGGCTCATACATGTGGAAGCTGTAGACCACCTTCTGGTCGCTGAGGCCCGACGGCCAATAGGTGAAGCCGTCGGCTGCCGCGTACCATCCGGCGTCGGCCATGATCGGGGTGGCCGGATCGACCTCGCGGATTGCGGCGATGACCGTTTCGTAGAAGGCCACGAGGTCGGATGCGCTGCCTTTCTTGCCGGCATACCAGTCGAGCATCGCCTTCCTGTCGGCATGCTCGGCAAGGCCGTTTTGCTTTTCAGGCGCCGGTTCGTTGATGATGTTGTAGGCGGCAACGCCAGGATGATCCCTAAGTTCGCGCGCGAGATCGCGCCAGAAGCTTGCGGCCTCAGCCCACCAGGCCTTGTCTTGCCAGATGCGCCCATCGAACTTGTTGCCGTTGTTCTGCGACCAGCGCATGCCGGGCAGCGACAGGGGAGTGATGACGACCTTCAACCCGGCCTTGTCGGCCCGGTCGAGCGTTTCCTTCAGCATCTTAAGGTCGGCCGCAGGAATGCCCTCGTATTTGTCGGCATCGCCGATCAGATAATCGCGCTTGGCCGGCTTCCACTTGTCGTAGGAGAGCCGGACCCAAGTGGCGCCGTAACCGGACAGCGCCTTGAAATAGGCCTCGTCCGGCGGCAGCCGGTTGAAGCTGTTGCCGCCGTGCTGCGGCTTGTCCCAGAAGCCGATGAGATCGGCCGCATGAGCGGGCCCGGTGACGACAGAACCGGCTACGGTGAGAGCGAGGAGGGAGGAGACGATCAAACGCATGTACAGGGCTCCTAAAAACTATCCCTGCGATTTCGACAGTCATTGTGGCCTAAATCAGGAACGGCGCATGCTGAAGACGTCGAGCCGGCTTTCACCCACATCGTTTTCGTCGAGCTGCCAGCCGCCGCGTTGATAGAATGCTCGCTTCTCCGGCAAGGAGCAGAGATGCACGCTCTCGACGCCGGTGGCCAAAGCCGCGTCCGCGGCATGGCGAACGATGCTCGCGCCGATGCCGAGTCCACGAAAGGTCGGCTCTACCCAGACCGCCGCGACCCAGGGACGAAGTGCCGGCCGCTCGTCGAGATCGGATTCGATTACCGATGCGGTGCCGATGAAGGTCGCGCCGCGATGGGCGACGATGGCAAACGGGATGTGGTGGTCGCCAAGGCTTCCGGCAACCAGTTCGGCGATATGGCCAAGCGGAAAGCCACGCGGCTCCCACCAGGCCCGCCAGACACGGTCGGCGATATCATCGGCGAAATAGGGCACATCGCGCAGGTTGCTGATGGCGACGCTCGGATCGGTCATCGACCCTCGCGGTACCAGGTCGCCGATATCAGGAAGAGCAGGACGGCAAGGCCGAAGAGACCGGTAAACAGCGACAGCGAGTTGATGCCCCTGAGCACGGTTTCATCCGTCATGCGCAGCGACAGCCGCTGGTCGTCGGCGACACGGACGGCGCCGCGCACCGGCAGGATCGATGGCAGGTCGATGGCGCCATCGGCACTTGCCAGCCGGCGCACAAGCCCCTTGGTCTTGTCAGCCCAGGGGCGCAGCTTGTCCTCGGTCGAGATCGCCGCCCTGAACTCCGGTGCGTCGACATTGCCGACATGCACAAGCGTCGTCAGTTCGTCGTTGGCGACTTCGAACAGGCCGGTTTCCGTGGTCTTGATTTCGGCGCTGTAAAGACCCGGCTCGCGCTGGGCGAGCGTCAGCTCCTCGGTCTTGCCGGACGGGTAGGTGAGGGTCGCATGGCCGGGGTCACCTTCGATGGTCTGACGGGTGATCTCCAGCGTGCGGCCGGCGGCACGCGCGGTCAGCGCTTCTTCTTCCAGCGCCGGCTCCTGCATCAGCCAATGGGCGGTGCGGCGATAGAGCGAGACGTGCGGACCGCCGCCCTCGAAACCGCGCGCCCAGAGCCAGCCCTGGTCGGACAGCAGCATGGCGACACGGCCCTTGCCGACGCGGTTCAGCACCAGCAGCGGCTTGCCGTCAGCCGCTTCCATCACGGTCTGACCGAGCGGCCTGTCGACGTCGACGGTGCGGAACCAGCGGCCCCACTGCGGCGGTTCGCTTGCCGCACCTTCGAGGCCACGGGTGACCGGATGCTTCTTTCCCTCGTCCGACAGGCGGGGGTAAAAGCCTTTTTCATTCATCACGCCGGTCGGGTTTGCCGGCAGCACGGCCGACAGGGGCGTTGCGGCAATGGAATCGTTGCCGGCATGTTCGGGACCGGCGGCGATCAGCAGCGCACCGCCGTTCTGAACATATTGCGCGATGTTGTCGTAGTAGAGGATCGGCAGGACGCCGCGGTGCTGGTAGCGATCGAAGATGATCAGGTCGAACTCGCTGATCTTGTCCACGAACAGTTCGCGCGTCGGAAAGGCGATCAGTGACAACTCGTTGATCGGGGTCCCGTCCTGCTTTTCCGGCGGGCGCAGAATGGTGAAGTGCACGAGATCGACGGCGGCATCAGATTTCAGCAGATTGCGCCAGGCGCGCTCGCCCGCATGCGGCTCGCCGGAGACGAGCAGCACGCGCAGGTTCTCGCGGATGCCGTCGAGCACATGGACGGCACGATTGTTGGTCTCGGTGACTTCACCGGGGACGCCGTTGACCGCGAATTCGAGAATGTTGTTGCCGCCGCGCGGCACGGTGAAGCTGAAGGGCACGTCAGTGCCGGGCTCGACCACTTCGGTTGCGATCTCGTTGCCGTTGAGGCGGATGGTCACCTGCGCGGTTCCGCCCGGTGCCGCACCGTCATCAACGACGCGGAAGGACAGCTTCTGCTGTTCGCCGACGATGCCGAAACGCGGCGCGCTGACGATCTCGATGCGGCGGTCGAACTCATCCGGCTTGCCGCTGATCAGCCCATGGATCGGCGCGTCGAAGCCGAGCTTCTGGTTGATATCGGGGACGTCGTGGATCTGGCCGTCGGTGATGAAGATCGCACCGCCGACCCGTGCCGGCGGCACATCGGCAAGCACGGAGGTCAAGGCGGAGAAGAGCCGCGTCGATGGCGCTTCGCTCTCTTCGCTGTCGGCAGCCTCGACGATGCGGGTCTCGATCTGCGGGAAGCGCGACAGCCGGTCCTTGAGATCGGCAAGCGCCTTGTCGGTCTGCTCGCGCCGGCCGGCATAGTCCTGGCTCTGGCTGCGGTCGACGACAACAGCGACGATGGTCGACAGCGGCTCGCGCTCCTCCTGGAAGAGGATCGGATTGGCCAGTGCCAGGCAGAAGGCGGCAAGGGCTGCGGCACGCACCCAGGCTCCGCGCACGCCGCGCCAGATGCCAAGCGCAGCCAGAATTGCGGCTGCAACGGCAAGCACCGCCAGATAGGGCCAGGGGATGAAAGGCGAGAAGTCGGCGGTCATCGATCGGCCCTCATTGTCCGAGCCGTTCGAGCAGGGCCGGCACGTGCACCTGGTCGGCCTTGTAGTTGCCGGTCAGCATATACATCATGATGTTGACGCCGGAACGGAAGGCGTATTCGCGCTGCATTTCGTCCGGCGGCACCGTCGGCAGCAGCGCGACGCCATTGGCGTCCACCGCCCAGGCGCCGGCAAAGTCGTTGCCGGTGATCATGATCGGCGTCACGCCGTCGCCCGAGCGCGCTGGGCGGTTGCTTGGCTCTTCGCGATTGTCGAGCTGCGCCTCGATCCAGAGCGGGCTGCCGGTATAACGGCCTGGGAAGTTCGCCAGCAGGTAAAAGGCCTTGGTCAGCACGTGGTCGGTAGGAACCGGCTCCAACGGCGGGATGTCGAGGTTGGCAAGGATCGCCTGCAGCCTCTCGGTGTTGGGGCTGGTGCCACCGGATGACGCGCCGAGCGAGGAGAACTGGTCGCGCGTGTCGAACAGCACCGTGCCGCCGGCGCGCATATAGGCGTCGATGCGGCTGACGGCCTGTGGGCTCGGCATCGGCGCCGAGGCGGAGACCGGCCAGTAGATGATCGGGTAGAACGAGAGCTCGTCCTTGGTGATATCGAGGCCGACGGGCGTGCCGGGCTCCAGCGTGGTGCGATAGGTGAGGAAGTCGGTGAGCCCCGTCAGCCCGCGCTCGGACAGGCGGTCGACTTCACTCTCACCGGTCACCACATAGGCCAGATGCGTGGTGTCGAGGCGCTCGAGAATGGCGGCGTCTTCCGGTCGGCTGTCATCGGCCAGACTATCCGGCGGCGAAACGAGAAAGGCGCTTGCCGCCAGCAACAGGACCGCGGTCATGGCCTTTGCTGCGCGCAGCCGCGAGAAGGCCCCGCCCATGAACAACACGATCAGCGCGTCGACGAGCAGCAGCAGCAGGGCCAGTGTGAACAACGCCGGCTTCAGCGACCAGCTCTCGGACCCGGCCAGTTGCTGGGCGGTGTGAGCGCCGGCGGCCGTCATGTCGATCGGCTGCAGCTCGGCATTGCGTGGCAGCAGGTTGAGCGCGGTGAAACCGTCTTCGGAGCCATAGAGACCCGGAGGGTTTTCCGGTGTGGCGACCGGCACCTTGCCGGGGATGACGTCGAGCGGCCGGGCGTTGCCGGTCTCGGCCACGAGCACGCCGTCGGCATTGAGCAGCCGATAGGGCGCGAGCGTCTGCTGTTGCGCCTTGCCCTCGTTGGCAACGCCGCCGCCGCGCGAAAGCTGGACGCTGCGGCGAAGCATTTCGACGAAATCGCCCGAGATCGGCAGGTTCGACCAGGTGGCCTCGGCGCTGACATGGAAAAGGATGATGCGACCGGCGCCGTGAGCTGAGGTCGTTACCAGCGGCGTGCCGTCGGCAAGGCTTGCCCAGGTGCGCTCGGCAAGATCGGAGGTCGGCTCGGCCAGCACCTGCCGCTTGACGAGAATGTCTGTCGGGCGTGCCATGCCGGCAAACGGGCTGTTTCCGGGGTAGTCGGCAAGCGGCTGCGGTTCGGACCAGGACAGCGCGCCGCCAAGCGCGCGTTCACCCTGGCGCAGCGTCACCGGCACGAGCGGATCGTCTGCGGGGGCAGCGGCAAGCCGCGGGCCGGCAAAGCGGATGAGCATGCCGCCATTATCGATCCACTTCGACAGCTTCGGATAAATCTCCTCCGGCAGCCGGCCGATATCGGCCATGATCAGTACGGACGGCTTCTGCTCCAACAGTTCCGGAATGGCGACGGCGAGATCCGTCTCGTGCGGTTCGACGAGATCCGCATAGGGGGTGAGCGCACGGTTGATGTAGTAGAGCGGCGATAGCAGCGGCTGCGACAGGTCGCGGGCCTCGCCGCTCAGCAGGGCGACGCGGCGACGGCGGAAGCCATCGTCGAGCAGATGCACGCTGCCGGCGGTCGCTGCATTCTCGATGCCGATGCGGGCAAAGTCGTTGCGCAGTTCGAAGGGCGCTTCGATGCTGCCCTTGGCAACGCCTTCGCCCGAGGCGAAGGCGATCTGTCCATCGGCGATCGCGCGCCCACGCGTATCGTAGGCGACGATCGGCAGGGTCAGCGCGCCGTCCTTGCGCAGGCGCGTTGCCGTCACCGACATGCCGGTCGAGCCGTTGCTGGTATCGGTCAGCGCTACGGTGCGGCTACCATCGGCCTCGACGACCCGCAGTTCGGCAGCTCCCACGTCAGCAAGCGCTGCCATCGTCTTCTGATCCGCAGCCTCGATGCCGTCGCTGACGAAGGCGAGCGTGCCGGGATTCGTGCCCTCAAATGCGGTTTTCAGCGCGGCTATCGCCTGGGCTCGGTCGACGGCAAGGGGAATGGGGGCGGCAGCGGCAAGCCTGTTGCGCGCGGTTGCTGCCGAGCCTGGCGTGGCGTCGTGCTGGCGATCACCGGTGAAGGCGATGGAGACTGCAAGGTCGCGCGCTTCCGCGTCGTCAATCAGCGTGCTCACGGCATCGACGCGCTGTTCCCAGTCGGTGGCGGTTGCCCAGCTGTTGTCGACGACGATCGCCAGCGGGCCGCCGGTAGCAAGTGTGTTCTGACGCGGGTTCACGACGGGATCGGCGATCGCGAGGATGACGGCGGCCGCCATCAGCATGCGCAGCAGGGTCAGCCACCACGGGCTTTTCGATGGGGTTTCCTCGCGCTTCAACACGGAGGCGAGAATGCGCAACGGCGGGAACACTTCGGCCGCCGGTTTCGGCGGCGTCATGCGCAACAGCCACCAGATCACCGGCAAAGCGATCAGGGCTGCCAAGAGTGCCGGATTGGCGAAGAGGAAGGGAAGGCCGGTCATAGCTGGCCTCCATGCGTAGCGCGTCCTGGCATGCCGGACAGATACATGTGGACGGCAACCAGCGCCTCGGAGGCGGGCCGATCGGTCCTGTGCGGCGTGAAGGTCCAGCCGAGATGGCGCAGCGTGACGCCGAGGCTTTCGCGGCGGGCGAGGTAGGCGCGCTGATAGTCCTCGCGCAGGACCTCGGCGCGGCCGGCCGTCAGTTTCTGGCCGGTTTCCGGGTCGCTGAATTCAGTCCGCCCGGCATAGGGGAAGACTTCCTCCGCCGGATCGGCAACCTCGACGACATGACCGCGCAGGCCGCGGCGGGCGAGCGGGCCCAGCCGCTCCATGATCCTGTCGGTCGGATCGAGAAAATCGCCGATCAAGACGAGATCGCTGGCGCTGCGGATCATCCCCGTCTCGGGCAGCCCTTCGGAGAGCGGGCTCAGCATGATCGCGGTTGCCAGCCGTTCGGCGGCGTTGCGGGCGGAGATCGGCTCCATCACGCCGGGGCATCCGATGCGTTCGCCGGAGCGGGCGAGGATTTCGGCGAGCGCCAGCATCAAGACCAGGGCCCGGCTTTCCTTTGACACCGAACCGAGCGTTGACTTGTACATCATCGACGGAGACAGGTCGGCCCAGAGCCAGATGGTGTGGGCCGCTTCCCATTCGCGGTCGCGCACATAGGTATGGTCGTCGCGGGCCGAACGGCGCCAGTCGATGCGCGACAGGCTTTCGCCGTCGCTATAGGGGCGAAACTGCCAGAAATTCTCGCCGATCCCGCGCTTGCGCCGCCCATGCCAGCCGGAGATCACCGTATTGGCGATGCGGCGGGCCTCGACCAGGCAGTCAGGAACGAGCATCGCGCGCTGCTGCGCACGGGAAAGAACCTCACCAGCGGGGGTACGCGCAACTATGTGCCCGATGGAGGCCATTCTTTATCCCTTGGCTTGCTTCACCAGCTCGGCGACGACATCGCGCACGGTCATGCCTTCGGCACGGGCAGCGAAGGTCAGCGCCATGCGGTGCTGGAGAACGGGCTCGGCGAGCGCCAGAATATCGTCGATCGACGGCGCCAGGCGACCGTCGTAGAGCGCACGGGCGCGGGCGCAGAGCATCAGCGCCTGTCCGGCGCGCGGACCCGGGCCCCAGGCGACGTTCTTGTCGGTGGCGGCATTGCCGTTGCCGGGGCGGGCGGAGCGCACGAGATCAAGGATGGCATCGACCACCTTCTCGCCGACCGGCATCTGCCGGATCAGGCTCTGGATCTGCTGCAGGCGGGCGGCGTCGATCACCGGCCGGGCCGAGGCCTCCGTGACGCCGGTGGTCTCAAGCAGGATCTGTCGTTCGGCGGCAAGCTCGGGATAACCGACGTCAACCTGCATCAGGAAGCGGTCGAGCTGGGCTTCCGGCAGGGGGTAGGTGCCTTCCTGCTCCAGCGGGTTCTGGGTGGCCAGCACGTGGAACGGCTGCGGCAGGTCCTTGCGGGCTCCGGCAACGGTGATGTGATACTCCTGCATCGCCTGCAGCAGCGCCGACTGCGTGCGCGGCGAGGCACGGTTGATTTCGTCGGCCATCAGCAGCTGCGTGAAGATCGGACCGGGGATGAAGCGGAAGGAGCGGTGGCCGGCGGCATCCTGGTCCATCACTTCCGAGCCGAGAATGTCCGATGGCATCAGGTCGGGCGTGAACTGCACGCGGCTGGAATCAAGGCCGAGAACGGTGCCGAGCGTCGCGACCAGCTTGGTTTTCGCAAGGCCGGGAACGCCGACGAGAAGGGCGTGGCCGCCGGACAAAACGGCAAGCAGCGTCTGCTCGACCACGTTCTCCTGACCGAAGATGACCTTGCCGACTTCGGCCCGCACGAGCGCGATCTCCGCGAGCGCGTTTTCCGCCGCGGCAACGATCGCCCTTTCGTCGGTCGCTTCCGTGGCGCCCTTCATCACACTCATGGTCGTACTCCCCGGTCGCCCGTTGTTGAACCGAATCGCCCCGCGGGGGATTTTCAGTTGCCTTATTCCAATTTAGACCCTGGCTGACGGCTGACAAGTCGCCGCAGACGCACTATCTCGTGACAGCATACACGCCGCATCTCGCGACGACATACACGCCTCCGGTGCAAAATCGGGGCCAATCGGGACGGAACGATGGCAGAAGCCGAAATTCAGCGAACCGGGGACGCGGCCGGACTGGCGGCCCTGATCGCGCGTGCGGCCGGCCAGACGGGCGACCGCAAGCGTGGCCTGCCGCCGGTGGAGCGCTGGAATCCGCCGTTCTGCGGCGATATCGACATGGAAATCCGCGCCGACGGCACCTGGTTCTATCTGGGCACGCCGATCGGCCGGCAGCCACTGGTGCGGCTGTTCTCCACAGTTTTGCGCAAGGACGAGGATGGCGTCACCTATCTGGTGACGCCTGTGGAAAAGGTGGCGATCCGCATCGTCGACGCGCCCTTCGTTGCCGTCGAAATGAGCGTGACGCAGGCGGACGGCGTGCAGGTGCTGACCTTTCGCACCAATGTCGGTGACGTTGTCGAGGCCGGGCCGGAGCATGCCCTGCGTTTTGTCATTCATGGCGAGAACCGCGAACTGAAGCCGTACCTGCACGTGCGCGGCCGGCTCGAGGCGCTGGTTTCCCGGCCCGTCATGTACGATCTCGTCGAACTCGGCGAGACCGTGGTGGTCGACGGCGTCGAGATGTTCTGCGTGCGCTCGGGTGGGTCCATCTTCCCGATCATGAAGGCTGCCGAACTGGAAGCGCTGTCGCGATGAACCGGCATCCCTATTCTGCCGACGAATTTCGCCGCCGGGCCCTGACCCAGATGGGCGGGCCAGTGGAAAGCGCGTGGCGGGAACACGGAGATTTCCTGCTCAATCCCAGTATCGTGCCGCATCTTGAAACCCTGCATCTGAAGGATGCGGCCGTGCTGGTGCCGGTGGTCGACGACGGCGAGGATGCGCATGTCATCTTCACCCAGCGGACCGCAAGCCTGCGCAAGCATTCCGGCCAGGTGGCGTTTCCCGGCGGCGCGGTCGACCCGGAGGACCGCTCGATCGAGTCCGCCGCCCTTCGCGAGGCGCAGGAGGAGATCGGTCTTGACCCGCGGTTCGTCGAGACGATCGGACGACTGCCGCACTATATGGCGTTGTCCGGTTTCAAAATCACGCCGGTTCTGGCGGTGGTGCAGCCCGGCTTCGAGCTGGTGCCCAACCCCGACGAGGTCGAAAGCGTCTTCGAAGTGCCGCTGTCCTTCCTCATGAACCCCGGAAACCATGGGCGTGGAAGCGGCCACTGGCAGGGTGAAGACCGGCATTTCTATCGCATGCCCTATGGCGACAGGAATATCTGGGGTATCACCGCCGGCATCGTCCGAATGCTTTATGAAAGGCTTTATGCATGACCTCGGTTGCCGGTGAGAGCTGGTTTTCGGCTCCATCCCTTCGTCGCGTCTTCGATCTCCTGAATGTCGAGGGCGGGGAGGTGCGCGTCGTCGGCGGCGCCGTGCGCAACAGCCTGATGGGGGTGCCGGCCGGCGATGTCGACATGGCCACCACCTGGCATCCAGACGAGGTCGTTGCCCGCGCCAAGGCAGCCGACATCAAGGTGGTACCGACAGGCATCGACCACGGCACGGTGACGCTCGTCATCGACGGTACGCCCTATGAGGTGACGACACTGCGCCGT
>Ga0247819_10000343_pt1 | contig 28726 bp, 20 predicted proteins | sample 13C_Xylose_Day6_FD_193428 | JGI IMG/M metagenome (GOLD analysis project Ga0247819, IMG submission 193428) | Soil microbial communities from agricultural site in Penn Yan, New York, United States - 13C_Xylose_Day6 | ecosystem: Environmental > Terrestrial > Soil > Agricultural land | place: USA...
AAGATGGAGACGTTTCTGGTGCCGATGCGGGCGGTGGGGGAGTTGACGCTGGTGAAGTCGTTTAGTTATCCGTGAGGGTAATTCCTTGACCAGTTTTTAGCAGGCATTAAAAAGCCGGCTTGTGGTCGGCTTTTTTTAATTGTTATGTGATTGATTTTAAATGAAATTATTCTAAAATTTTAATTTATCCCCCCACTTGTCCCCCCAATTCGATTCTTCGTGACAGGGGCACCTCTTATCAAAAGGTGATACCTAGAGTCAGGCCTATTCTCAATCCACAAGTGCCTTCAAGAGGGCATCCCGTGCGTCTTGATAGAACTCAATGTCGAGCTTGGTTGCCATTTCATCAGATAGATCAAATAGCTGCCTACGACAGGCTACCGGTAGCAACAAGGCTTTAGCGCCTTTCTCCACTGTTTGTTCCGCCAGGGTAACGGCATTGTGAATTGGCTCGATGGACCCTCCCAAAGTCACCTCTCCGACGACAACCAGTCCTCCGCGGACTGATTTTTTGAGCAGTGCACTGGATAAGGCAATGAGTGCCGCTACGCCAGTTTTAGCACCAGACTTCGCCGCATCAAAACCGCGTAGTTGGACAGAGAACTCATGTGACCTCGGGTCTCGATCCCCCACCAGCTGTTGAGCCCTTGCGTACAAATTTTGCTCTGCACAGCGTATGGATTCCCTGAACGCGGCAGGTACTGGGTTGTTGAGTACGCGTACGCCGCTACCTGGTCCTTCGGTTACCTCTAGTCGAAATAGCCCCGGATGCTCATCCTGACCGCCAGGGCTGAGTGTCCAGATCTGACCACACTCCAAAGGCTCGTCGCCGATACCACTCTGGCTTTGCAACTCAGGGGTTGAGACAAACTTCTCAACCCCCTCGGTACCGATGGTGTAACTGAAATGGGTGTTACGGAACTCAGCAGCCCCAATGCGCTTTTGTTGTTCCTTCACACGGCGTCGAACCTCAAGAGCCAAACGTACAGCCCACTCCAGATCCTCATCACTGACCGGAACAGAAGCATCTGGGCACAACAGTTTCAGCAGTCCACTGACCGTCTTGTTTACGCCTGTGAGATCGCGCCCGGAAAGAGCCCCCCCCCAGAAGACTCGTCCTTGCAGAGTTGAAACCCGACTTTGTCCACGCAGTTGGGTAAAACATTCCGATAGGAAGTCACTGACCAACCCAAAATGTTCAGTGAATAGGCTGGGGTTAAGCTTGGGTACATCCCAACCAGGCAGAAAACAGTGGATGCGATCCATGAACGCCGTATCGTCACGCATTTCTGGCGGCAGCGGGCCGAATAGGTGACTAACACGCTGTTGATGTTCCACATCAACATCAAAGTTGCCAACCAAGACGATGGAGCCATCTGCGCGGATACTCTCCTTGCCACGGGAGAACTCGCCACTTTCCATGTAGCCCTTCATGATGTTGACCCCGTCCTTCTGATCGAAGGAGACGCCCGATACTTCATCAAAACACACCACATCGTATTGGCATACCAAGCCACGCTGGCCGGTACCGTTGTGGACGAACATTCGTGCGACAGTCGCCTTTCCGCCCGATATCAGATGCGCATAAGGTGAAATCTGCTGGAATAGGTGCGACTTACCCGTACCGCGTGGGCCAAGCTCTACGAGGTTGTAGTTGCGTTCAACGAACGGGACCATACGAAGCAGTAGCGCATCCTTCGCCCGATCATTCAGTCCTTCGGATTCAAAGCCCACGCTACGCAGCAGAAAATCCCGCCACTCGGCTGTAGTGAAACCCTCACGCCCTTTCGATAGTACGTCGAGAACCTCACGTTTGGAGAGCTGAATTGCCCGCAGAACATCCACGCCAAATGGTCGACCATTTTTCTCCTGAGCAATGGAAGCGTCGTAGCCCAGCGTGACTTCCGCATAAAAACCGCCCGTCAGCATACGCTCGTTATCACTCACCATTTCCGGAGTGATGCGCACATCGTTCAGTCGCAAGCTGGGCAAAGAAGCAACGTAAGAGTCGGTTTTGGAGTCCAGGCGAGCCGTGATTATGTCGATGATTTTCACTTGCCCAGATTCGCGTGCCCGAGCCTTGAACAGCTCTTCCTCGCCAGCTTTTACGGTGCGTGAGCTCAGCTGACGCTGGACAATTTCCAACCCCTCCTGAATTTCTGTCTCATCCGTGGTAGCGCAATAACGGCCGAGCAGGAACTCAACCACATAGGTCGGCACTGGAAACTGACGACTGAAAGTACGAACCAGGTCTTTGCGGACCACATACCCCTCGAACGCAGAGGCCGCTTTAGTATCCAGACTATCCAGCTGCATATTTATTTCCTATCTACTTGGCTCGCAGCCAACTTAATCGCCAACTGTGGTGGACATTTTTTGCACCACTTCACCGGCTGAATCCAGCACCACGACCACAGCTGCAGATCCCATGTGGTCATCATCAGCTATGGCCAGTGAGGCCTTGCCATCAATGATAGGCTTAACACTGGCAACCAAACTGCTTTCGGCCTGGGCGGCCTTCGTTCGTATATCAACAGTCAAATCAGAGTGTTTCGAATCGACCTGAACAACGCAGCGCAAACCCTTCCAGACTAACCCGGCAATCGTTGCATTGATTAACGACTTGGCACTCCCTTCGATCTGCAGGTCCAGTACGGGCACCAAACATTCCTGTAGCGTTAATCCACCGTGGGCGTATTCGCTGCCCGCAATAAAACTAGCAATGCCAGGGGCGTAGGCGATTTGCACTTCCTTGCACCAGTCCCAACCGAAGGTCAGGGACGTGCCATGTGAGCTGTCCTTTAACACGGCACATCGGCCCCATCGGGTCTGAGCTTCAAACTTCGACAGTTCAGTTTTAGGCAGCCCTCCGGGCACTAGTAACCAGCCGTGATCTGTGACAATCCGGAAGTGAGTCCAGCCGGCATCCTTGAGCTCTATCAGTCGCTCTTCGATCTGTTGCAACTGGGCATCCATATCCCGCGCCAAGCGCAGCCCATGTTCATGACCGTAATGATCGAGGTCACCACATTCAACCCAGGCATTACCCTTAGGATCTCCCGCCTCATGCTTCTCCAGTACGCGATATCCGTGCTCATCAAGCAATTTGCGCAAGTTGTAGGTTGTGAGTGGCTTGCCCGTTTCAGCAATGCTCGGCTGGAAGTCTTCGTCAGTCACTTTACCCGACACTGCATGGGCAATCGGAGAAGCCCATGCTTTACCGGAGGCAGTGACCGAGGGCATGCTGGTCCAGCGTGCAGATATCTCTGTTTTACCCAACCTAGCCAGGCGCGCTTTTAGCGACATTGCTATGTCATAGCGCAGTCCGTCGACAAACATAGTGCAAACACCGTCCTTGGGGGACGTGTCTTTGGTTGGCGGCACCCCTAAGCCACCCTCTGCTTTGACGAGCTGCTGAAAGCGCTGTGCGGTATCTTCAAGCCAAGGCGAGTAAAGCGCCCGCAAAGCTATGCCAACCGCGTCAGCATCGGCTTTGGTCTGTACCGCCGCCAAGGCTTGCAGAGCCGCCCAATCCACTTTCCAGCCACTTTCCTGATATTTCTCGGCCATCTGCTTCAAGGTCGAACCGCCGGACATTTGAACAGATAACCTGGATAATTCGGCCAGGTGCCCTAAAGCATGAACTAATGGAGCCTGCCCCATTCGAGCCCATAACCAAGATCGACGATGCGCATGATCTGCTTCTGCCTCCAGAGTTTTGGTTCTTGCTTGCGCCGGGGGCAGACCCCCACAGGCATTCAGCAGATAGCGTAACGATGCTTCGCTTTCTTCATTCGCGCGAGGATAGCCGGCCAGCCGGTTAGGATCGTCGAACAGGCCACTGGGAGGTGGTGTTTGCACCTTGGTCAACAGATCGGCAACTGCAGGGAAGCTGGTGTACGAATCCCGATACAACTCCCATACCGCTTCCCATGCATTTTCATGGGTTGCCAGCCTTTCTGCAGCAGTCAGAACCCCATCGGTTTGAGGATCCAGACCAAAGTCCTTCTTGCAACGGCTAGTGAAGATATCCCAACGTCCTCCAGCCCACTGATACTGCGCTTGGTTTGGATCGTTCATCCAGAACAGGATGTCTCGTATCGGATTGGGGGCCAGCAGGGAGTCCAACCAAGCCGCATTGATTTGCCGTCCCAGCAGCCCCCCTATAGTTTGCTCCAATAATACGCCCGCGCCGAGAGCGCGTAACAAAGCTTCCTGAGTAGCTCTATCTTGGGAGACATCAAGCCCTAGTCCGCCATTCTTTGAGGTCAGGAAGGCGTTTATCGTCCAGTCTTTAGCATTGACCTGGCTCCAAAACACCCCCCGATATTGCAACTCAGCTAGTGGTTGCAAATCGCGCGGACAGATTTCGATAGCGCGTAGATCGGAGCGGCTGACACCAGGTAGATATATCACCGGAGGTAAGTCAGCGTGCGGTACCTCAGGCAATACCCCCGCAATGGCGCACTTCAGCCAAATCGCCGGGCCGCGCATTTGCTCAGGGGAGTAGGCGCCCAGCGTCAGGACATTCAAGCCGAGCTTTCGTAGCTGTCCAATCACGGGTTGCCATTGCCCATCTCCATCCGTCCATAAAATCGCTGCTGACTCAACCTGTACGCCCTTGTTATAACTTGCTGACTTTTGCAGGGCACTCGTCAGAGCTTCAATAACACTACTCATCAAATACTCGGCTCAACTGAACGGGCGGGAATTACTACTCGTAGGTAATCATCGGTGAGATCAAAATCGGCATCCTTACCGGCGTAATCCCGCGTCAGGGGCACAATTTTGCGGCGCACGCCCATTCCGCGCATGTCGACATAACCATAGTCGCGCATGATTTCCACAATAATCGGATTACGTGGAGAGCGTTGACCCGCCAGCATCTTCTCGATGGTCATCGAGTTCTGCAGGGCTCCTGGACTGGTAACCTCTAGGCGATCCGAGTAGTTGACAACTTCAACCGCTATGGAGCGCGTCCAATCACGGTGTACGAAAGCGTTGAGCAACGCCTCTCGAGTCGCATCGAGTGAATAGCGATAAGTCGTCTCTCGGCGCAACCCCTCATTGCTTTCAGAGCTTTCTTCTGAAATAAACGGGCGCATGCGGTCTGCCAGACGCTCGATCAAACCATCCTCGACAATTTGCCGACCTGCTCCCGTTCTTCCTTGCCACAAAGCCACAAGCGGGCCATCCAGAGTGGTGTCATCCTGGGCCTGATAATCCATTGAATTACCAGCGAATGACATCCAACGTACTCCCGCCTGGCGCAAGCTACGGCGCGGGCTGCGGCCAAACAGCACCAGCCCTGCAATCGTGCACACAGGGGCACCATCGGCCCGAGTCACCATGAACCCGAGCCCCGTCAAACGTCTCTCCCATTCATCAATAGATTGCGGAGGAGTCTCGTCGCCGGCGATGTTGATCAAGTAGTCTGTCAGGCGTGCTTGATCCAGATCGGCCAGGCTGCTCCCAGATACCGGCAACACTTCGGCATGCAGCATTCCTCCGCTCTCGAACAAGCGTGCCTGCTGCTCTCGTGTCGCCAGGCGTGATGTGCTGCCTACCCGTACATATATTTCTTCGCGGTTGTTATTGCGCACCACATAGGGCTTTGCCGTCCCCTGGGTAAGTGAGAGCACGGCTACGCGCTTGCTATCCTCAAGCTCTATCTCTTCATAGAACGGCAAAATTAGCGGATGGATATAACGACCAAAAACGGTATCCATCACCCAGGTTTCCAGATCCGGGCGCTGAATCCCGCTAATCGAGCCATCATCTTCAACGCCAAGCAACAACTTGCCGCCCTGGAAATTGGCCAGGGCAACGATTTCCTTGGCCAGCTGCTCAGGGCGCAAATCATCGCGCTTGAACTCCACACCAGAGTTCTCGCCATTGGCGATGATCTCCAGCAGCTCAGACCTCAACATAATTACTCACCTCAAAACTCGTATTTTTCTTTGCGCTGGATGAAGGCATCGCGCCCACCCTCCAGGATGCTGGCCACCTGATCGCGGATTTCGGGTACATCAATCGACCCTTGGGCATCAAAGCCCAGAGAGCCTTGCTCCCCGGAAGCGGTAAACACCCCAATCCACTCGGCATCACCAAAGACTGGAATGTTGGCATTGTGGGTGGCGAACAGGAATTGACGATGGGTTTTTGCCTCGCGCAGCTCATGCACGATGCGTTCAGCAATGAAGGCGTTATCCAGGTTGTCCTCTGGCTGATCCATTACTAACGGATCGACATTCTCCAGCAGCAGCATGTGCAGGATGGCCGTACACTGCTGGCCGGTCGATAGCTTGCTCAGCGGCCTGAAAAGCGGATCCGCATTGCTGTGGGACACATTGAGCGAGATATCAATTCGGTGATCCAACTCCAACGCCTCCAGCTCCATCAACCGAGACGCCGGCAGCTTAGTCAAGGCATTTGCTACTAAGGGCGTCACGCCCCAACTCGACTCCAGGGCTGACTCACCATCTCGTATTGCCTGAGCCAAGTTTAGCGGGCTTATCGTCTCAGGCTCGTCAATCCAAGCCAGGCGTTTTTCGCCTACCCCTTCAAGACGGCAGGCCAGCAAAAAACTCTTCAGTGGCGTGCGATCCGCATCGGCAACCACCTCAACCTTAAGCTTGCCCTCAAGGCGACGATTCAGCTTCTTCGCGGCGCCTTGTAGCGCCTTGATGTGCTGGCTGCGCAAGTCGGACAGCTCTGCCAGCAAGTTGCGACGCTCCTGCTGCTGCGACTCCAGTAATTTGTCATAGGTGACAATGCGGGCAGCCAAGGGTTTGATTCGCTCGATATCCTGCATCAAGCGCTGGTAAGCCACCCCGACCTCTTGACCACTCTTGCCGGCCATGCTTGGCAAGCTACGCAGGGCTTTCTCCAGCTCCGCCTCACCCAGCTGCAGAGACGCCTTCCAAACCTCTAGCTGAGCCTTCAACTGCTGCTCGCCCTCAATCAGCTCCGCCTGCATAGATTGCAGGTGCTGCGCAAAACTTTGCTGCAGCCGCTCCAGAAGCGTCCGGACGGGCATCAACTGAGCTGCATCGGGGAGGCCTTCCAGAGCTTTGTCGCTGATAAAAGCCAGATCAGGCAGATTGTCCTGCAACCCAGCCAATCCATCGCGCATATGCTGCAATTCCTCGCCTACCCGTGTGGCTATCTGCCGCTCACGAGCCAGCAAGGGCGTTTTTGCCAGCTTTTCCTGGATGCCCAGAGCCTGAAAACCTTGCAGCTGCTCTTGGAGCTTGGGTAGATGATTTACCTTGGCTTCCAGATCGTCATACTCACCTAAGGATTTGATGAGCTTGTGTTGATTCTCCTGCAGGCGCTTTTTAAGCTCTGCATTGCGATGGGCGAAGTCGCCATCCTGGGGGAGGAATCGGTCCAGCAGCCGAATCCGGCTCTGCTCATCCTGGGCTAGCTCGTAAATTTCGTTCTGTCCATAGATGTCGATTCCAGGCAACAGATCGCGTGGCAGCAGCGTGGATACATTGTCATGTTCGTCGCGCACGATGGGGGGCTCACCGTAACGCCGAGATACCCGGTAATGCTTGCCATGTTGCGCAGAAGATACAATCTCGACTTCGATGCGACCGGCCGATCTGCCCAGGTTCTCCTTGATGATGTCCTGATGCAGCTTCTGCGCCTGTTTGCCCTGCGGCGGAATATCCAGAACGTATCGCAGGCACTCCAGCAAGGTGGATTTACCTGTGCCACGGCCGCCGATGACTGTGTTCAGATGCCCGGAAAAGGCTATCTGTACCCCGTCCAAATAGCCGCCAGAAATGCTCATCCGCAGAATCTTGCCGATAGGACTATCGGATTGCTGGGAGTTCAGACGAATGCGCGAGCCTGGATCAAGGAAAGCGACCTTGAACGCTGAAAACGTCGGCTTGGTCATCTTGATCCAGCAGGAGGCTCCAGGTTGCTCAAGATCCTCTGGTTTGGCCACGTCCTTGGCATTGATGATCGCCATCGGCCGCTCACGCTGATATGCCGGGGTCTTGTTGAGCAGCACTTTCCGATAGAAGTCATCTTCGACTCCTTTCAAGTCGGCAACCGGGCCTGGAATCTGTGCAGCTCTCAGTTTGGGCACTTTCCAGACATGATTCAGCCGCTGCTTGAGCACACCACTGTCGCCTGTGGCGTGGGCTGCGTAGATGAACCCACCAAGCTCTTCAACGACTTTCTCAATGAGATGCTCTGAACTCATCCTGGAAGGGCAGATACCGTCCTCGGGATCAAGCAGCTCAAGGCGCCCCAGATAGCGCTCCAATTGCTGACTGGTGGTTTCCTCTGCAAACAGGCATACAAAATGGGTCTTATCGTTCGAGGCAATCTCGAAACCAGGGAAGACCACGATGCCATGAGGTGTCAGCACATTACGCAGCGTATCGACGCTGCTTACGTTGCCATGGTCAGCCAAGCCCACGACCTTGATGTCGAGCGCCAGGCACTTATCCAGCAGTGCCTGATTGTATTGCTCCTCACTCAAGCCATGCTCGCGCCCTCGGTAGGCCTGGTTGTAGCCAACCGGATTTACTTGCAGCGCACAGCGCCAGAAACGTGCGTAGGTGTACTGATCACTCATGATGCCTATTCCTTGCGAGCGGCCAATTTCTCTGCCAGCGTCAAATGGTGGTCATTGATGCGTTCGCCTTGGAAGACCGGGAACCAAGGCGCGGATTCGACATCCTTGCCGCGGTCCTTATCCCACTTGATATTGAGCTTGGGCTTTTTATTGATACGCAGGACTTCAGCCGCCACAAAAGGGCGGATGTTGAGGCGCACGCCGTCATTTAGGTCGGGATTCCAGCCGACGGGCTGCTCCGCCAGCTGTTTCCAGCGCACGAAGATATCGTAGGGAGCTTCGCCTTCCAGGATCGCTTCCAGCTTGAGTTTGAGAGCCTGCGCGGCGCTAAGGCGATCCGCAGCACCGTCCACTGCGTCGCGGACACCAGCTTCTTGATGACGAATCCAGTCGCCTAGGTAGGTATGAGCCAGTCTCTCAAGTTTCTTGGCATCCAGTTTGTGGTAGTTCACCAAGGCACTGAAGCCGCCTTTCAGACCGTCCCATACATGCCAGATAAATGGGCGGTGTTGGAACAGTTTGGTGTGTTGTTCGAAGAACTTGTCGCGCAACCAGACCTCCAGCCCCTTGCCAGCGCTGTCCGCATCGGCCAACAGCTTATCGAGAGTTGAGGGCTTCCAACTGTTAGATGCGTTGTCCCAAGCAGCAATCAGCAGATTGAGCAGACGCTCGTGGGCGGGTTTTTCACCCCGCACCGAGGGTAGGCACACGATGCCGTCGTCGTCCACGTGGCCGGCCAACACATCACAGCTCTCTACCCAAGCACGGGCCTCGTCGGACAGTTCCATCCTGGCGTCGTTTTCCACAGGCCAGCGATAACCGAGCAGGCGGGCAACTGCCACCTGCAGTGGGTCGGTGGCGGACTGCGGATGGCCGTGAAACAGCCACTGAGTGGGGGCGTTGGAGGAGGGCTTTGGTAAGCCCTTCGGGTAGCGCTCGTTACCAACTTTGAGCCAGTAGTCGATGTCAATTGGCACCTTGCCCATCGTGGCGGTGGTTACCTTAAAGCTTTGGTCGATTTTTCGGACTGAGGCGCTAAATTCTTGCGACGAACAGAAGCACCAGATGGCAGCCAAGTGCATCGGGTTCTTCGCGATAAATGTCGCGCTGTTCATATCCCAAGGACTACCGCCGTTTAGTGTCGCCGCAAAAGATCCCATCTGTCGGACAGTGACTCCAGGAAGGCTCCAAGCAGATTGCCCCTGAATGCGTGCGCTATCAGTCGCGGCAAGCGCCCCGAGGCCGTTCTCCCATAGGAACACCTGCTCACGTCCATCAAACTCCGCGCTCAGGTCACCGGTCGATTGGAACTGCATCCAATCTCCCCCCCATGCGCCAAGTTCCCAGAAGAATCGAATGAACCTAGGATTATCTCCGGTCGTAATGCCTTGGAAGGGGGTGGCATATCGCTCCAAGAGCGATTGACCTGCGGGCTCATCCAACGACACACGAAAATGAGGCCCTTCAAGTAGGCGGCGCTGCTCGACCTCCAAGAGTGGGCCAATCCGCAAATGTAGAGCCTTACCTTCTATGGATTTCGGTTCGCTCGCATCTACGCCACGCAACGTTGGCATTGAGGGTCCATTGGTCTGGGTAAGCAAAATGGCCTGTACCACTTTACTGTTCAATGTTTCGAAGGCTCCTGGCCCCAACCTAGCTAGTAAATTCCACCCTACTCGGTTGAGCAGCAGTTCGCGTTGTTTCTCGTAGCTTGTTAGGAACAACCAGTTTTGCGGCATCACAAGTTGAACCGCGCCTTTACTCTGGTCCTGACTCAACTCAAGGCAGCGCTCCAGAAACACATTAGCCAAGTCGTTTTTCGCTTTGGGGTAATGGGATTCGCAATAGTCCTTCAGCGTGTCGTTCTGCTTGCCTCGAGCGAGGTAAGGGACATTGGTGATGACCAGGTGGTAACGAGCATCCAACAGTCGTGCGGCCTCCAGCAGACCGCGTGCAGTTAGGGCCAAGTCCCAGGCGTCATCGTCAAGCTCACTTCCAGCCCCCCAAAGTGTGGTCGGGTTTTCAGTGGCCAGCGCGCGCTCCAGTAGGTCTTTCAACGTATCGATACGGGACGTCGCGAGGTCATTCTTGAGGCTTCGCGCTGGGTCGAGCAGGCTTCCCAGCAGAGGTGCCTGAGCAAAGCTGGCATGAAGCAGTCGTAGCTCTTGTCGGAGATAGTCAGCATTGGCCACACCGTCCGGCACCAACGCTTCCCAGTCCTTCGGGCTAGCCGCGACCTTCAACCCACAGCAGGCGATGTTGGGGGCAGGCATGTCGGGGCGCACCCCCAGCGGGTAGCCGTTTTCGTCCGGAAAGCGCCAAGCAGCCAGCGCCAACGCGAACACTGCGATTTCCACGCATCGGGCATCCAACTCCAGGCCATGGAGATTGTCGGCCAGAACAGCGTCCACCGCATCCATGGCGCTCAGGCCTTCGGCCTCCATGCGCATCGGCACCAGCATCAGAAAAGCCGCTACTAAGAAGTGGCCAGAGCCGCAGCAAGGGTCCAGCAGCGTGAACTCAGCCAGGGTATTGGGCCAACCCTCGAACTTCCCTGCAGCAGGCGTTCCATCATTTAAGGTGCGTAGGGAGGTCAGCGCCACAGGGCAGGTCTTGCCTGGCTGCCGAGTTACCCACCAAGCGCCCAGCGAGTTGTGAAGCAGGAAGTCCACCATGTAGGGCTCGGTGAAGAGCTGGGTGACGGCGGGCAGCTCGTCTGCACCAATCTTCACCTCCGAGGTGTTAACCTCGTCCTTGCGCTTGGCCTGCCAGAATTGGTAAACCCAGCCCAGACTGTCACTAGCCTGGAAGACTTCGGTGGGCAAGTTAGCCAGCAGCTTTTCCAGCTCGCGCTGGTGTTCTGGGGCTAAACTGAGTTCAAACACGGGGCTGTGTGGTTTAAATACCTGCGGCAACATGCGCGCGGCCAACTTACCAGCCAGTTCCCAATGGGAACGGGCGTTGAGGGCCATATCGGGATAGTTGTCAACCATCTCCCGGCAATCGTCCAACGAAACCGAAGCCCCTGGTTCCCACATCAGCAAGCCGTTCTCCGCTAGGAAGCGGGCGAACAACATGCGATGCCAGTGTTCATAGGCGGTTTCCCAGACTAAACGTTGAGTTTCTTGGGTGTCGTCGCTCGCCTTGCTATCGCCCAGAGCTCTGCCGTGAGCACGCAGGCGGCGGCGTAGGGCCTTTTGGTCTTCATTCAGGTAAACCGGGGCCTTGGCCTCACCGACGGCGAACTGTGCCAAGACGGCCTGTGTCGCATTTTCGGCCACATCGCGAGCAGCTCTGACGGTGTTCTCCAGTTGAGAGCGCAGCGGCTTGGCCAGAGGTGCGTTCATCGTGCTCATTTCATATCCTTAGCGTCGCCTTGCTCGGAGCCACCCCGTCGGTAGTGCGAGGATACTTTCCAGCCACTCAGTTGATGTTCGAAACCGAGATTGCCGGCGACTTCATCCAGAAGGAGCTGATCACTTTTCGAACTCATAGCGCTACCGGCCCCTGCTTTAGCTGCTCGGCAAGCAGTTGCTCCACCTCCACCAGCCAGGCTTTCAGATCGCTTTCGTCATTCAGTGTGCGTTTGGGAATGCTGACACGCACCACGTTGGGCTTGAGCAGTTGCACCGCAGCGTGACGAGCGGCATCGAAGCGACTGGCAAGCGCCTGGGTCTTGGAGATCCAATGTTGTAGGGTGCATTCGTCCAGCGCATTCTGTACTTTTTCTGGAGACGACAGGTCTATGGAGGGCTGGGCTTTGAGATTGTGGGACTGAGTCAACTGAGCTCGTTGCTCGTCGCTAAGCTTTAGCCAGTCGCTATCCGCTGCAAGTTGCAACCACTGTTGGTCGTACACACCCTGGTAGGCATCCAGCTTGGCATTGAGCGCGGCTCGCAAGACATCGACGGTACGGTCCAACAGCGGACGTACCGGGTCAGGCTCGGCCAGCAGGCTACGCTGATGGCGCACAGCATCAAAATCGGCCTTGAGCTCCGCGTATGGCCCCAGCTCCTTGGCTTGCTCCAGGATAGTGCTGAGTTGGTGCCATACCGGCAGACGCTTCTGGATAGTTTCAGCCGTTTTACCCCAGCGTTTCGCCAACTCAGTCAACTCATCACCGCGAGTGAACAACTCCAGTAATTGCGCATTACCAGCTTGTCCTTCAACAACTTCTATAACTGCCAGCTGCGAATGCTCTGGTACTGGGGCGTTCCCGCCAGCCTTGCTCGCCAACTCACGCAGTTTGGCCATTAATTGCGGAACCTTGGCCAGCTCTTCCTTGGGCTGGCAAGGCACGCCAATGGCTGTGAACAGTTGACGAATCTTTATCAACTGCGGCGGAGAAATGGTGATGGACTCCTGGCGGAAGCTGGCCTGGGTGAGTTTGTTGCGGTCCAAACTCTTGGCATCTACCGGCTTGCTGGTGGCGTCCTGGGCACGAACATGCCCGGAAGCCAGCAATGCAAATAGAGCGCCGTCGATGGCATCGCGCGGCCAGCCATAGGGCGGACTCTCAAAATTGTCACGAATTTCCGCTCCTTTTTTGCCAGGCCCAATGAAAGTCAGAATTTTTTGGCAAACCGGCTGTTTGTCGACCTCATGGGTGTGACCAACTGCCTTGAGCGCCTCCAGATTTCCCTTGCGAGCTTCGTCTAGGACCTTGCTCCACTGATTGCTGTCGGCCACATCGAACTGACTGAAAAGACGAATAGCCGACGCTTTGGCTGCCCGGTTTATTCGATCAGATAGGTCGCTACCCTCAATGACCTCATGCCCTCCTGCCTGGAACACCCGCACGCTGGCAAATAGCTTGTCTAGCAACTGTTGGAGCTCCTTCTCGGCGTTACGCTCGCGGATTTCCATCGAACGCTTGGCGTCGTGACCGTCCTCGGTCGCTGTAGAGCTTTTCTTGCTGAGTGTGCCCTTTGCCGCCCATAGCGCCACGATGGCATCTGAAAGTGCGGTTTTGTGTTGATCTGGGAGATAGACGAACAGTGTTGGATTATCCGCACCCTTGGATTTGGCCTCCACGAGTACGGAATTTTCGTCGTTTTGCCAGCCGTCTTGAATCCACAAGTAAAGCGCCTGCTCATTGTCTTTAGGCAAAATTTCATCGTATATCGGGAGCAGACGTCTCTCGACATTATCCTTGCCCTGGAGAATGCGTACTTTCTTCAGCACGTCGGCAAACCGAGCCTTAAACAACTCGGCACGCTTCTGCTCGACACGTTGTGGTGCTGCGACTAGCTCAGCTTCCTGAGCACGGAGTTCGTCATGCCAGGCACTGGATTCACGAGTCTGCAGTCGATACTCGGTACCGGTGCTACCTGCCAACGCCATAATCAGGCGGTCTTTGTCCTGCAGCTCCACCAGTAAGCCGGGCAGCAACTTGCGTAGATCACTGGAACCTGCTGATAGATCGGTAACCAACAAATCCGCCAGGACATCCCCAGTCGCCTTCAGACCGGTCTCTAATGCTGCATCGGGTGGAAGCTTGTTGATCAGGTAGATGAGTTTGAGCGACCTAGCCTTGAGCTGGTCCTGAGTGTCACCAGCCGCGAAGCGTTGAACGTTCTCGAACACTTCCTTAGACAACTGGGCCGTCGAAACCAGGTCAGCGGCGATTTGGTCGTAGAGAAAATCTCCAGAGACTACATGTCCCAGCGGCTGATCGGCAGTTGCCTCCACGGCTTCATGCATCACGCGCAGCTGGCTGCGCAGCTGGGAAACAGTGCCCGTGGTGTCTATATTGCGCAGAACACGTTCCCAGAAACGGCGACGCACTGGAAGAATTGGATAGTCAGCGGTCATCACCTCTTCATCATCAGTGACATGCTCAAGCTTAGTGCCCCTAAGGTGGCGGGAAATCTCTCCTAGATTTCCGCGCCACACCTGCTCAACTTCTGGCTGCACCGTTGGCTTTTTTGCCAAAATGATCTGGCGGGTGACATTCTCTACATCCCAATCGCCCAACATGACCGGAACCGGGAATCGTGCCATCAGGCGCTGAAGGTTCGGAGTGCCGGAAAGGGCTGACTGCCCCGTACCGACAAAAAGTAGCTTGCCCTTTAGGTGCTTGGTAAGAGTTTCAGTTACTTCTTGAACCTGAAACGCCTTATTGGAATCTTTGCCAATGTATTGCTGTACCTCGTCGAGAACGATCAGTGTCAGTGGAAACTGGCCATTTACGGACAGGGCCTCGTTGATGGTGTCCACCAGCTGCTCGCTGGAAATATCCGTGACCTGCGGGAACTGAGCCTTGAGCAGTTGTCGAACTTCTACTTCTGTATGAGCCAAACCTGGACGGGCCTCCAGCAAGGCCTTGGCCAGATGACCGGAGACGTACATGTGATGCAATTCTTGGGCAAGCGACCGACCGACCTGCTGGAGTCCTGACTCCACCGCCTCCAGCAAACCCTCATGTTTGAGCCACATGATGAATTGCGTCTGATGAAACTTCTCTGGCAACCCCTTGGACTTGAACACGATCCCTAGCAAAGCTAGGCGTACCTTGTCACCTGCACCTGCTCCGAGCTTTCCTGCAGCTGCGTGCAATCCGCCATTTCGTTTACCTTGGATCGAAAGATCTTTCAGGTGCTCGTAGACCCCACTTGGCAACTTGGCCAAGCTTCGAGCAGATGCACCATCGGGGAATGTGTAGTCGGTCCACAAGGTACGCAGCATTTTGGCCAGGTGCGACTTACCACTGCCGTAGAATCCAGAAATCCACACGCCTGGCTGTTCGTTTCCACTGCCAAGATTTAGCAGGAACTTCTCAAGAATGGTCTCCAGCCCTTTTTCGTACTGGCCATCACAGACGAATGTGTCCAACTCGTATCGCAGTACGCTTAGCGCGGCCTCGGAGTGATCTTCAGAGACCTCGGCCACGCCATTGTTGACGAGGCGATTCTCCTGTGGAGGCTTGGTGTAAATATCCCTGTTCAGCATAGTGACCTTTGCCTGGCTGCTTGATCTAAAAAATGTAGATATCAGTCGTGCGCCAGTAGCGGCACGGCCAAGTAATTCCAACCATCTCGGGCGTCGAGTAGGTGGTAGTTATGATCCCCTGGGGTGTACTCGCCTGGGAAAAAAATCAACAAGCGGCCCGGAATGGAGTCCTTGAGACCCTCTATGATGGTCGAAACACGGGCCAAACCAAATAGGCTTCCGACCCCAATTACAGCGACTACCGTTTCAGGCCCAGCCTTTTCAAATGCTCGGGCTTTGAGTTTTTCGATCAGCGACGTGATGAACTCAGTAATCTCCCCGCTTGGATAGCCAGACAGGTCTTCCGGGCTCTCGAAATAAGCATCGCGATATTCTTGGGCTGCCATCCATTCAGGAAAAGCATTGGTCACATCAATCAGCAGCCACTGCTTGCCAGCCTGCTGGGTAGCCAGTGCAAACTCCTCGACCTGCGCGCGCAAGCGAAGCTCGTCTGCCTTGTCGTAAACAGCAAAGATAACCCGCTGAATCGCAGCCAATCCCGCTTGCCAAGGTACGGCGAGATGTTCCTGATAAGTCTCGACGAGTTTGCTGACCTTAGATGACATAAGAAGCCTCCTGCCGCACCTGTTCTTCCTCTGGGCTTAGGTAGTCCGGAAAGCGGATTTCCTTTACTCCACCTGCATTCATGAACACCAGCAAACCACGATGCCCAGCCGCGCTCGCGAGGGCTTCAAGTTCCTCTTGTGAGTGCATCAGCAGCCGCATCCAAGAGCTCATGAACAAACGCTCACCTGACAAACCTTCAAGAAAACCCAAAAACAGGCAAAAGGCCACATTGCTTGGGGTAACGATCGGTGTTGCTCTAGTTTTGCGGATGCGTCCAGCCAAGAAACCTGAGGCCGTCCAGGAGCCATTCACATTCTGGGCGAAGGACTTCAGCGAGGCCGGACTGAAGCGTTCCTGATGACTGGCAGCCAAAAGGCGTTCAAGGTCTTCGCGTGCGACCTGCTCACCAGGCTGCTTGCCTAGGATGAAGGCCTGAGAGCTCCGCAGCAGAGGGTCGCGAGCCAGAGCCGCAGTGAGGGCGAGTAGTGGCTGAGCGTCCTCATCATTGGGCCATAACCGGCGGAGTGCACGAAACAGTGGTAGCTGAACGTCCAAACCATAAAGGGTGTTGATATGCCGAAGTGCGAGCTCTCGAGCCTTCTTGGTTGGTTTGCCCAAGACGTTCTGAGTGATGACCGATTCAGCATAGTCCTCCCGACTGGCACTGGCGGGCAGGCTGGCGAATAAGATACGCAGATCGTCCAGCATCATAGTGCGTGCGGCATGGGGGCCATTGGTCCCGAAACGAAAACCGAGCTGAGCTAGCAATTGCTCCTTGGACTCGCTCACGAACGCTTCTCCGACCTGACGGACGGTAAGGTTTCGATGGAAACCCCTTCAAGCGGTACGTCGTTCGCTCGACAGTAGGCAACCACCATGACTTCCACCATGTTGGCGAGGCTGCGCATCTCACGTTCCGCCGCCATCTGCAGAGCAGCCTTGATGTGCGGTTCAACACGAATGCTGACCACTTCTGATTTGCCGGACGCCATAGATGCGGCCTCTTTCATGTAAGTAAAATGCTAGTAATCTGCTAGCATAATGCGTTTCTTATTCGAAATGGAAGGGGAAGAGTGCAAGCCGTTAAGAATTGAAGCCCTTGGGTGGTTGCTCGTAATACTCTGAATGACGGAGCTTTGAATTGAGCAACGATCAGTCCTATGGAATAGGCTTTGGTAACTCGTAAGCCAACTCAACACGCAAGCGCCAGCTCTGGCCGGAGACTGATGGCAAATAGAACATTACTTGGGGGCCACCGGACGGGTGAGCAGTCGTAGCTGCCAGGCGTAATTTAAGGATTAAACGTCGATGAAACTCACCACAAGCTGGTTGAAACCGCCCTACGCGAGTTCCGGGATCGATCACCTCGGCACTCAAGCTCCCTGTGTGATGATCTATGGCCAGCTGCTGCCGGGCATTACCAACGTTACCGATCGCGCGCGCTACTATTCTTTCTATCCTTGGCTGGTGTGGTTCTATGATCAGCGCTGTGCAAAGGACGACTTCGCCCACTTCGTCGAGTTATTCCGGCGAGCGGATTGCCTGTTCACCCTGATCGCGGAGCGGCACTCACAGACGAGTGCTCAAAAAAATGAGCTGCATGGCGTCGCGATGGTAGGTCGTACCAAGCTCGTTCCCGCATTGGCCAGTTTGAAAGTCGGTAAACCTCTTCAGCTATCCCAGTACGCAACGACCGAGGACTCTCCGCACCGTTACTTCATGAACAGGCTAGGTGGTCTGTCGCAGTATTACGCCGGCACCTTGGCCGATTTGATGATCATGGAGTCTTCCACGGAGTCCTGGATCAGATATAGCAAAGAGTATGGTGCGCTGCTGGCGCAGAACTTCGATGCGGACATTCCTGGCGAACGTTTCTGGCAGATGGTCGAGGGCGACGAGGTAACGCTAGCGGCCCTGGATGAGCTCAGTGGATTCTGTGGCTGCAATATTCCTTCAAGCCCCGCAGAGTGCCAACAGCTCATCGATATCTTCTTCGATAGCAGCAGTGCATACGCGGAGGAGGGCGAGCAGCGCCGCCGCAGCCTGGCGCTGATCCAGCAGTTGGCTGATTCCCTTCCTGCTGATTGGGATCTTTCTGAGACAGCGTTTCGCGCGTGCGTCTATACCGGCGCACTGCCCGGTGGTATGCCGTGGGTTATTCCTGAGGCCTTGCGAAACACCTGCGCGCGTTGGGTCGTATACGTGCGTAACGACCTGCTATCAGTGGCCTTCCAGACCATCTTTGCCATTTGCTTAAAGGAGCTGCAGCCACAGTTCTCTGGTCAGCGACAGATGTTCAGCTCGGTTGAAGCGTTCGCCGAGTGGTTTGCTAGCTCGGAAAAGGTTGCTGGAGTGTTGAGTGATCTGGGGCAGAGCAGCTTCGATGCACTTGTAATTCACTCAAGAGATCAGGGGCCGGACCTGAGTGACTGGGGCAACATTGCGCATGAGTTCCAACTCGGAAGGCAGTTGATTGAAGGGTGGAAGCCCGAAGCTGAGATCGAGCCCTTGCTGGCTCAGAGCCTTAAGTTACTGGCCTTACTTGTCGTCCGCGACGATCTTAATAAGTTGCCTTATTCGGGGCTGGCGATCACTCCTGAGTCGCTCAGGGACTACCCGATCAATCTGATGAGCTTCCGCAATCGCTGTGCCGACTGGCAGTCGATGTCCCTCCAGCAGGTGATTAGCGAATTGGTTCTATGGAGCTTGGATACACATCTGCGTGTGGCACTGCGCAAGCTTCGACAGTCAAGTCGATCGACTTTCCAATTGCGTCCCTCGGAGCGTGGCTTAGAAGTGGTGTGCGATCAGATCCCGCCACCTTCCCAGACGACCCCGCGCTTTAGACCAGCAGTGCAGATCCTGCGTGACCTAGGAGTGTTTACGTGCGATGACCAGCAAAATATCCGACTGACCGATTTGGGCAGAGAGCTGATGGAGGTGGCCAGTGTCTGAAGCCGTTTCTCTTCTCGAGGTGATCAAGCGAGGGGGGTATGAGGCTTCGCTGATCACCACATTCAACGCAACACTACCCTTTTACGAGGAGGTGTTGCTCCGAAAGTTGGTTAGTGCTAGTTGCCGGCATAACGTGGTTCTGATGGATCGTCAGCAATGTGCCGTCGCTTGGGGAAGTCAGGCGACCCGACCTCGTTTGGCTGGGCATGCTTACACGCTTTTGCCCATTGGGGTAAATGGGGCCTTTCACCCGAAGATCTGCCTGTTGCTGGGGGCGAAGAAAGCCTCGATTCTGGTTGGTAGCCACAACCTCACCCTATCCGGGTTGGGCTTCAACCGCGAAATCACCAACTGGATTGAGGTTGGCGGCGTTAAGGATGGAGAGGGCGCAGCCATTCTCAGGTCGGTCTGGCAGATGCTCCGGGAATGGATCAATCTGGAGCATGGCAAGGTACCTGCACCGATATTGGAATCAGCTCTGGCTATTGACCGCTTCATTGCTCCGTTGATCGCCAGGTCTGGTCCTATGACCACGCCGGCCGTTTTAGGACAGTGGGCAGGAGCCCCATCACTCATTGATCAAGTTGCCGCGCATATCACCGCGCCGGTCAGAAGGGTCGCTGTGCTGGGCGCCTTCTTCGACCTCGAGCTACTTCTGATTCGGGAGCTGAAAGCTCGCTGGCCTGAGGCGCAAGTGGTAGTTGGCATCGACCCCGAGACGGTCCAGCACCCCGGAATCAGTGATGTCAAAGCGGCACGGCACGTTGATGCACGTTTGCTGTGGAGCAAGGAGGCGGGCTATCTGCACGCGAAGGTGTTCTACTTCGAGTCCGATCATGCTGCCGGCGATGTATTTGTCAGTGGCAGTGCGAATCCAAGCCGTCCTGCCTGGATGGGCGGCGCCGGGGGTGGCAACGTCGAAGCGGTTTTACTGCAGGTCGGTAGTGCCGCCCGCAAGGCTGCAGAGGCCACTTCGATGCGCAACCTGTTTGAGCTACCTGATCTGGATCATGAAGCGTTTGTCGATATCCAGCAGCGTAATGCGCGCGGTGAGATCAAGTATCTCGAGGGTGGTTTGCCGATCCTCTCGGGTTTTTCCATCCTGCAACAGGGGCTGATACGTATTACCTGCCGGGGAGCCCCCCTGGTTGTCACCAGTGCGGTACTGCTCGGTCCTAACCAGGAGGAGTTGGAGCGGGTGTATGTGATCGAATGCAGCGATGATGAGGTCGCGTTCAGAACGACAGTCGAGCCAACCGACATTCGCTCCTGTCTGCTGGAGGAGGATGGCTGCCCTGTCGCACGCGCCATGATTCTGCATCCCGCCATCATCGAGTCGACTGCGCGATCCTCCAAGCATTATCAGATTCGTTCAGCTCTTAGCGAGTTGGGATCTAGCGATGCTGATATCTCCAAGCTCATCGCAAGCGTCGAACGAGTCATATTTGCTGAGCAGACGGACCACGAGATCGAGGAGGCCATCCGTGAGCATCGCGGAAGGTCGGACAGGCCGGTAGCTGGTGCGGCTCCGGATTCGCTAGTGATCAGTGTAAATGGCATGGCAAGAAGTAAGCACAAACAGCGCCTGCTGAAGTCCGGTGATTTGGCCTATTTGATCGATGTGCTAATGCGGCGCTTGAGCGAGGGGCTTGAGGTGCAAGGTATTGAGGTTGATCGCGCTGGGAGGACCGAAGAAGAGCAGGTTGGGCAGGAAGACGAAACGCCAAAGGACTACATTGACAACCCTGCTGAAAAGACCAAGCTTTCAGATGCTGAAATCGTACAGATTGTTTCCAGAAAAGCACGGTCATTGTGCAGGAAAATGGCCCAGCAACTAGAGCTAGCAAGCCAGGAGGAGTCGCGACAGGTCATTGCTCCTATCCAGTTGATTGCGGTGTTGGCTTTGATTCGAGAGTTGCGCCACATGGACAAGCAGAAACGCTGGCTAGCCACGGGTCAGCCTCTCGTCGAGGAGTGCGACCGCCGCTTTCTGCTCAATGAGAGCGTCAGGTATCTGTTGGGATCACAATCGCGTCTTCTCGACGTGATAGACAAGGCCGCTGGCGACTCCGCTGATGAAACGATGCAGTTGCGCACTCTGCTTGTCTGGCTGGCGTGGGACCTTGGGGATGAGCTGACGGGCGAGGTCAGCCGCATCTGGGATGCGGACGAAAAACTCTGCAAGCTTCAAGCGAATGCTTTGTTTCTGGCGCTTTTGCCTGCTATTGCGGCTGACCGGCAAGCCAGTGCAGAGCTGCGTGACAGCATACAGCGGACAGTCAAAAGCACTCCCGTTGCTTCCATGCAGGCCGAGAAATGGCTGGGGTTGCATATGGTCTATGGCTCCTCATGGACGCTGGGTAAAGTGGAGTCTGACCAGATGGCGGTTGGTGGTTATTGCCGAGTACCTGGTTTGTTCGACGAGCCACGGGTAATCCTAGAGCTTAATCAGGATGTGGTGGGGTTCTGGGATTTCGACGAGGTGCGGAAATTCAAGCGTGAGCGCGTGATTGCGCTAGTGCCTGCTCATTAAGTCTGAGCTTAATGTCCTTGGTCGAATGTCAGCGCAGTCCGGACAAAAAAGAAAATAGCGCTTAGGCAGACAGGAGGCACTTCAGCCTCCTGTCTGCCTTATGTTGTTTATCCGATTGTGGGGAGGCGCTTGAGCACCCAGTGAAAGAGTAGGAAGGCAATGCCTGCTGCGATCAATATTGGCGGAAACCGCAGCATCAGCATCACAGCCATCACTAACATTGAAGCGCTTGCCAATACACCGATGAAGGTGAGAAGTACGATCAGGAAACGTATCAGCGCCATAGGAATCTCTTTGAGTTGAGGTGTAATGGTTCATGTAGGGGACGTGGTGGCCCCCCCTTGCTGGATTGGCTTGCCTAGTGCGTGCCAAGGGTAATGCGCTCCTACGGATGTCCTTGTTCTGCCAGCGATACACAGCCCTCATAACCCACGACGACATGATCCAATATGTGGGTACCAATCATGTTGAGGGCAATTTTGAGGGTTGCGGCCAGTGCGCGATATGCCTGACCGGGCTCCGGATCGCCGAAAGGATGGTTATGCACCAGAATCACCGCTGAAGCGTTGTGCTCCAAGGCGATCTTGACCACCTCTCGAGGGGACACGCAGGCAACTTCCAATGCGCCCCTGAATAGTTCCTTGAAGCCAATAACCCGGTGCTCGGTATCGAGCAGTAACAAAGCGAAGACTTCGTAGTTATGGAATTGCAGCAGCGTTTGTAGGTGACTGAAGACGAGTCTGCGCTCAGTCAACGGCCGTCCTTTAGACAGACGATACATTGCGAGTTGTTGAGCCATCTGCAGGATGTCGGCCTCCGTGACCGGTGACTCCATGACATAGGTGTCGGGCGTTTCGCCGACTTTGAGCTTGGGATATTTCATGCTGGTATTCCTATCCGAACGCGTAAAAACACTGGAGGGGCGGAGTTATTGGAGAGTGGGTGTGGGGAATAGATGATTCCGGACGCCCCTTTAGGCGAGAGCGCTCGCGAGTGCTGTAGCTCGGTGGTTCAAGCAACGAGTTGTAAAGCTGCATCTAGTGCCTTTTGCTTGATTACTGCGCCTTGCCCAAACCATGCCGAATCCATTCGATACTCAGAGCTTGTTGCGCGTCTTTCATGGTCCACGTATTCAGTCACTGCGTTCAGCAAGCCCCATGCTGTTCCGCGGGCAGACTCCAAATCAGCTCCTCGGCCTTTACCTTCGTACAGGTTTTGTACCTTCTCCAAAGCTCGCTTGTTGGGCAGTACAGTGGGAATGGGAGCATGGGCGCTGGTGTCGCACAGCACGTCCATAAAGAAACCGAGGGCCTCTTTCGTCTGAACCTTGCGTTCGGCGAGGGTGCGCATCCGGTACATGAATTCGTCCCATTGCGAGACGGCGATGCCCAGTTGCTTTTTGACCGTTCGCGGATCAAAACGTGTGCTGTGCGGAGCCTTGATGGCGTGAGTGGCGCCGTTCAGGGAAATGCTCAAAGTGTTATTGCAGACCACGCGAACGGTGGTGGGGGTGGCGGTAGTCGCCAGTGTGCCGTCGCAGGAAGTTGCAAGCAGCAGATAGCCGTTTACCTGATCATTGCCTTTCAGCGCTGTTGCCTGACCGGTCTTGGCGAGTGCCCAGAACTTGCGACCACCTTTGAGCACGCCAGCAGTTTCCAACTCGTAACCCGAGAACTCCGTCAGGTCTCGATAGAACTCCAGAACGTCACGAGGCTGCACGACCTGATACCGATGCGACACCACCGACAACGGTGCTTTGGTGTCGGAGCGATACAGCACTTTTTGTTCCGGGAACGAGTGAATGCTGCCCAGATGGCCAGCGGCATCGGCCTTGAAATGAACCGGGCTGTCCTGAATCTGCCAATTCATGCCTGCTTCACGTTGCCAGACTTCCAGTGGTTGTTTCGGTGACAGCGCAGAGCCCAGGCCATGCCAAGGGGTAGCGCCAACGTAAGCCATTTGTTCAATGAGATGAGCCATGGGAAAGATTCCTTTGGATGCAGGTCGGCATAAGCGCTGCGCAGAACGCAGCACGGAACGGGATTAATGTGAGGGAGAGGAGCGGGTTGCTGATTAAATAGGCAGGTTGAAGCGATGTCCGCAGAGCAAACAGAGATTGTTGGCCAGAACATGGCGATCCAGATTTTCGCCGAGTTGAGCGCCAAGTGCGCAGCCACGCACACCGGCAGCCAGGCGTCCGAGGATGGCGCTGAAAACTGTACCGATAGTGATGCCAGATGGGCCGGCAAGAGCGCCGAGAGTGGCCCCCATTTGACTGCCGGCGAGTGCGGAGTTCGCGCCTCGTGCAGCACCGCCGATGGAGCCAACAATGGCGCCAACCGTCATGGCTGTTCTGAGAGAGGCGATTTTTCTAGAGTTACAGCAAGGGCACTGAAATGACATGGTTTTTGGATTCCATGGTGGATGTTCATTGCAGTGATATAGGTGCGAAACTCGTTTCAATATACGGGGTTGGACCGAGACAAGGCGCTCGTGAAGCCGTGAACGACCAGAGAGCGGTAGCTAAAAATGGTTGGAGTTAGTTCCTTCAACGATGGAGTTAGTTCCTATAGCGCAGAACTGGCTATTTTTGCGCCATTGCAGGTCCTTGACTGCGACGGCTTGGCATGGACCGCATCGCAGGTGAAAAACTACGTAAGTACGCTATGGCATGTCCAATGACTAACCCTCCAAATCGCGACTTCTGATTGATCAATTTCTCACCCAAAATGGCGCGCGACCGTGGAGCTCAGCCAGATACAGTCGGGGGACTTTTAACAAAACCAGTTGGACTCACTCAGCTTTTCTCAGCGTATGGGCGGAAGGCAACACCGGTGGTTTGATGTCTACAGCCAGGAGTTCAAGCGACTTTTCGGGCGAATACCGTGCTCACCAGGTTCGAATCTGAGCAAGCTCCGGAATCTCGGGAAAAAAATACTGGGCGCTGTCAGCCTTTTTGTTAGGGCGAGAGAAATCTAAAGTCTCCCCACCACGAAACAACGAGAAGGCACGTGATGAGCACACAGACTGTTTTCTACCCGAGGATTTTGCGTCTCAAGCAATTGACCGAGCGTATCGGTCTTGGGCGCTCAACGATCTACGACCGCATGGATACCCAGTCGCCCAGGTACGACGCTACGTTTCCAAAACCGATCAAGCTGGGGGCTGCGGCCATTGGGTGGATTGACTCCGAAGTCACGACCTGGATTGAGCGACGTATTTCTGCCAAGGAGGTACGCTAATAGTTGAAACTCATCTTCATAGGTAAAAGGCTGTAAATCCCTTTATTGCTAAATGCTGAGCTAGAGCATTAACTCTGTATAAGTTTTTAATGCGTATTTTTCTTGGGGTGTCCACTGCTGGTAGTGCTTCGGTCGGGGTTGGCTCGCCTAAGTTAATCTGGTTTATATATTATTAATACTTGCTATTAGTAATCTGATTGGTATTCGCTATCTGATGCCAAGGAGAATATTGCGTGAATATATTTAGATGGAGTGAGTTGACTTGATCAGCGGTCAAGTCAATTGCTAGTCGTCATTGATTTGATTTGATTTGATTTGATTTGATTTGACTTGATTTTAAACTATAAGATGGAGTGCGTGTGATGGACGGAAATGAAGAGCGCTTTATTGCGCTCGTGAGTAAGGGTCGCATGCAAGTGAAGGGGGTAGGGGTAATAGGCGCTGTGGACATTGGATTGATTTGCACCATGAAGCGTGCGTCATCGCTGGTACAAAAATTGATTAAATCGGAAGGAGATGCTTTTGGGGTTGAAGCTATATCGGATGGATTTTCTTGTATGGTGTGTAATGAGTCGGGAGCGCTTTTTGGTGAGCTCGTTAAACTTAAAATCCCTGATGATCCTCGATTCAATGCTCTTTATAAATTTGAACCGTATGTTGATGTGGTGGTAAGGCATTTAAAAGCGTTTGGGCTTCACCAGATTTTATCATGGCCGTTCGCGGAGGTGAGGGCTGACGATGTTGCTGCTGCACTTGTGAAGCATTTGAATGGGTGTTTGGAGCAGATACGCAAGGAGGTAAAATCTAAACAATTTTTATCAAGGCTCAATAGCTATCAGCGATCAAGCAATAAAAACCACAAAGAGCTAACAGAATACGTTGATGCGTTATTTGAGAGTTATTCCAGATTACTAGTGTTGAGAGTTGATCTTTCCTATTCGAAGGAGAACTCGAAAATTACGCAAGAGCAAGCTACGCGGGATAGAGCGCGTCTGTTTGAGAATGCAAGGTCAAACAAAATGTTTGACGACATGGTGGGATGCATTTGGAAGCTGGAGCATGGCCCAGAGAAGGGGTTTCACTACCATGTAATGATGTTCTTTAACGGGGCCAAGGTTCGAGAGGATATAACGAAAGCCATCCAGGTAGGCGAGTACTGGACGAATGTGGTAACGAAAGGCCGAGGCCTGTATTACAACTGCAATGCGGCTAAGCTCCGCTATAAGAGCTGTGGTATCGGTATGGTCGATCACCGCGATACACAGCTACGAGAAGGGTTGAAGAAAGCGGTAATTTACCTCACCAAGACGGACCTTTATATGAGGCTTCAGACAATCGGGCGCGGTATGGGGAAGATGAACCGGCCGCCCCCGAGAGATCCACGAGGGAGGCCAAGAACTGCACGCTCTTCCGAAGCGTGAGTATGCGAAAGCTCAAACTTTATCTGACAGTTACAGAAAAATTCTGGCCGGTATCTGAGAAGGTTGGAGCTTTCACAACTGATTTATTATTGCTTCGGTTGTTTGTTTTTTAGCCATGCGTTATTGACTAACGCATCCTTAGGTATCCATTTTTTTTCTAATAGAACTCGAATGTTTGAGCTTTTTATGCCGCCAATGCGATTGGTATCAATGAAATTTCCCAATGGTTCCTCTAAAGCTGAAGCTGCGCTTACCACGGTTAACCATCCACCTTCGGGCTTCATCTCGTAAAGCAGTCTTGCCGCCTTCTCTTTGACTGGGAGAAAGTTTTTAATTCGGCCTTTGCCATTTGCACTATTTTGTTTTGCATTGCTGTCAGCTTCTATCTTGCTGAGGATGGCTTCTGATTTTTCTGTGATGTTACCAATCATCAGGCTAGCCTCGTTATTAAAGGCCCACGCCCGGTCACGATCTTTATCCTCATCGGCTGCTGCAGCCAGCTCAAGATATAGGCATGCATGTCTTACATGCTCGAACAGTATGTTGATTTCTTCATTCAGCCCGTTAATTTCCTCATCGCGCTCGTAGACTTCACTTTCCCAGTTTTCCATTAGCTTCCCTTGCAGTGCTGGGTCACTTGTGACTGAGCGGATATCTTCCAGCAGTTTGATGTGTTCGTCGCGCTCAAGTAGAGGCTCGAAAAAACAACTAAAAAGTATTCTTTGGTTTCTACCGATGGCTACACGAGCTGTGGTATTGCCAATGCTTTCGTTAATATGGTTGGCATATTGGGTTGGCGAAAATAGCGGTGGCTTAATTTTTTTCATTCTACACCTCTTAACGGCAGTTGTTTAAATCGTTGTGTTGGCAATATGTAATTTTGTAGGTCTCGTGGAGTATAAAATATCCACTTCTGGCCGATAGGGCGGGAATAGTCGCAAGCTCAACGCTGGGATGCTGTTGTTGGTGAGGTAATGAATTTATTCCAGTCGTTCATCAGGGGCCGCCGCTTGTCGAGAAAGTCCGTACGGGAGTATGCCCCTTCAGTTTGATCGCGCTCATCGTGCGCCAACGCCATCTCGCATATCTCGCGTGGATAATGGGTACATTCTCCTGCCCAGTCTCGAAATGAGGAGCGAAAGCCGTGTCGAGTGATGTGTTTGTAGTCCATGGCATGCAGGAGCGTGCGTATAGCGTTGGCGTGCATCACTCCTGATTTGCCCTGTCCAGGAAATAGAAAAGAACTACTTTCATCTCGCGGAATACTCTTCACCAGTTTCACGACCTCCTCGGCAAGCGGGATTACAAACGCCACTCGCATTTTCATTCGCTCATCTGGCAGCGACCAAGTTCCAGCTTCCAAATCAAACTCATCCCAACGAGCAAATCTCACCATGTGCGCGCGTGCGCTGGTCATGATTAGCAGTTGAGCTGCCACCGATGCTGGCGTGTTGTTTGCAGTGAGGCTTGTCATCAGTGCTGGTACGTCCTGCCAGCGCAATGCTTCAAAGTGCTCGCGCTTCCGAGCCTTCTTCTTTTCAGCACGGCTCAACAGGTTATCGAGATGCCCACGCCAGCGAGCGGGGTTTTCGCCCTCTCGCAGGTTGCGTGCTTTGGCAGCATCCAGAATCTGTTCAATCTGTCCTCGTACCTCGTCGGCGGTTCTGGTTTTGGTAGCCCAGATTGGTTGCAACACCTTGAGCACCTGAGGAGTACCTATCTCCTCGGCTGACAGCTTGCCGATGTGGTCAAACGCATACAGCTCCAGCTTCCTCAGCCATCCTCTGCGCCACTTATCTGACCAGGTGCCCCCGTGTGCCTCACAGTACTCTTTCGCGAGTGTCTCGAACTTCAGCTGTTTTGCCTCGCTCGTTCGCTGTGCTTCACGTTGGGCTGCGCGCTCAATGTCGCGAGCGGCTAGAGGATCTACACCATCGCTCAACTGGCTTCGTTTATTGCTGGCGTCTTGTCTAGCTTTCTTGAGACTCACCTCAGGGAATGAGCCCAAGCCCATCTCTCTGCGACGGCCTGCCAGCTGAAAGCGAAGTAGCCAGGATTTGCGCCCGGTTGGTTTGACAACCAAGCGAAGACCATCGCCATCTTCATAGGTGCCGGGTTCGGTCAGATTTTCGACTTGTTTCGGATTCAGCTTACCCATTTGATTTCCCCTCTCGTCCCTTTGTCCCCCCACCTGTCCCCCCACTTCATCGTCGGATGAGGTCAAATGGCGTTGAACACCATTGGACAGGGACGAGCCTGAAACGCCCGTGATAGCTAAGCTATCGGCAGGATTCTCGGATGGGATAGGATTATTTCGGACAATTAAAAAGCCGGCTTGTGGCCGGCTTCTCGGGGACTGGCTTGGATCATTTTTGGTAAACCGCGCCAGCCTTCAAAACGTACACCCGGATCTTGCGTC
>Ga0247819_10000344_pt1 | contig 28715 bp, 30 predicted proteins | sample 13C_Xylose_Day6_FD_193428 | JGI IMG/M metagenome (GOLD analysis project Ga0247819, IMG submission 193428) | Soil microbial communities from agricultural site in Penn Yan, New York, United States - 13C_Xylose_Day6 | ecosystem: Environmental > Terrestrial > Soil > Agricultural land | place: USA...
GGCAGCTGCTACAAATGACGATACATAGTTCCCGCATCGCGAAAACCGGCCGGTGCTAGCCTGCGTTCATCTTATGGAAGAGAGAACGTCATGGACGCCAACATCTCAGCAACACCCGTTTGCCTGCTGTCCCCCGAACAGATCGCCGGCCCCTATTTTCGCAATCCGAAACTGATTCGCCGCAACATCAGCGAAAGCGCCGATGGCATTCCATTGATCCTGCGCTTGAACATCGTCGATGCCATGACCGGCCAACCGGTCACCGATGCGCTGGTCGATATCTGGCACTGCAATGCACGGGGTGCCTATTCAGGCTGGAGCAAAATCAACCCGGACCAAGAGGTCGACGACGGCGACATCGGCTCGATTCCGCGAACCGATGACGACACGTACCTGCGGGGCGCACAGTTCACCGACAAAGCCGGGAACGTGCGCTTTACCACCATTTATCCGGGGTTCTACGCCGGCCGCACGCTGCACATCCATGTGGCCGTGCGGATCACCTCGGGCCACAACTATCTGGAAGAGCGGCATGTCGCCTGGGTCGGGCAGTTGTACTTTCCCGAAGTGGCGTCTCGTTCAGTGCTCGGCAGTCGGCAGTACAGCGGCCGTGCAGCGCAGCCACTGAACAACGAGCAGGATCACTTCTTCACCACCATGGGTGGCGAAGCCTCGACCCTGAATGTGCATACCCTCGGTCGAGATTCCAATGACGACGGTTTTTTCGGGCAGATGACCATTGGCATCGACACCTTTGCAGTGTCGACGCAGATCAAGCCGGAAGACTTCGATAAATACACGGTTTGACGTCAGCCCAGTTCCGTCAGTGCCGTGGCCAGCAGGTTGATGTCGGCCGCGGTGCTGGTCAGCCCCGGCGTAATGCGAATGCATGGACCAGTGGCCGCGCCGTTGCGCACCACGGTGAACAGGTTGTAGTCGCTGAGCAGTCGTTCGGCCATCGCCTGTTGGTCGGCGTGCGCGGTAAAGCGCATCGAGGTGATGCCGCAGTACAACCGCGGGTCGTCCGGGGTCATGACTTCGATGCCCGCATGCTCACGAACCGCTCGCACCCACAGGTTGCGCAGGTAATTGAGACGTGCGCCCTTGGCCGCCGAACCGCCCATGGCCCAATGCTCTTCGAGCACCAGCGGCAAGGTCAGCAATGCCGGGATGTTCGGTGTGCTGTAGGGCGTGCGGGCGCGAATATCGGTGACCGGGAAATGCATTTCACCCATGTCCGGGTCGATGTCGGCCAGGCGGTCGGGGGCGATGTAAAGGAAGCCAAGGGTCAGCGGCGCACCGATCCACTTGTGCAGGTTGTACGCGGCGAAAGCGATGCCCAACTCATCCAGATCAAACTCCAGTTGCCCCAACGCATGGGCGCCGTCGAGGATGACGTCGATGCCATGTTCTTTGGCGGCGGCGGCAATCGCTTGCACGGGCATCACCAGGCCGGTGCGGTGGGTGACGTGGGTCAGCGCCATCAACTTGAGTCGTGGATGGCGCGCAAACGCTTCGCGGTAGGTGGTCAGCAAACTGTCGAAACTGGCGGGGTGGACGTGGTCGATCTCGATCACTTCGACACCCCGCTGCTGCGCCAGCCAGCGCATGGCGCCCTTGACCGTGTCGTACTCCAGGTCGCAGATCAGCACTTGATCGCCCGGTTGCAGGCGGTTGTAGTTGCGGATCAACGATTGCAAACCGTCCGTCGCATTGGACGTGAGGGCGACACTCTCGGCGGGCACGCCGATCAGACCGGCCAGTTGCGCGCGGATCTTCAAGCTGTCGCCTTGTTCGAAGCGTTGGCGCACATACACCGAGTTGCTGCGGTTGATCAGCTCGATGTTGCGCTGATATTCCTCGACCACCGTGCGCGACATGCGTCCGAAGTAACCGTTCTCCAGATTGATCGGCCCCGGTTGCAGATCGTAGCGGTCGGCAAAGGTCTGCCAAAAGGCTTCATCACGGGCGCGGCGGGTGTTGTCGGGCATGGGCTTACTCGATCAGGGGAAGAGGAGTGGATCAGTGACGAGGGGCCGGTTTGCCATGTTTGGCGCGTAAGGGCTCCAGCAATTCCGACAAGCCGTTGTGATCGATTTCCTGCATCAGGGCCAGCAAGCCACCGAGTTCGCCATGGGGAAAACCTTCCCGGGCGAACCAGTTCAGGTAGGGGCCGGGCAGGTCAGCAATGATCCGTCCCTTGTATTTGCCGAAGGGCATTTCTCGGGTGATCAGCAGTTCGAGCTTTTCAGGGTTCATCACTCAGTAGTCGTCTTGAATCATTGAGTCTGGAAAATACAGGCATTCTGCATGCAGGCCAATTGACAGATCATGCAAAAAAAACGGATACAGATTTCAACGATAAACATAACTGTTTGAAAAATAACAAATATTTTATGTTTGTCGGGCTGGCATGCGCCCTGCAACGACTAAGTCATCTTTCATCCACCGTAAGGAATTGAAAAATGACCGACATGAATAAAGAAGCGATCTCTGTACTCAACGACCTGATTGAAACCAGCAAGGACGGTCAGGAAGGGTTCAAGACTTGCGCTGAAGACATCAAGCACCCTGAACTCAAAACCCTGTTTGTGCAGCGTTCGGCTGATTGCGCCAGTGCCGCTGCGGAACTCCAGGCAGCTGTGCGTTCGATGGGTGGCGACCCGGAAACTTCCACCAGCGTCAGCGGTGATTTGCACCGTCGTTGGGTCGATGTGAAGTCGATGTTCACCGGCAAAGACGAAGAGGCTGTGCTCAATGAAGCCGAGCGTGGTGAAGACCATGCGCTGAAGGCCTATCGCGAGGCGATGGAAAAAATCAATAAGCACAACCTGGTCGGCATCCGAGACATCGTTGAGCGTCAGTACCATGGCGTGCAACGCAATCACGATCAGGTGAAAGCCCTGCGCAATCAGGCGCGCGCACGCTCATAAGCCTGCGTTAGCTGTCAAAAACGCCAGCCAGTCTGGCGTTTTTTTGTGCGCGGAATTTAACGCTGGACGGGATATAGATAGCTAGCTAATAATTTGTTTTTTCAAGTTTTCGGCCGAAGCCGGCTATCGTTAAATCGTCCATTCAAGAGAGCATGTCGTGCCTATCACTTTCCGGGCGTTGTTCGCGCCTGACCGCCAAGCCTTGCAGTTTGCGATCAAGACCTTGATCGGCGGCGGCGTGGCACTGTGGCTGGCGCTGCGCTGGGGGCTGGAGCAACCGGCCTGGGCCTTGATGACGGCATTCATCGTCGCGCAACCGCTGTCCGGAATGGTCATGCAAAAAGGTCTGGCGCGGCTTTGCGGGACCCTGGTCGGGACGATCATGTCGGTTGTATTCATGGGGTTGTTCGCCCAGACACCCTGGCTGTTTTTGCTGGCGTTGGCGTTGTGGCTCGGGCTGTGTACGGCGAGTTCGACCTTGCTGCGCAGTGCCTGGTCCTATTCATTTGTGCTGGCTGGGTACACCGTTGCGATTATCGCGTTGCCGGCCATCAATCATCCGCTGACCGTGTTCGATCAGGCCGTGGCGCGCTGCACCGAAATCAGCCTGGGGATTATCTGCGCCACGGCCAGCAGTGCCTTGCTCTGGCCGATGCGCGTTGAACGACAACTGTCGGATCAGGCCCGTGCGGCCTGGCAAAGTGGCATGAATGCCGCGCGGGCCACACTGGCCGGAGATGGTCAGGCGCGAAAAGGTTTGCTGGAAATTCTCGGACGAATCGTCGCCGTGGACGCGCAGCGCGAACATGCCTGGTTCGAAGGGCCACTGGGGCGGCATCGGGCACGCGCCATCAGCGGATTGAGCCAGAAGTTGTTGATGCTGCTGCGTATCGCCCGTTCCGTGCGCCGGCAGTGGAAGCAACTGGAGCCGCAGGAGTCGGCGCAATTGTTGCCGTGGATGAACGAGGTCCAGGAAGCGCTGAAAGGCGCTGATCCCGCCACGCTGCAAGCTTTGCGTCCGCGCTTGCTCGACGCATCCCATGACCCGCAGATCAGCTCGGCGCAAAGTTATTGCCTGGTGCGTTTCACTCTGCTGATGGACACGGCCATGGCGGCGACGGCGGCGCTGAACGCGGTGGAAGAGGGCAGTGAAACGGTTGCACCGCCCAGAACCCTGACGCCTCATCGCGACCTGTCGCTGGCCCTGGTATTCGGTGCCCGGAGTGCGCTGGCCTTTCTGGTAGTGGCGTGTTTTTGGCTGGCAACGGCGTGGCCTGCGGCGGCGGGTGCAATGCTGTTGACCTGCGTGGTGTGCAGCCTGTTTGCCAGCCGTGAGAATGGCGCGCAAATCGGCATGAGTTTTATGCGCGGTATTTTCCTCGCCCTCCCGGCGGCGTTCTTCGTCGGGCAGATTCTGCTGCCGCAATGGAGCAGTTTCGCCATGCTTTGCCTGGGCATGGGCGTGCCGTTGTTTTTCGGCGCGCTGGGCATGGCCAAGCCGCAAATTGGCGCTACGGCCACATCGTTTTGCCTGCATTTCATTGTGCTGGTGGCGCCGCTCAATCAGATGAAGTTCGACGTTGCGACATTCTTCAACAGCGCCCAGGCCATGGTCATCGGTGTCGGCGCGGCGGTGCTCGCGTTTCATCTGTTGATCCTGCGCAACCCGGCGTGGCATGGCCGTCGATTGCTCGCGGCAACCCTCGACGATTTGGTGCGCCTGACCCGGCGCAATCTGGCCGGTGCCGAAAGCTGGTTCGGCGGGCGCATGGCCGACCGCTTGCTGCAATTGGCACGGCACTATCCAGAGCTGCCGGAGCCGGCGCGCAGTCGCTGGGATGATGGCTTGCTCGGGCTGGATATCGGCGATGAATTGCTGCACCTGCGTATGAGTCTGGCGGTGGCGCAGGTGCCGGTTTCGGCAGCGCAACAGCGTTACCTCGAACAACTGGAAAGTGTCCTCAAACAAGGCCCGGCCGGCGGTCGGGGCGAGGCGCTGGCCGAGGCAAGCGAGGGCTTGCTGCATACCCTCTACGCCTTGCCCCCCAGCGATCCGGTGAAATTGGCCCAGGGCGCCGTACTGCAATTGCAAAACAGCTGGCGTGCCTGGTGCCGGCAACAGGAGGCAAACCATGGGCTTGCGTGAATGGGCGGTGGGCGGCGTGCTGCTCAGCCCGTTTCTGATTTATGTGTTGTTGGCGCTGCTGGTGACCGGTGCGTTGCGCCTGTTGCTGCGGCTGACGCCAATTGGCCGGTGGGTCTGGCACGAAGCATTGTTTGATTGTGCCCTGTACGTCTGTGTATTGACCGTGATCACCGTCGTCCTCGGACCTTTATAAGGAGTTGAATATGCGTACCCCCGTACGTGTTGCGGTAACCCTGTGCCTGGTGGCGGTGGCGATTTTTGCCGGCGTGCATTTGTGGCAGTACTACATGCTCACCCCATGGACTCGCGATGCGCGCATTCGCGCTGACGTGGTAGTGATCGCGCCGGATGTGTCGGGCTGGGTGCGCGAGCTCAAGGCTTACGACAACCAAGAGGTGAAGGCGGGGGATTTGCTGTTGAGCATCGACCGCGACCGTTTCGAAGCCGCACTGGAAAAAGCCCAGGCCGTGGTGCAGACCCGTCAACAACAACTGAGCCTGCGCGAGCGCGAAGCCAGCCGTCGTGCCAGCCTCGGGCCGCAAGCGATCAGTGCCGAGCTGCGTGAAAACGCACAAATCAATGCCGGCATTGCCCGTGGTGAATTGCGTGAGGCACAGGCCGAGGCAAAAGCCGCGGAGATCAACCTGGCGCGCAGCCAGATTCATGCGCCCCGTAACGGTCACATCACCAACCTGCGCTTGGCGCAGGGCAATTACGTGAACGCTGGCCAGTCAGTGATGGCGTTGATCGACGATTCGACCTTCTACGTTCAGGCCTACTTCGAAGAAACCAAGCTGCCGCGGATTCATGTCGGCGACCCGGTGAAAGTCTGGTTGATGAGCGCCGGGGAAGCCCTGCAAGGCCATGTGGAAAGCATCAGTCGGGGGATCACCGATCGCAACACCACCCCCGATGGCCAGTTACTGGCGGAAGTGGAGCCGACCTTTAACTGGGTGCGCCTGGCGCAGCGGATTCCGGTGCGGATCAAACTGGACAAGGTGCCCGAAGGGCTGAACTTGAGTGCGGGGATGACGGCGAGCGTGCAGGTGCAGGAAGCGCCTTGAGCGTAAAAGATCGCAGCCTGCGGCAGCTCCTACAGGTGCATGCGTAGGAGCTGCCGAAGGCTGCGATCGTCTAGAAATCAGCCAATGCTGATGGGAGGCAATTCGGTCAGCGTCACGCTCTGCTGCTTGCGGGGCGCGAGGATCTCCGCCTCGCCATCGACCACCAGTTCATCGCGCTGATTGAACACGCGGGTGGCAATGCGCACGCGGAATTTCGGCAGTTTTTCGAGGATCTCCAGACGCACCGTCAGGGTGTCACCGATTTTCACCGGCTTCTGAAAGCTCATTTGCTGACCGATGTAGATGGTGCCCGGCCCAGGCAGCTCGCAGGCGACGGCGGCGCTGATCAGTGCACCGCTGAACATGCCGTGGGCGATGCGTTCCTTGAACATGGTGCTGGCAGCGTATTCGGCGTCCAGGTGCACCGGGTTGTGGTCGCCCGACATCGCGGCGAACAACTGAATGTCGCGCTCTTCGACCGTCTTGCTGAAGCTGGCGGTCTGGCCGACTTCGAGGGCTTCGTAAGGGGTGTTGGTAACCTGGGTCATCTGTCTCAATTCCTGTGACGAATAAAAAAATTCACAAAAAAACTATTCGGTTCGATGTGGCCGGGGATTGCTCAAGGTCTGGTTGATCCAGCCCAGCACATCGGCAGTCACTTCATCGCGGTTGGTTTCGTTGAACAGTTCGTGCCGCGCCTGCGGGTAGATCGTCAGTTGCAGGCTCTGGCAGCCGGCTCCACGCAAGGCGTCGGCCAGATCTTTCAGACGCTTGCCTTCACTCACCGGATCACATTCACCGCCAATCACCAGCAATGGCAGGCCCGGATCGATCTGCGCGAGATTGGACGCTTTGCTGATTTGCTGCAACCCGCCGAGCAAATCGACCCACAGCTGATTGGTGCAGCGGAAGCCGCACAGCGGGTCATGGGCGTACAGGTCGACCTCCGTCGGGTCGCGACTGAGCCAGTCGAATGGCGTGCGCGCCGGTTTGAATTTTTTGTTGAACGAGCCGAACGACAGCCATTCGATCAGCGCGCTGCGCCCCTTGGGCCCCTGGCGCAGGCGTTCGAAACGGGCAATCTGCCGGGCGGCCCGGTATAGCGCCAAGGGCTGGAAGTTCGAGCCGCTGAGAATCGCCCCGTGCAGGCTGGCGCTGTGATGCAGCAGATACCCCTGGGCAATGTAGCTGCCCATGCTGTGGCCGAGCAAAATGATCGGCACACCGGGATGTTCTTGGCCGATGTGCTGATTCAGGCATGCCAGATCACCCACCACTTTGGCCCAGCCGTCGTTGTCAGCGAAATGACCGAGGGTCCCGTTTTCGGCAGTTTTGCCATGTCCGCGCAAGTCCGGTGCATACACGCCGAAGCCCTGATCACAGCAATTTTCTGCCAGACGCGCATAACGCCCGCTGTGTTCGGCCATCCCGTGGGCCAGCAAAATCACCGCCTTGAGGCTGCCCGTGGGCTGCCATTGATTGACGAAGAGGCGGCTGCGGTCACTGGTGGTCAGCCAGAACGTGTCGTGGATCATGGCGATTCCTTTCCATATGAGGCCATACGCGGGCGCGGGCACGATGCATTGTATAGCGCATTGCGTCACCGGCATCAGCCCACCCCAAGGCAGGAAGATTCACACGATCAATGACGCCTTTGCGCATATTTGCCTGATTGGCCATAACTGCTAGTGTCCGTGAAGCTCCGCTTTTCGCTTTCTGCTTTTTGAAGGATCAGAAAGAAATGACAGAAAAGCGGCCCGGATAGGCTCAGGTAAAGAGGACAAGAACAATGCAACCTGATTTCTGGAATGACAAGCGCCCGGCCGGCGTGCCCCTGGACATTGATGCGGGCGCCTATAAGTCGGTGATCGAGGTGTTCGAACGTTCCTGCAAGAAATTTGCTGACCGCCCGGCGTTCAGCAACATGGGCATCACCCTGACCTACGCCGAACTGGAACGCTACAGCGCCGCGTTCGCCGGTTACCTGCAAGCGCACACCGACCTGGCGCCGGGGGATCGCATCGCAGTACAGATGCCCAACGTCCTGCACTATCCGATTGCCGTGTTCGGCGCGTTGCGCGCCGGGTTGATCGTGGTCAACACCAACCCGCTGTACACCGCGCGCGAGATGCGTCACCAGTTCAAGGACTCCGGCGCCCGGGCGCTGGTGTACCTGAACATGTTCGGGCAGAAAGTCCAGGAAGTGCTGCCCGACACCGATATCCAGTACCTGATCGAAGCCAAAATGGGCGACTTCATGCCCGCTGCCAAGGGCTGGCTGGTCAACACGCTGGTCAGCAAGGTCAAGAAAATGGTCCCGGCGTACGCCTTGCCCCAGGCCATTTCCTTCAAAAGTGCGTTGCGCATGGGCCGGGGCCTGGGCATCAAGCCGCTGAACGCCGGCCTCAATGACATCGCCGTGTTGCAATACACCGGCGGCACCACCGGTTTGGCCAAGGGCGCCATGCTGACCCACGGCAACCTGGTGGCCAACATGCAGCAGGCGCGGGCGTGTCTCAGCCAGTTTGCCGCTGACGGGCAGCCTCTGTTGCGCGAAGGGCAGGAAGTGATGATCGCGCCGCTGCCGCTGTACCACATCTATGCATTCACGGCGAATTGCATGTGCATGATGGTGACCGGCAACCATAACGTGCTGATCACCAATCCACGGGACATCGGCGGCTTTATCAAGGAGCTGAAAAACTGGCGGTTCTCGGCGTTGCTCGGGCTCAACACGCTGTTCGTTGCGCTGATGGATCACCCGGACTTCAAGACCCTTGATTTCTCCAGCCTCAAGCTCACCAACTCCGGTGGCACCGCGCTGGTCAAGGCCACCGCCGAACGCTGGGAACAGTTGACCGGTTGCCGCATCACCGAAGGCTACGGCCTGACCGAAACCTCGCCGGTGGCCTGCACCAACCCGTACGGCGACCAGTCGCGCATCGGCACGGTCGGCCTGCCGGTGCCGGGCACCACGCTGAAGGTGATCAATGATGACGGTGTGGAGCAGCCGTTGGGCGAGCGCGGCGAGTTGTGCATCAAAGGCCCGCAGATCATGAAAGGCTACTGGCAGAAGCCCGAAGCCACCGCCGAGGTGCTGGATGCCGACGGCTGGTTCAAGTCCGGCGACATTGCAGTGATCGACCCGGATGGCTTTGTGCGCATCGTCGACCGCAAGAAGGACATGATCATTGTCTCGGGTTTCAACGTGTACCCGAACGAGATCGAAGACGTGGTCATGGCCCACCCGAAAGTCGCCAACTGCGCGGTCATCGGTGTGCCGGACGAGCGTTCCGGCGAGGCGGTGAAGTTGTTCGTGGTGGCGCGTGAGGCAGGGGTCAGCCTTGAAGAGCTGAAGGCGTATTGCAAGGAAAACTTCACGGCGTACAAAGTGCCCAAGCACATTGTCTTGCGTGAGTCGTTGCCGATGACGCCGGTGGGCAAGATTCTGCGGCGGGAGTTGCGTGATATCGCGTAACAGGGCGTAGAGTTCGAGGTGACTCCAAAAGATCGCAGCCTTCGGCAGCTCCTACAGGGATCGCATTCTTCGTAGGAGCTGCCGCAGGCTGCGATCTTTTGCTTAAGGCCCGTTTTTCGCGGGTTACAGGGCTTTATAGGTTTTTTGCTCTAAAATGACCGCTTGTCATTCTTGAGTCACAAATGTGACTGTAGAGGCCGCTTTTGGCTCTAGGCGACCCTTGGCAAAGCTGCTACTCTCGGCGCGCTTTGTGCTTCTCGGCCTGTGTAAAAGCCCAGATTCACCAATGACCAAACACCAATAATAATCGCATCAAATGCGGTGCTGAATTCGCGTTGCTGAGGAGTGGGCTTCCATGATCGAAGACTTTTGGAAGGATAAGTACCCAGCTGGGATTGCTGCTGAAATCAATCCAGACGAGTATCCGAATATTCAGGCAGTGTTGAAGCAATCCTGCCAACGCTTCGCCAACAAACCGGCATTCAGCAACCTGGGCAAGACAATCACCTACGGTGAACTGTACGAATTGTCCGGTGCCTTTGCCGCGTATCTGCAACAGCATACCGATTTGCAGCCGGGCGATCGAATCGCCGTGCAACTGCCTAACGTGTTGCAGTACCCGGTGGCCGTCTTCGGTGCCATCCGCGCCGGGCTGATCGTGGTCAACACCAACCCGTTGTACACCGCACGGGAAATGGAACACCAGTTCAACGACTCCGGTGCCAAGGCCCTGGTCTGCCTGGCCAACATGGCCCACCTGGCAGAAACCGTCGTGCCGAAAACCGGCGTCAAGCACGTCATCATCACCGAAGTTGCCGACCTGTTGCCGCCGCTCAAGCGTCTGCTGATCAACAGCGTCATCAAGTACGTGAAGAAGATGGTGCCGGCGTATCACTTGCCGAAAGCCATCAAGTTCAACGATGTGCTGAGCAAGGGCCATGGTCAGCCAGTGGCTGAAGCCAGCCCGGCCAGCAGCGACGTCGCCGTGCTGCAATACACCGGTGGCACCACCGGCGTGGCCAAGGGCGCGATGCTGACCCATCGCAACCTGGTCGCGAACATGTTGCAGTGCAAGGCGCTGATGGGTTCCAACCTTAATGAAGGTTGCGAGATCCTGATCACGCCGCTGCCGCTGTACCACATCTATGCGTTCACCTTTCATTGCATGGCGATGATGCTGATCGGCAACCACAACATCCTGATCAGCAACCCGCGCGACCTGCCGGCGATGGTCAAGGAACTGTCGAAGTGGAAGTTCAGCGGCTTCGTTGGCCTCAACACCTTGTTCGTGGCCCTGTGCAACAACGAAGGTTTCCGCAAGCTCGACTTCTCCGCCCTGAAAGTCACCCTGTCCGGCGGCATGGCGCTGCAATTGGCCGCCGCCGAACGCTGGAAAGCGGTCACCGGTTGCTCCATTTGCGAAGGTTACGGCATGACCGAAACCAGCCCGGTGGCCACGGTCAACCCGATCCAGCACATCCAGATCGGCACCATCGGCATTCCAGTGCCGTCGACCCTGTGCAAAGTCATCAACGATGCTGGCGTCGAGCAGCCAATGGGTGAAATCGGCGAACTGTGCGTGAAAGGCCCGCAGGTCATGAAAGGCTACTGGCAGCGTCAGGAAGCCACCGATGAAATCCTCGACAGCGAAGGTTGGTTGAAGACCGGTGACATCGCGCTGATCCAGCCCGATGGCTACATGCGCATTGTCGATCGCAAGAAAGACATGATTCTGGTGTCCGGTTTCAACGTGTACCCGAATGAGCTCGAAGACGTGCTGGCCACCCTGCCGGGCGTATTGCAATGCGCGGCCATTGGTGTGCCGGACGAGAAGTCGGGCGAAGCGATCAAGATTTTCATCGTTGCCAAACCGGGCGTGACCCTGACCAAGGAGACGGTGATGGAGCACATGCGCGCCAACGTCACCGGCTACAAAGTGCCACGCTCCGTGGAGTTCCGCGATGCGCTGCCGACCACCAACGTCGGCAAGATCCTGCGTCGTGAATTGCGCGATGAAGAGTTGAAGAAGATCAACGCGAAGAAAGCCACCGCGTAATACAAAAAGCCCCGCAGAAGCGGGGCTTTTTGTTGAAGATCGAAAGATCGCAGCCTTCGGCAGCTCCTACAGGAATCACGACCCATGTAGGCGCTGCCGAAGGCTGCGATCTTTTGCTTGTTATTGACGGAACGGCGCGAAATTGACGTTGGTGCCCGACGGGCGCATGTCCTGCAGGAAGGAGTCCTTGTCGGCGCTCAGTTCCAGGCTCAGGGCCGCTTTACGCTTGCCTTCGTTACGCACCACCAGGCCCTCGAGTTTCTCGCGCAGGAACACCGTAGGCACTTTCAAATGCAGCAGTTCGTCGGTGTCCGGGGTGTGCATCAGCAGGTGAATCCACTCGTACTGACCAACGGCCAGACGCGACACCGGGATATCGAACCACCAGATGTTGCGGTTGCGGTTCAGTTCGGTGAAGTGGCAGTTGTTGACACCAAGCACAGCACCACCAAGTTCCTGGTTTCTGCGGGCAATGGCCTGCTTTTTATCGAGTTTCATAACATTCCTGCGGGGATTGGATCTTCAGCGCCTCGGCGCCAATTCGTTGCGCATTCTCGGGGGTTGCCGGGCAAACATAAAGCCCAACCTGCATTGAACGATGAAATGTCGTGCTGAAAATAAATGAAACTCCGCGCAAACGCCCCCGGTCAACCTTGTGTAACGACTTTTCCTCCCATTGGAATATACGCAGGAGATTCATCATGGGCAGCACAGGCGATAAAGTGAAAGGCATGGCCAACGAAGCCGCTGGTAACGTCAAGCAAGGCGTCGGCAAGGCCACCGGCAATGACAAGATGCGCGCCGAAGGCGTGGTCCAGGAAAAGAAAGGCGAGGCCCAGCAAGCGGTCGGCAAGGCCAAGGATGCCGTGAAAAAAGGTGTCGACAAGGCCTGATCCGGCCGTTGAAGAAGCCACGAAACGGCCATCCACAGATGGCCGTTTTTGTGTCAGCCTGAACTTGATTGATGAAATTGTTTCAAAGTCGCCAGGTAGGCTACTTTGATGAAAGAAAACGGCCCCTGAGTCGCCACGACTACAACCCCATCCTGTTTGCGGCGAATGGAGACGCTAATGATTTTCCCGGACATGAAAGGTCTGCCCATCCACCGTGTGATGGTGCGCACGGTCACCGAGTTCGTCGACGACGAAATGTCGACCTATGCTTCGGCGCTGGCCTATCAAATGCTGTTTTCGTTGTTCCCCTTCATTCTGTTCCTGATCGCCCTGATTGGTTTCCTGCACCTGCCGGACTTCTTTTCCTGGCTGCGCCTGCAATCGGAACTGGTGCTGCCGCCCCAGGCACTGGAACAGGTGAACCCGGTGATCGACCAGCTTCAGCAGTCCAAGGGGGGCTTGCTGTCGGTGGGTATCGTGATTGCCCTGTGGACCGCTTCGGCCGGTGTGCGCTTGATGATGAGTGCGATGAACGCCGCTTACGACGTGGTCGAAGGCCGCCCGGCGTGGAAGCGTTTCCCACTGTCGATCATCTACACCGTCGGCATTGCCGGCATGCTGTTGATCGCTGCCGCGCTGATGGTGCTCGGGCCACAGGTAATGAGTTGGATCGCAGCGCAAGTCGGCCTTGAGTATTTCATCGTCACCCTGTGGACCATCGCGCGCTGGCCGGTGATCGTGATTCTGCTGATGGTCGCGGTTGCGCTGATCTATTACGTCATGCCCGACGTCAAACAGGAGTTTCGTTTCATCACGCCGGGCTCGGTGTTGGCGGTGGTGGTGTGGATCATCGCGTCGCTGGGTTTTGGTCTGTACGTCAAGGAGTTCGCCAACTACAACGCCATGTATGGCAGTATCGGCGCGATCATTGTCCTGTTGCTGTACTTCTACATTTCGGCTGCGGTGTTGCTGCTCGGCGCGGAGATGAACGCGGTGATCGAGCACATGTCGCGAGAGGGCAAAGACCCGGGCGAAAAAGTCGCCGGCGAGCTGGGTCCCGTCCATGAGGAAAAACAGCATGTGTCGGGACTGGGCCGTGATCATTCACAACCCAAACCAACCATTGACGAAACCTGACCATGATTCGTGAAATCCTGAAAATGGGCGATGAACGCCTGCTGCGCATTGCCCCGCCGGTGCCTGCCGAAATGTTCGACAGCCCCGAGTTGTGGCAACTGATCGACGACATGTTCCAGACCATGGAAAGCGTGGGCGGCGTCGGTTTGGCTGCGCCGCAGATCGGTGTGGACCTGCAACTGGTGATCTTCGGTTTCGAGCACAGCGAACGTTACCCGGACGCCGAGGCGGTACCGCAGACGATTCTGATCAACCCGTTGATCACACCGCTGAGCCCGACCCTGGAAGAGGGCTTTGAAGGTTGTCTGTCGGTGCCGGGCTTGCGTGGCGCGGTGGAGCGTTATCAGCACATCCGTTATGAGGGTTTCGACCCCAAGGGCGAACCGGTCGTGCGCATTGCTTCAGGGTTTCATGCGCGGGTGGTGCAGCACGAGTGCGATCACTTGATCGGCCGCTTGTACCCATCGCGCATCAGCGATTTCAGCAAGTTCGGGTTCACCGAAGTGATGTTCCCGGACCTTGATCCCAACGCTGACGATTGAGCTTTTGAAAGATCGCAGCCTTCGGCAGCTCCTACAGGTGTACGTGTAGGAGCTGGCCGAAGGCTGCGATCTTTTGATTCTGCTTTTTATTTCGCGGGTTTGACGAACCGCAGCGTCATCCGGTCCGACTCACCAATTGCCACATATTTCGCTCGATCCTTTTCACCCAGGGTCAACGCCGGCGGCAGGGTCCATACGCCTTCGGGATAATCCTTGGTGTCCTTGGGGTTTGCGTTGATCTCGCTTTGCGCCTCAAGCTTGAAACCGGCATCGGTCGCCAGCTTCACCACGTAATCGGTGGTCAGGTAGCCGCTGTGCTTGATGTCTTCCAGCGAAGCGCCGTCCTTGGCCCGGTGATCCACCACGCCAAGCACACCACCCGGTTTGAGCACTTTGAAAAAGGCCTGGAACATCAGCGGCGCGGTATCGGCCAGCACCCAGTTGTGCACGTTGCGAAAGGTCAGCACGGTGTCCGCCGAACCCGGTTGGCCGAACGCCGGCGCTTTCGGGTCGAACTCAAGCACCTGGGCGTTGGTGTACTGGGCGGGAGACGCAGCGAATTTGCTCTTCAGCTTCTCTTCGTTCTTGCGCGCGTAATCACTGACCGTCGGCGCCTGCACGGCCGCGATGTAGTGGCCGTTGTCCTTGAGCAACGGCGCCAGCAATTCGCTGTACCAGCCGTTGCCGGGGGTGATCTCAATGACCGTCTGTTTCGGCCCCAAGCCAAAAAACTGCAAGCTCTGTTGCGGATGACGATAGCCATCACGCGCGACGTTTTCCGGAGCCCGCCAGCTGCCGGCCAAGACCTTGGCGTATTGCTCGGCGGACACCGTCGGCGCGGCGGCATGACTGAAAACAGGTGCAAGCAAAGCGGCCAGCGTCACAGCCAGAAGAGCAGGTTTCATGGGGCGTCCTGTGCGAAGTCGAAGTCGACGCCGAGGCTAGCACGCAGGCCTGTCGGACCGATCACACATTATTGTCGGTAGACCTAACCAACGGTTCTAAGCCCATCGCAATCATCGGCTTGCTGCGCGCATAACGAGTCAAGCGCTCAACCATCGCGTAAGGCATTGGCGGATCGAACGTAAAACCGCGCCGCTCATAAAAGTCCCGCAAATCCGGGTGACAGAACAGCCACACCGGCAGCTCGCAATCCTTGACCGCGGCGGCGATCAACGCGGCGGCAATCCCTTGCTCGCGACACGCAGGGTCAACCAACAACCCGGTCAACCAGTGCCCGCCGGAGACCGGGCGCAAACACAAAGCCCCGACGATTTCATCGCGCCGGGCGACCCACAATTGTGCGTCGCGCACCGCTTTCATCGACGATTGATGGGCGCGGTAAAACTTATTCATCAATGGCCAAAGCGGCTCATCGAGTCGGGTGAATTGGGTGCTGGGCATGATCCTGGACTGTCGGTGCGCAAAGCCGGCGATTATAAAAGAACGCGCCAGCATGGATAGGTGTATACCTGATCTCACATCCCCTGTGAGTGGAGTACGCATCATGTCCAAAGGTATGGATTCAAAGAAAGCGGACAAGAAGAAGCCGGCGAAAACCGCTATTGAAAAGCGCGCCGACAAAAAAGCCAAAAAGGTCAATGTGTTCGGACATTGAGCCGAAGCTGACCGATCGCTCCCGCGCAATGCGGGAGCGACATTGAAAATAATCTGCAAGAAAACCCGGCGTCGTTGCACAGAAGAGGATTGGTCCCCGATCCGAGCAACGCCATGCCCCATTACTTCGACAGTGCCCACCAACAAGAAATCGAAACCCTGCGCCAGCGCCTGACCGCCCGCACCGAGTGGCCGACCTGGCTGCTGTTGATCGGCGTGTACAGCGCGTGGTTCACCGTGATTCTGGCCAGCGGTTCACTGGGCCTGTGGTTGAGCACGTTGCTGTTGATCCCCGTGGTGGTGTTGTGGCTGTCGGTGCAGCACGAATTACTGCACGGTCATCCGACCCGCTGGCCGCTGGTAAACAAAATCCTCGGCTACGCGCCGTTTGCCGTCTGGTATCCCTACACCCTGTATCGCGACAGCCATCTGCTGCACCACCGCGATGAAGACCTGACCATTCCCGGTCGAGATCCGGAAAGTCGCTACCTGAGTGCCGCGCATTGGCAGGGCAGTTCACTGTTCGAACAGGGCCTGCACTGGCTGAACAAAACTGTGTTCGGGCGCTTCGTGCTCGGTGCGCCTATCGCCTTGCTGGCGTTGGCCCGGGAAGAACTGCAACGCCTGAAAACACGCGAGCGCCGGGCTTGGTGGATGTGGCTCAGCCATGGCGCGCTGACCTTGTTGATGCTGCTGTTCATCGCGCGCTATAGCGCGTTGCCGGTATGGCATTACCTGTTGCTGGTCAGCGTTCCGGCGCTGTCGATTGCGATGATTCGCTCCTACTATGAACATCGCCCGCACGCGGCGCCGGAGCAGCGCACGGTGCTCAACGAAGCGGGTTGGCCGTGGCGCTGGTTGTTCCTCAATCTCAATTTTCATCTGGTGCATCACGACTTGCCGGGCCTGTCCTGGTACGACTTGCCCCGCGCCTACCACATGCGCCGTGAGCAATGGCTCGCGCGCAGCGGCGGGTTTCTGGTGCAGGGTTATGGCCAGTTGTGGCGTGAGCATGGGGTGAGGGCGATCGACAGCCCACGGCATCCGTTTCACTGACATCTGGTTACCGCCGCTCCCACAGGGAAATTCGTTGTATGGGAAATTCTCGATGACTCAACACCTCGCCGAACTGCTGATGTACACCGCCCCCGAAACCATCCGTCGCGCTAACGAGCGCTGGCTGGCGCGCATCCTCGAACGACTGGGTACCAGCCGCCGTAACGCCGAGGGCCTGTCACTGATGGACCTCTGGTTATCCCCGCAGCTGTTGCTGACACAAACCTGCGGCTATCCGCTGATGACAGCCTTGCGTGGCAAAGTCCGGGTGCTGGGTCGTCCTCGATATGAGCTGCCGGACAGCAGCGGTGGCAACCATTGCAGCCTGCTGTTGAGCCGCGCCGATGATCAACGCCGAACCTTGCCGGCGTTTTTTGGCAGCCGTGGCGTGATCAACGGCGAAGACTCCAACAGCGGCATGAACCTGCTGCGTCAGCGCCTGGCATCGCTGCATCGGGACGGGCAGTTTTTTGCCGCGGTCGGGACCAGCGGCAGCCATCGGGAAAGCCTGCGCTGGTTGCGGCAAGACCTTGCAGACCTGGCGGCCATCGACAGCGTCACCTTTGCTTATCTGGCCCGCCACGCCGCGGACGAAGTGGTCGGCCTGCGGATCGTGGCGCGCAGTGCTTTCAGTCCGACCTTGCCCTATATCACCGCAGCGAGCACTAGCGCAGAGCAGGCGGAAGAGATTCGGCAGGTGATGAACCAGACCTTGGACGAGTTGCCGGAGGTGGCGCAGATCCTGGGTCTGCGGGAAGTATTGCCGGCCGGGGAAGTCGACTATGAGGTGGTGCTCGACTATCAGCGTGATGCTGAGGGATTGGGGTATGGCCAGGTTCGCTGAAATGCACTTATGGAATATAAAAATGCATTTTAAATATTATTAATGAATAAGGCTCCTTGCTAGGATCGCGTCACCGGACGACCGGACATTCAGCGACCCCTAACCTTTGGAGCCTCTATGTCCGGCACCGACCTTGCCCATCGTCACGCGGTGGGCGGATTGTTCCGCGCCCATTACCCCTGGTTGTGCGCACGCCTGCGCCAGTACCTGGGCAGTGGTTGTGAAGACATCGCCGCCGAGGCCTTCGTGCGTTTGCTCGAAGCACCGCAGCCGGCCGCCATCCGCGAGCCGCGCGCCTTGCTGACCACCATCGCACGCCGCCTGATTTATCAACTCTGGCGTCGGCGCGATCTGGAGCGCCAGCACCTCGATCAACTGTTGCAGGTTGACCAACCCTCATCACCGTCGCCTGAAGAACTGGCGCAATTGACCCAAGCCCTGCAAGGCCTCGACCGCACGCTGGCGCGCCTGCCCGGCAAGGTTCGGGCGACGTTTCTGTTGTCGCGGGTCGACGGCCTGACGTACCCGCAAATCGCCGCCGAACTGGGCATTTCCCAGCGCTCGGTCAGCGTTTACATGACCCGTTCCGAGGCCTTGTGCGCTCGGCACAGCGCCAATCAATCCCTGAACCGCCCCCTGCAAAACAAGAGGTCCGCATGAGATCGATCAAAACCCTGCTCGGCAGTTCGCTGCTGGCCCTGAGCCTGTTCGCCCACCAGGCCCCGGCAGCGGAAAAAACCACGCCCATTCACTTCGGCGATATCACCTGGGAAAGCGGCAGCCTGATCACCGAGATCCTGCGGCTGATCGTCGAGAAAGGTTACGGCTACCCGACCGACACATTGCCCGGTAGCACGGTCAGCCTCGAAGCGGCGCTGGCCAAGAACGACATTCAAGTGATCGGCGAAGAGTGGGCCGGACGCAGCCCCGCGTGGGTCAAAGCCGCCGCCGAAGGCAAAGTGTTTGGCCTGGGCGACACAGTCAAAGGCGCCACCGAAGGCTGGTGGGTGCCGGAATACGTGATCAAGGGTGACCCGGAGCGCGGCATCAAACCCCTGGCGCCGGAATTGAAATCCGTCGCGGACCTGGCGAAATACAAAGACGTGTTTCGCGACCCTGAAGACCCGAGCCGTGGCCGCTTCCTCAACAGCCCAACAGGCTGGACCTCGGAGATCGTCAACAGCCAGAAACTCAGGGCCTATGACCTGACGGACAGCTTCGTCAACTTCCGCACCGGTTCCGGCGCGGCGCTGGATGCCGAAGTGGCGTCGTCGATCCGCCGTGGCAAACCGGTGTTGTTTTACTACTGGTCACCAACGCCGCTATTGGGCCGCTTCAAACTGGTGAAACTGGACGAGCCGCCGTTCGATGCCGAAGCCTGGAAAACCCTGGCCGATGCCAACAACCCAAACCCCAAAGGCACTCGCTCGATGCCGGCCAGCCTGGCCATCGGCGTGTCGGCGCCGTTCAAGACGCAGTATCCGGACTTGGTGGCGTTCTTCGAAAAAGTCGATTTGCCGATTGACCTGCTGAACCAAACGTTGGGGCAGATGAGTGAAAAACGGCAAAAGCCCCGTGAAGTCGCCCAAGCGTTTCTGCGTGAGCAGCCGCAATTATGGAAGGGCTGGGTGCCGGCTGAGGTGGCGACGCGGGTAACCACCAATCTTTGATGGCAGGGTGACGACCGGTTGTCTGCTCTGTCAGTTTTGACAGTAGACGGTCATTTGTGAGACTTGGATTCTGTGCCTTGAAGTTATTCCAGAACTTAAGGCACGGAGTTCACCATGAAAACCAAAGGGTTAACCATTGTTGTTGTGGTATGCGTCTTGGTCGGCGCTGGGTTCTATTTTTACTCGGGAAAAAATCCGAACGCGCAAAGCGCCTATTCATTGTTCGATCCGACGCTGACAGACGAACAAAAGTCGGTGGTTCAGCCTCAGATTGATCAACAACTGGCAAGAGCGCCAGGAGGGAAGCAGGTCAGCTCCACCCAAGTCGTCTATGACAAGGGGGCCATCGTCATCACCTACCCGGTTCCGGGTGTCGCTAATGAACGCCTGACTACGTGCGACTACCGCCACTTTTGTGTCTGGGAGAACAACGACTACCAGGGGCAAAAAGTTTCTCTGGAAGTTTTACCTTCAGGAACAGTCAATTTGCCCGTCTATATGACTCGGCAAGTGTCTTCGTGGAAGTACAACAACGAGCGTTATCGTACGGTGGTTTATGGGGTGGATGGAGCCAACGCCGTTGGCCGGATCATGACGAGTACGCTTAAGGAAATCGGCATTGGGGACGAATGTTGCCCATTCAGGGCTGACGACCAAAAACAGTCATGGACCGAAATTTACGAACTACGCGCACTCGGGTCCACCACCGATACGATCGTCAGTATCCGTTTCTCGCCAATGTTTGGCACACCCGCCAAGTAAATACCCAGCTGAACCGTTTTTGTACCCAATACTGGCCGACTAGTGGCCTTGCAAGCCCTGCGCGCCTGTCTATGCTCACGTCTAACTAACTATGTCGACCGCAATGTCATGGTTAGTCCCAGAGTGCGTAAGCGAGGCACCGACACACTTCAATGGAGCTGTCCTGAAAGGGAGTTTGTTTATGAGCACGTTAGGGTTGGCCCGCCTGCGGGCTATCAAGAGAAGGATGTCTTGATGAGAGTGTCGCGATAGGGACCCTCCGATTGAACATCATTAATCACCTGACTGGTCCTTCCTGTTTTTGGAGGGGCGCGTGTGCCTGTTCTGTGGAACGTAGTAGTGGATTTGAAAGATCAGCAACTTTCAATCATTCAAAAGACCGCGCATAGGGTGATACGACCATGTTTAACCTACATCACAAGGCTGACCTGCTGGAAATCGAACGTTTCAGTTGCGCCCTGACCGAGGCCAATGCCAAGTTGGCAGCGGTCAGTCGCTCGATGGCAATGATTGAATTCACCCCCGAAGGCATCGTGATTGATGCCAATGAAAACTTTTGCAGCGTCATGGGTTACAGCGCTGAAGAAGTTCGCGGCAAGCACCATCGGGTGTTTTGCGAAGAAGTGTTTTACCGCAGTGAAGAGTACGCCAGGTTATGGCGTGACCTGGCCCGGGGCGAACCGGTCAGCGGCACCTTTATGCGCCTGAACAAGAACGGTAAGGAAATCTGGCTCGAAGCCAGTTACATGCCGGTGTTGGGTCCCGACCGGCAAGTTAAAAGTGTGATCAAAGTCGCCACCGACGTGACGGAGCGGGTCAACAAGGAACACGAAAACCAAAGCATGTTGTCAGCCATTGGCCGCTCCATGGCGGTGATCGAATTCACCCCCGAAGGGCGGGTGATCGCGGCCAATGAAAACTTCCTGAAAACCATGCAGTACTCGCTCAACGAAGTGCTCGGGCAGCACCACAGTCTGTTCTGTCATCGGGCCGAAGCCGAGTCGGCAGCCTACAAGGCTTTCTGGGCTTCGTTGAACCGTGGCGAATATCACTCGCACCGTTTCGAACGCAAGAACAAGCAAGGTCAGACGGTTTATCTCGAAGCGTCCTACAACCCGTTGTTCGACACCAAGGGGCGGCTTTACAAGGTGGTGAAGTTCGCCAGCGACATCACCGACCAGATGACCACCCTGCAAACGGCAGCAGAATCGGCCCACAGCACCTCTGTGCAAAACGACGCCTGTGCGCGCAAGGGGTCCGAGGTGGTGCAGCAAACGGTGCAGATCATCCAGGACATTTCCCGGGACCTGAACCAGGCCGCGCTGAGTATCGATGCGGTAAGCAAACAGTCAGACATCATCGGCACCATCGTGCAGACCATCCGTGGCATCGCCGATCAGACCAACCTGCTGGCCCTCAACGCCGCGATCGAAGCGGCCCGTGCCGGCGAGCATGGGCGCGGGTTTGCCGTGGTGGCCGATGAAGTGCGCAGCCTTGCCGCACGCACCAGTCAGGCGACGCTGGAGATTGTCGATGTGGTGCGCAAGAACCACGATCTGTCATTGAGCGCGGTGTCGAGTATGCAGTCGAGCCTGAGTCGAACGGGGCTCGGTGTAGAACTGGCGAACGAGGCGGGGGAAGTGATTCTGGAAATTCAACAAGGGTCGCGGCACGTGGTGGATGCGATCAGTCAATTCAACTCCACCTTACAGTTGAATTAAGGGCAACAAAATAAAGAAGGGTCCCGGTAGAGGGACCCTTTTTTATCTTCAAACACCTCAAAGCGAAGCGACGAGTTGCTCCACGGCCTCAGCGCCCGGTTTGTTGTTACGTTCGTTGGCTTCTTCGGCCTTGGCCATCTTCATCTTGTCTTCCATGCGCTGGGCAATCTCTTCACCGATCGCCTGCTGTTTCTCCGGCGGCATGGCGTCGACCTCTTCCTGTGTCAGCCCCATTTCCTCAAGGATCGCATCACGCATGCGCTGCTCCGGGGTTTTGCTCATGTAGTCCTTGAAGTCGTCCGTGGCCGAGCCTTTGGTTCCGATTCGGTCCTTGACGTCGTCCGGCAGTGGCGCATAGACCGCTTGCAGGTTCACGCGGGTTTTGGCGAACGCCTCATCGACGTTGTCGCTGACTTTGGCCGCCTCACTGACTTGTTGCGTGGCCTGTTGGGTGGCGGATTCCTGGACTTGCGTCGTGGCTTGGGTGGTTTGCGCCTGCACGTTGTTTTGCAGGGCCTGGGCCATGACGCTTTGAAGACCGGCGGCGGCTTCGGCGGTGGGGTCTTCGCCAGGGCGTTTAGGGATCGGGGCTACCAGGTTTGATTTTGCACTGACCAACATGATGTGTAGACCTGTAGGTGTTTGTGGTGCCGTGCATGGAGCAAAGAGTATGCCCGTAGTAAAAAATACGTTTTATATCAGTGGCTTGTGGTGCATCTGTTTGAGTAAAACGGTGTTTTTGCGGTCAACCCTTGCCGCTTGGCGGCAGGGATCGACCGCAACGTCTTCAACGATGGGCAATGTTTTCCAACGCCAGGTTGCGGGTGCGGGGGCCGAACCAGCCGATGGTCAGCATCACGATCAGCATGCTGCTGACAATGAACGCCAATACGCCCGGCGTACCGAAATGCTCAAGGAATATCCCGATCAGCAAACTGCTGAACACCGTCGACAAGCGGCTGAACGAATAGCAGAACCCCACGGCCCGCGCGCGGATGTTGGTGGGGAACAATTCGCTCTGATACGAGTGATAACTGAAGCTCAGCCAGGCATTGCAGAAGGTGATCATCACGCCACAAAAGATCAGGCCGAACGCGCTGGTTTGCAGGGCGAACAAGGTGCCGAAAGTCATCGCGCCCAACGCTGAACCGACGATCTGCCATTTGTTCTCGAAGCGGTTGGCGAACTTCACGAACAGCAACGGCCCCAGCGGGTAGGCGAGGGTGATGATGAAGGCGTACAGCAAACTGTGCGTGACGCTCACGCCCTGGCCGTTGAGCAATGCCGGCAACCAGTTACCGAAACCGAAGAAGCCGATGGCCTGGAACACGTGAAACACAATCAGCATCAGGGCGCGTCGGCGATAGGGCGGTTGCCAGATATCGGCAAAACGACCCTTGCCCTGGACGTCCACATCAGCCAGTTCCGGTTCGTCCAAAGGCTTGCCTTGGTCTTTCACGCAGCGCGCTTCGATGACGGAAAGAATCCGGTCCGCTTCATCGAATCGACCATGCTGGGCCAGCCAGCGCGGCGACTCCGGCAAACGTGAACGCAACCACCAGATGAACAGGGCAAACACTGCGCTGGCCAACACCACCCAGCGCCAACCCGAGACCCCGAACGGCGCTTGTGGCACCAGCCACCAAGACATCAGCGCCACCGCTGGCACCGACAAAAACTGCACGAAAAACGCGAAGGCAAACGCCGAACTGCGCATGCGCTTGGGCACCAATTCCGATAGATAAGCATCAATGGTCACCAGCTCGATGCCCAGACCGATTCCCACCAGAAAGCGCATGCAGATGATCCCCAGCGCAGAACTCTGCACGCCCATCAGCACGGTGGCGACGGTGTACCAGATCAGGGCGAACGTAAAGATTGCACGGCGGCCAAAGCGGTCGGCCAGCGGACTGAGCAGGCTGGCGCCTAAGAACAAACCGAGAAAGGTTGCCGACGCGAACGCGGCTTGATCGGAGATCCCAAAAACGCCCTGATTGCCGGTCGCGAAGATGCCGTCGCTGATCAGGCCGGGGCTGATGTAGGCCGTCTGAAACAGATCATAGAGTTCGAAGAAGCCACCAATCGACAGCAACGCCACCAGCCGCCACAGGGTGGAAACGGCAGGCAGGCGATCGATGCGGGCAGAAATCTGTGCGGCGCGCACAGGGTCGATGTCGTCGGCTTGCGCGACACCCGGGGAATGAGCAGTCATGGCGAATCCATTTCTTGTTGATGGAGAAGCTTAGCCTGCTATCGGAAATCAATGATTGTGAATCTCGACACCTGAGCATCGAGATTCGCCGAGTTATTGCAATGACTGGTTACATTTTGGCGATTTGTAGCGCGGGACCGCTCAAGGCACGCCGTTACAGCAGTACTTGAGGAAGCCCGGATGCTGCGCCAGTCGCTTGAAGTAATCATCAATGGCCGGGTAATCGGGGCGCTCCATCGGCGTCATCAGCCAGCGGTTGATCGACAGACCTATGACGATATCGGCCAGGGTAAACCGCGCGCCGGCGACATAGGCTTTGGTGGTTGCGAGTTGATGTTCGAGGATGGCCATTTTCTGGTTCCAGCCGCGCAGGCCGACCTCGATGCGGTGGGCGTCCTGGTATTCCGGGTCCTTGCGCACCAGCGCCATGAACGCGTAGCTCCAGGATGAATTGAGATCGGTGGCCTGCCAATCCATCCATTGCTCCACCCGGGCGCGTGCAGCTGCTTCGCCAGGTAAAAACTCATGGTGATGCTGATATTTGCCGGCCAGATAACGGCAGATGGTATTGGATTCCCACAACACCAAGGCTTCGTCAATGAGCACCGGGACCTGTGCATTGGGATTGAACCTGAGAAATTCCGGGCTGTGGGTCGAGGCAAAACCACTGCCCCAATCCTCGCGCTCAAAGGCCAGGCCCAGTTCCTCGCAAGTCCACAGCACTTTGCGGACGTTGATCGACGAGGCTTTGCCGAGAATCTTCAGTGTGTGTTCCATTGCGCGGCTCCATCAAAAATGGCCTATAGACAATTGTAGGAGCTGTCGAAGGCTGCGATCTTTTGATCTTGATTTTAAAAACGAGGATCACAAGATCGCAGCCTTCGGCAGCTCCTACGAGGGGGCGTGTGAACTCAGGTGCTTTCTCGCACCTTCAGCTCAAAGCCCATGTCCTGCACTGGTTTGGCCACGGTGTTGCCGGCCATCAGGGTCAGCATCTGCTCGGCCGCGCGGCGTCCGATCGCCTCACGCGGGGTGTTGATGCTGCTCAGGCGCGGGACCATGTGCGCCGAGGCCGGCAGGTCGTTGAAACCGAGGATCGCCACTTGTTCGGGGATTTTTATCCCGTGGCGCATGGCTTCGAGCAACGCGCCCTGGGCCAGGTCGTCGTTGCCGAAGAAAATCGCATCGACATCGGGGTGGCTGGCAATCATCTGCAAGAACAATTCGCCACCCAGGCCTACGGAAGAAGGGCGAGGCGTCAGCACTTCGAGGGCCGGGTCATAGAGCGCGGCCTTCTGCAGGGCACGACGGAAACCTTCGCCGCGCAGCAAGGTGCGCTGGTCCAGTTGTGCGCCGATGTAGGCCAGGCGCTTGCGGCCGCGGGACAGCAAATGCTCGGCGGCCGTCTCACCGGCGGCCAACTGCGAGAAGCCGACGCAATTGAGCCCGGCGGCACTGTCGAGCTCCATCATGTACACGCAGGGAATGTTGCTGGCTTCGATCATCCGCCGCGAGCTTTCGGTGCGGTCGAAACCGGTGAGCAACAAACCGCGCGGCTGATAGGCCATGTAGTTGCGCAGCAGGTTTTCTTCTTCGTCGCGCGAATAATGAAAGTTGCCGATCAGCACTTCGAAGCCCTTGGGACGCAAAACCTGATGAATGGCTTCCAGTGTATCGATGAACAAAAGGTTGGACAGCGATGGCACCAAAACCACCACCGAATGGCTCTGGGCCGAGGCCAGGGCACGGGCGGCAGGGTTGACCACATAGTTGAGCTCAAGCGCGGCTTTCTGGACTTTTTCCACCAGATCGATGGCCACGGTGCTGACGCCGCGCAAGGCGCGCGAAGCAGTAATCGGGCTGACACCGGCCAGTCGGGCAACTTCGTTCAGAGTAGGGCGGCCAGTGGTGCGGGTATTTTTATCGTTTTTAGTTGGATTCATCGACGGCTTGCCAAACAAAATTCAAGGCACTAAGGTAGCGCTGTCTCGATGCAGCTGCAAATGCGTGAGCGGGGGTTCGCCTGATCCTCGCTTTTTGGCGTTGGGAACGAACATGCTGCAACCCTTAAAATGACAAGAAAGGCGTCGGCAACTTCTGCTTTTGGTCTAGTGTCATAACTGGCAAAGGTAGCGCTGTCTGCGCGCTGAGGTGTTACATGAATCATCCCATCACCGCCCTGGTCATCATGGGCGTTGCCGGTTGCGGCAAGACGTGCGTCAGCGAGGCCCTGTGCCAATTGAGCGGCGCCACTGCCATTGAAGGCGACTCTTTCCACCCTGCCGCCAATATCGAAAAGATGAGCGCGGGTATCCCCCTGAACGATGAAGACCGTGCCGGCTGGCTCGACAGCCTGTGCGATGAACTGCGCCGTGTCGACGCCAAGGGCCAGCGCCCGGTGCTGACCTGTTCGGCCCTCAAGCATATCTATCGCGAACGTCTGCGCAGTGCCTTGCCGGGTCTGGGTTTCGTGTTCCTGGAGCTGACGCCGGAAGTGGCCGCTGACCGCGTTTCACACCGCCCGGGTCATTTCATGCCGTCGACCCTAATCGATAGCCAGTTTGCGACCCTCGAATCCCCCGTCGGCGAGCCATTGACCCTGGCGCTGGATGCTTCGACCCATAGCGTCGAGCAACTGGCTGCGCAGGCTCATGTCTGGTGGCAGGCGAATGGCCTGAAACAGGCGGTATGACTGTGTTTACAAAGACAGCGCTGTCCTTACGACTTCTGATTAACCCGCTTTAATAACAACAACAACCAGGAGACACCCCTAATGTTTGGCATGTCCCACGAGACGTTCCTGCTGCTCGATGCAGTGGTCACGGTGATCGGGCTTATCGTCCTGATTACCAAGTTCAAGTTGCACCCCTTTCTTGCCCTGATCATAGCCGCCGCCTTCCTCGGGCTGACCTCCGGCATGCCGATCGGCACCATCATCAAGGCGTTCCAGGACGGCTTCGGTGGCGTGCTCGGTTTCGTCGGCATCATCCTGGCGTTGGGCACCATGCTCGGCAAAATGATGGCCGAATCGGGCGGGGCAGACCAGATTGCCCAGACCCTGATCCGCGCCTTCGGCAAGGACAAGGTGCAGTGGGCGATGATGTTCGCTGCGTTCCTGGTGGGCATTCCGCTGTTCTTCGAAATCGGCTTCGTGCTGCTGATTCCGTTGGTGTTCATCGTTGCGCGCCGCACGGGCGTGTCGATCATCAAGATCGGTATCCCGCTGCTGGCCGGCCTGTCTGCGGTACACGGCCTGGTGCCACCGCACCCGGGTCCGTTGCTGGCTATCGGCGTGTTCGGTGCCGACATCGGTAAAACCATTCTTTATGGTCTGATCGTGGCATTGCCAACGGCGATCATTGCAGGCCCGATCTTCGGTACGTTCATCGCCAAGCACATCCCCGGTCATCCGAACCAGGAGTTGGTGGACCAACTGGCGCGCGAAACCGATTCGGCTGAACTGCCGAGCTTCGGTATCACTCTGGTGACCGTGCTGTTGCCGGTGTTCCTGATGCTGCTCAAGACGTTTGCCGACGTCGTGCTGCCGGATGGCAACATCTTCCGCGCCTTCATGGACCTGATCGGTCACCCTATTTCGGCTCTGCTGCTGGCACTGCTGCTGTCGCTGTACACCTTCGGCTACAAGCAGGGCATCGGTTCCAGCCAAATGATGAAGTGGCTGGATGCGAGCCTCGCGCCAACCGCTGCGATCATCCTGATCATCGGTGCCGGTGGTGGCTTCAAGCAGATGCTGGTGACCAGCGGCGTGGGTGACGTGATCGGCCACATGGCGGTGAACGCACAGATCTCGCCGATCCTGTTGGCGTGGCTGGTAGCGGCGGTGATCCGTATCGCAACCGGTTCGGCGACCGTGGCGACCATCACTGGCGCCGGCATTGTGGTGCCGGTGGTAGGGATGATTCCGGGTGTGAACCGTGAGTTGCTGGTATTGGCGACCGGTGCTGGTTCGTTGATCCTTTCTCACGTGAACGACGCCGGTTTCTGGCTGGTCAAGCAGTACTTCAACATGACCGTGGCCGAAACCTTCAAGACCTGGACCGCGATGGAAACCATCCTGTCGGTGGTGGGCCTGGGCTTTATTCTGTTGTTGTCGCTGTTCGTCTAAGCGATTCGGCAGGCACAAAAAAACCGCAGCGATGCGGTTTTTTTGTGGGTGATGCAAACCCCTGTAGGAGCTGCCGAGTGAAACGAGGCTGCGATCTTTTGACTCTACACGGTAAGATCAAAAGATCGCAGCCTGCGGCAGCTCCTACAGGTCATCGTTTACTTAGTGACCAGGCCATCCGCCCGAAACATCCCGCGAATCCCGCGCACGGCCTGACGAATACGGTCCTGGTTTTCGATCAGCGCAAAGCGCACGTGATCATCGCCGTACTCGCCAAAGCCAACACCCGGCGAGACACACACCTTGGCCTCAGCCAGCAGCTTTTTGGCGAACTCCAGCGAACCCAGGTGTGCATAAGCCTCGGGAATCTTCGCCCAGACATACATCGACGCTTTCGGGTTTTCCACCATCCAACCCAATTCATGCAGGCCTTTGACCAGCACGTTGCGCCGCTGCCG
>Ga0247819_10000345_pt1 | contig 28615 bp, 23 predicted proteins | sample 13C_Xylose_Day6_FD_193428 | JGI IMG/M metagenome (GOLD analysis project Ga0247819, IMG submission 193428) | Soil microbial communities from agricultural site in Penn Yan, New York, United States - 13C_Xylose_Day6 | ecosystem: Environmental > Terrestrial > Soil > Agricultural land | place: USA...
TTGGCTAATGGATCACGTGCAGCCAGGATCAAGAACACGCCAAGTGTGGCGTAGATGCCAACGATCATCATCGGGTAGTCCGAGTGACCGACGTGCCAGGCCCAGCCGGACGGCCAGAACAACATAAGTGGGTAGAGAGCAAGGCACGCGAGGCCAGCCAAAACTAGAACGACGCGCAAATACCTGAGGCGATCGACTACGGTCATGGCGGACTCCCCTTTGGGCCTGACTCTAAATAGACCCCAAGTGGGGCGATAACGCCTTCACGGGCTTGGTGGATAACATTCCTTGTTCTGTCGTCTATACCTGACCAGGTCGGGCATTGTGACAGTTGGGTGACCGCTGAAGGGGTTTATACACCATGGACGCAAAGCCCGATCTGCTAAATCAGTTCCGGCACTAGACCAAGCATAGCTACTCATTTGCTATCGCTCTTCCACCGGCTGCTTCTGGGCGGGCAGCAAAACCGGGGATGGCTACTTCGGGCCGGGTCGCGCAAAATTTCCCCTACAGCGCCGCTCAGTTCTGGCTACGAACTCATGAAGTACGAGCACTGGAATACCACTTCGACTAAGCAACGACCAAGTCGTGTGCGGAGGTAACAGCCCGCACTCGTTTTCGGGTATCAGGAGGGGCGCATGAAACAGCATCGTTACCGGATTCAGATTGAACACCTCGAGGACACCAAGGGCCAACCCGTGTCACGCGACCCGTTGAGCTTCGATGTTGGCAACCATGACGACGTGTTTCACATCGTAGAAATCATGTGTGCCCGAGGAGATTTCAACCAAGATACATCCACCGCCTTGGCCGTTGGCCTCAAGCTGTTCAGTGAGGTGATGCTGGAAAACAAGGATCACCCGCTGTTTGAAGATTTCAGGCCTCACTTTGTTGAGTTCATGAAGAAGCTCAAAGGCAAAAAGTAATGCGAACGCAAGGGGCGCATTGGGCATCGAAGGGCACGCATGGCATAAAACCAATCCACAGTCTTTCCCGCTCCTTTTCAGCTCTTGGGCCAGCCGCCGCCGAGTGCGCGATACAGACGCACACGGTCAAGCGCCGCTTCGGTTGCGCTATCTACCAGATCGCTTTGCGTTGCCAACAGTGAGCGCTGTACGCCCAGGACGTTGATGAAGTCCACTGCGCCCTGGGCATATCGATCCCGGGCCGTGCTGAGTGCGATGCTGTTCTGATGGACGGCTTCTTCAAGCGCGGAGTGATGCTTTTTCTCGGCTGCGTAATCCGTCATCGCGTTATCGACCTCGTGCCAGGCTCCGAGTACGACACGATGATAATTCAGTGCGGCTTCCTGCTCCTGACGCCTGCGTAGCTCAAGCGTACCGGTCAACCGACCGCCTTGAAAAACAGGCAGATACAGGCTCGGGCCATAAGACCATTCCCGGGAGTTCCATGCCCCCAGGTTCGATCCATCCAGGGCCTGGAAACCCATGCTCGCGCCCAGACTGACGCGAGGATAAAAATCTGCTTTGGCGACCCCGATGGCAGCTGTGGCTCGATGCAGGGTGGCTTCACTTTGTCGAATATCAGGACGGCGTTGCGCTAATTCAGATGGTAAGCCGACAGGTACGTCCGGTGCCGGATTCGGGATAGCCTTGGGTTCGATCAGTTCAGCGTGCAATGTTCGAGGTGCTTCGCCGAGCAAATAGCTCAGTGCGTTGATTAATCGATCTTTTTCAGCATCGAGCACCGGTAACACAGCCTCGATCGTCGCAACTTGTGCGGCCGAGTTGGAGGTATCGAGGTTGGTGGTCACTCCATTCTCGAAACGGGTTTTAGTGAGTTGGCTGCTTTGCCTGGCAATTTCCAGATTCTGGTTGGCAACCGCCAGTTTTGCCTGCACGCCGCGCAGGCGGATGTAGTCAGTGGCGGTCTCCGCAGCGATGCTCAATAGCACTCCATCGCGTTGTGCCTGGGTCAGATCGACTTCTGCGTCCGCAGCCTCGACGCTGCGGCGCACATGACCCCAAAGGTCAACCTCCCAACTCGCGTCGAGCGCGCTGCTCCACAGTTCGAAAGGCGCCTTGCCACTCAAACCCGACTCATCCAGCACGCCTACCGAGCTATTCCGGGCGCGCTTGTACGCACCGGTTGCACTAATTCCCGGCAACTGCTCGCTGCCTGTTACCTGGCGCAATAGTCGGCTTTGCTCCAGGCGATTACTGGCGGTGCGCACGTCAAGATTTGCTTTGGCTGCCCGTTCCACCAGGCTGGTCAGTTGCGGATCACCCAACTGCTGCCACCAGTGGGTATCTACCTTTCCTTGCAAGGTAGCGCCAGACTGCAAAGAGTCTGACCAGGTTGTCGGCAACTGACTTTGTGGCTTTTGAAAATCCGGCCCCACCGCGCAAGCGCCGAGGCTGGTCAACACGATCAACAAAAAAGTCCGTTTCATATCAGTGCTCCTTGATGGTATCGACGCTGACAACCACCGACATCCCTATGCGCAGCCGATCCAAGTCAGGTTGGCTGTCGTCGAAGACGATTTTTACCGGAATACGTTGGACGACTTTAGTGAAGTTGCCTGTGGCATTGTCGGGAGCTATTTCGGAAAACGACAGGCCAGTGGCCGGCGCGAGACTCTCAATACGTCCCTTGAATCCATGATCCGGGAAGCTGTCGACGCGCAACTCAACAGCCTGCTGTGCCCGCATGTGAGCCAATTGTGTCTCGCGAAAGTTAGCAACCACGAATGCCTCGTGTAGAGGGACTACTGCCATGAGCGGCTGGCCTTGAGAGACATACGCCCCCACGCGAACCGAACGCTGGCCTACCATTCCATCCTGAGGCGCGGTGATTTTGGTGTAGGACATGTTGAGATCCGCCTGTCTCAGGGCCGCTTCATCCTTTGCCAGCGCGGCCTTGGCAACATCAAGCTGAGCCTTCAAGACATCCAGCGTTTTCGTAGCCGCGATCCGGGAAGCCTCATCCCTGTCACGCGTAGCTTGCCAGCTTTGAAGGTCTGCCTCGGCTTTTTGCCGTTCTTGCTGTGTTCCTGCACCGGCGTTCGATAGATTGAGATAGCGTTGGGCATTTGCTTGCGCGAACTTCAGCGAAGCGGCTGTGGCGCGAGTGGTCGCGGCTGCTTGATCTATGACAGCCGACTGGCGTTCGACACTGGCGCCAAGGTTCTTCAATTCTGCTTTTGCCGCTTGAACATTCGCAGTTGCAGCTGCCTGTGCAACGAGAAAGTCACGGTCGTCCAGTTCAGCCAGCAACTGGCCGGCCTTGACCGACTGATTATCTTCTACGGCAACCCTTGTGATTTGTCCGGATAGACGAGGCGATACAAGTACGGAGTCGGCTCTGATGTAAGCGTCATCCGTGCTCTGTACAGAACCTCCACACAGGAGTTTGTAGCCGCTGTAGACAGCACAGATGACGATGGCGGTAGTGATTAAGCTGATAGCAGTTCTATGTTGTTTCATGGCGATACCGGGGGTTGCGGTGGAAAGGCGCGTTTGGGCAGAGTCACGAGGACGACAAACAAAACGGTGATGACAGCCAGCAATGCCAGGAAGGCGTCACTGAAACTCAATACAAAGGCTTGCTCACGCACACGTTCCGCAAGGGAGCTGGCGGTGTTGTCGTCAAGCAGGGGGGCCAGCGCTTGATGCTTTGAACCCAGAGCATCGAGCAGCGTGTTGGAATGCAGATGCTCGCGATGAGTGACGAAGTTCTCCAATGCCGACGCGGCCACTACGGAAAACAACCCGCGCATGGTGTTCACCATCGACGAAGCGAACGGGCCTTCCATTGGATGGATCACGCCGGTTGCATTCATCAGCAAGGGCACTACGACCATGGGTTGGCCGAAGGCATGGAGCACTTGAAGGACGTAGAAGTCGTCCCGAATCCAGTCGCTGGTGATCAACGAACCACCGACACAAGCAATGGCCACTAGCGTCAGGCCGCAGCCAATCACATAACGCGAGTCCACCCAGTTACGATTAATCACGGTCGCCACCAGGGGCGCCAGCAACAATTGCGGCAAGGCAATCATCATGGCTGTTGGCATTGTTTGTAGCGGGCGATAGCCTTGAACTTCAGTCAAGTACGACGCAGGGATTGCACTACCGGCCATGGACAGGAACAGGAACAGGCACAAGGTGATGATGCCGTAGGCAAAGTTGCGCCTTTCCAGCAATTGCAGCTTGAACAATGGAAGGGGGTGGAACCACTCATTCAGCAGGAAAAGCGGCAGGCACACCGCAGCGCCCAAAAGAAGGGTGCTTATGAGCGGCGAATTCAACCAGTCGAGCCGTTCGCCTTGAGTCAAGGCGATAACCAGCATCGAGATACCGCCTACGCCAAGCAGTGCTCCTTGCCAATCCGCCTGCTTGAACCGCTCCAGCCGAATGGGATCTTGCGGCAGTCCGTAGGCGATGAGGGCTGCACCTATCAAACCGGTCGGCACGATCTGCCAAAAAACCATTCTCCAGTCCCCACCTTCAGTCCACAGTGAGGCCAGCGGCATTGAGATATTTGGGCCGAAAGTTGCTGTCAGGGCATAGGCGGAGAGCCCATAGAGCTTGACGTGCCAAGGCAAAAAACGGAGAGCGGCGGTCATCAGTAAGGGCGGCAATGCGCCACCAGCCAGACCTTGCAGCACGCGCAGCGTAACCAGGCTTTCAAGGTCAGGCGCAAAAGGAATGATTACGCCGAAGAGGGTGAAGGCAAATGTGGCAACGATCGCGAAGCGGCGAAGCGAAAACGTCACGGCTAGCCACGGTGCTATAAGCATCGCGGAGACCTCGGCCGCCGCGTATGCAGAGCTGACCCAGGTGCCTTCATCATGGCCAAGACCATAGATGCCCAAGATATCGACCAAGGTAATATCAGTGACACGATCATTGATGCCTGACGTGAGTGCGGCAATCAAAACGCCGACCAGGCCGATGCCGAGCCTCCAGCCAAAAGGGGCAGGAACGGGGGGGGAAATAGGTGCGGACAAGGGAAAAATTCCTGCTGTGCAAAAGAACGTATAACCTACTGTGTGGTACACTGTACCAATCAACGATACGAAAGGCAACGCTATGACAATTCAGGAATCTGATCGCGGTGGGGTCCAGGTCATCTCTCGGGCGGCAGCGATTCTTCGCTGTCTGGAAGACGAACCGTCGGGGTTAAGCCTCGGCGCAATCGCCAAACGAAGCGGTTTACCGCGCTCAACCGTCCAGCGGTTAGTCGATGCACTGGCGCACGAGGATCTTTTGGAAGTGCATGGAAGGGGCGGTGTTTGCCTAGGGCCGGCGCTCATGCGCCTGGCTTCTCACAGTCATGTCGATATCACTCAAAAAGCACGGCCCTACCTGGAGGAACTCTCCCGGGTTACCGGGGAGACGGCAGTTCTAGTCAGTGCGAGCGGTACCGAGTTGATGATTCTTCAATCTATCGTTTCGCCACATGCACTCAGGGTTGCGCCCGTTGCAGGCAATTTTTTGAGTATCTATGCTACGTCCGGTGGAAAAATCCTGCTGTCCACCATGCATGACCAGGCCATTTGCGAATTGCTGGGGGCGGAGCTCAAACAGTTCACCCCCAAGACTCCTACGCTCCCCCAGTTGCTGGAACAGTTGCAGCAAGTCAGGCAGGACGGATTTGCCTACGACTTTGACGAGCACACGATAGGTGTTGGGGCGATAGCCGTAGGTATACAGACGCCTCAAGGGCGTTATGCGATCGATGTTGTCGGCCCGGTTTGGCGAATAGAGCAGGAGAAGGAGGCGGTAAAAGCCGCACTCCTGAAATGTCAGGAAGACCTCGTCAACGGCTTGCGCAGCATTGATTAATACGTCCTCAAACAAAGGAGGCTGCTTTTTTCACGAAGCAGACTCCCGTCACTTCATAGAAGCTCTGCTACAGCTTTGCGCTTCTTTCTGGACCCTTTGCCATGAGCAAAAAGTTGTTAACGGATGCCTTGGTGCAATGCGACAACTGTCGATCAACAAGGAAAGGTCGAAGCGTTTTCCTGACGTACTTTGGCGTCGATTGACGCTACAGTCGATAGCAAGTCGGGCAGCAGTTCTTGCACCGCCTTCTCGAGCGACATCACTTTTTTCTTCCACGTCAGATTAATACAACCCAGAACACGTTCGTTCAAGCGGATTGGCACTGCGATGGATTCCCGGCCGTCGTCCGACTCACTCCTGGGTTTCTCGTAATGTCCCCCAAAATCGCTTACGCGGGTGCTATATCCACGCGCACGCGCATTCCTCACCATCGCATCGACGGCAGGATCATCCAGCGCAAGTTCGTGGCCCGGTAGATCCTTGTCACGCAGTCGCTGGATGATCGCCTGACGCTCCTGGTCCGGACAGAAACTCAGGTATGCACGGCCAGACGCCGAACGCAGCATGTTGGCGCGGTAGCCTATAGGACCCAGCGGAATCTCGTCGAAATAGGAGCGAGGGCTGTTTGTTTCTATCACTTCCATGTAGTCCAGGCGTGGCACGCACAGGACCGAAGGCCATTTGACCCGATCACACAAGGACTCCAGGAAGGGCGAAACAATTTCGACCAACCAATTGACATCATCGAGTGCCGGCGATCGTTGCAATAGACCAAGACTTGGCAGGAATGCGCCATCGGCCATTCGTTGCCAGATGTACCCCTGGCGGTAGAGGGTGATCAGTATTCGCGTCAGCGTACTCTTCGGGATATCGGTGTTGCGATGTAATTCATGCAGGCTCGCTCCATTCATGGAATGGAGAATTTTCAGCACCTCCAGCCCCCGAGCAAGCGCATGAATCTCCTTGACCTTGTAATCGCGCATCAGTGCTGAACCTCGTGATCTTGTTCCCAAGTGCTTTTCACTCAGTGAAATTTGTCTCAAAAACCGGCGTTCGGCAAGCGTCCTTGCCGCTTGATGCGACAAGCAGGAGCGCGTGCACCTAATAATAAATTTCCTAACCTATTGATATTGAAGGCTTTGCTTCAGGAAAAATACACAGTCACCTTTGCTGAAATAGATTTTTCACCTGGTGAAAACCTACCGTATTTCGATGTTGCTTCGATGTGAAATGTTGAATAGTGGGTTCCACAACGAACTGCAGATGGCTGTAAGGCGCAGCGAATGCCGTGCTCGATTACCGGAACTCAACTATAAAAATCAGCGAAGGTCGTTAAACGTGAAAAATGCCTTGCATCCTGTTTTGCAGGAAGGGGTCACTGAGGGGCAATTGCTCTGGTACCCATCCGCCACTCGTATCGAAAACGCCAGCCTGACTCATTACATTCGTTGGCTAGCCGAGAAACGTAATCTGTCTTTTGATGATTACGACGGTCTCTGGCAATGGTCTGTCTCGGATATAAGTGCTTTCTGGGCGTCCATCTGGGATTTTTTCGAAGTCAAATCTTCGTCGCCTTACACCACTGTCTTGAGCACATCCACGATGCCGGGCGCTCAGTGGTTCCCTGGGGCGCGGCTGAATTTTGCAGAACACATGTTGCGTCACGAGCGTGAAGGTCATGACGCGTTGCTGTACCTCAGTGAGAAGGGTCCGCTGCGTGGGCTTTCGTGGAGTGATTTTGCGGGCAAGGTGCGCCGCCTGGCCACGGCGTTGCGTGAGCTGAACGTGCAGCCGGGTGATCGAGTGGTCGCCTATCTGCCCAACATTCCGGAGGCTCTGATAGCGATGTGTGCCACCACGGCGGTGGGCGCTGTCTGGTCCAGTTGCTCGCCGGACTTCGGATCACGCGGCGTGCTGGATCGAGTTCAACAGCTCGCGCCGAAAGTGATGTTCGCCGTCGATGGATACTACTACGGTGGCAAACCGTTTGACCGTCGAGACGAACTTCGCCATATCGTAGAGTCGCTCGATAGCCTGGAACATCTGGTTTATCTGCCGGCAATGTTCCCGGATTCCGAGCCGCCCATAGCGCGCGCAGTGACATGGACCGCACTGCTGGACCGTCCTGAAGTGCCCGCGGCAGACTTCGAATTTGAACAGGTGCCGTTCGACCATCCACTTTGGATTCTGTTTTCCTCCGGCACCACCGGGCTACCGAAAGCGATTGTGCATAGCCACGGAGGGATTCTGCTGGAGCAATTCAAGGTTCAGCATTTTCACATGGATTTGCGCGCCGGAGACGTCGCGTTCTTCTACAGCACCACGGGCTGGATGATGTGGAACTCGCTGATCAGCTCGTTGATCAGCGACGTGCGTCCAGTGCTGTATGACGGCAATCCTGCGTACCCGTCCGCTGACGTATTGTGGAAAATGGTTCAGGACAGTGGCGCGAGTTTCTTCGGGGCAAGCCCCACCTACGTCGACATCATGAAACAGCAAGGCATCGTTCCAGGCGAGCGCTACGACCTGAGTGCGTTACGTTCGGTAATGCCGGCAGGCTCTCCGGTCTCCCCGGAATGCACAGCCTGGTTCTATGCCAATCTCAAATCTGACTTGTGGATTGCTACCGGCAGCGGAGGCACCGACTGTTGCACCGGTTTGGTAGGTGGTGTGCCGACGCTGCCCGTTTACGCCGGTGAAATACAGGCGCGCTCCCTTGGCGTTGCAGCCTATGCGTTCGATGAGAAAGGCGTCAGTGTCGTGGGCGAAGTAGGGGAGTTGGTCATCACCAAACCGATGCCGTCCATGCCGGTGTTTTTCTGGAACGACCCGGAGGGTGAGCGCTATCGCGAGAGCTATTTCGATACCTATCAAGGTGTCTGGCGGCATGGTGATTTCTTCAAACTGAACGAGCGCGGTGGTTGCTATGTATTAGGACGATCCGACGCGACGCTCAATCGTTTCGGTATCCGCATCGGGACCGCGGAAATATACCGGACGCTGGTGCAAATGGAGGAAGTGGTCGATGCCTTGATCGTCAACCTCGACTTGCCGGGCGGTCATTTTTTCATGCCGCTCTTCGTCAAACTCCGCGAAGGATTGACCTTGGACGAGTCAGTCGAGAAGAAGATCGCGGCATGCCTAAGACGTGAATACACGCCGCGACACGTTCCCGACAAGATCTATCAAGTCGATGATATTCCCATGACCTTGACCGGCAAGAAGATGGAAGTGCCGGTACGTCGATTGCTGATGGGGCAGGCGCTTGAGAAGGCGGCCAACCTCAGCGCAATGCGCGACCCCAATGCCATGAACTACTTCGTTGATTACGTTCGTAGCCAAGAGGATTACCGCCTGTAATCAGTGTGTGGCATCGCTGATAAAACCTGAATCCATTCAAGGTAAATAATAATGAATAAGAAAAAACCGAGTGTGTTGTTGATTGCCACCCTTGATACCAAAAGCGAAGAGGCAGCGTTCATACGTGAGCAGCTTGAGGCAGCAGGGCTGGAGGTCTATCACATGGACGCCAGTGTTCGCCAAGTGATGACTGGGCACGCGGAGATTTCTCCTGACGAGATTGCTGGAAAGGCCGGCTCTACGCTGCAAGAAGTGCGCGACCTGAAGCACGAAGGTAAATGCCTGGAAAAGATGACCGAAGGCGCGGTTATCTGCGCTGCGCAACTGCATGAGCGTATCGGCCTTAGTGGTGTTATCGCCATCGGCGGGTCGATGGGTACAAGCCTCGGGACTGCGGTGATGCGGCAACTGCCTTTTGGTCTGCCCAAGGTCATGGTGTCCACCATGGCGTCCGGTATGACACGCGGTTTTGTCGGCACCAAAGACATCGCCATGTTTCATTCGGTCGCCGACATTTCCGGTATCAATGTGATTACCCGCAGCGTGTTCCACAACGCTGCAATGGCACTGGCTGGCCAGGCCTTTGCCAATTGGGGCGAGCCTTCTTCCGATAAACCTCTGGTGGTTGTTTCCACCCTGGGAACCACTGAGAAGTGCAGCCTGCGAGTACGCAAGATGCTAGAGGGTCATGGCTTCGAAGTGGTGGTCTTCCACACCACTGGAACCGGCGGCGCAACCATGGACGAAATTATCCGCGACCGAGATGTCAGTGTGGTGGTGGATATGTCACTGAGCGAGATCAACGATCTGCTCAACGGTGGCTTGTGCAGTGCCGGCCCTGACCGCTGCAAGGCCGCGATCATCAAAGGCGTGCCGACCATCTTTGCGCCAGGAAATGCCGATTTCATTATTGCAGGTCCCCATGAACAGGCGGTTCTGCAATTTCCCGGTAAGCGCTACCACATTCACAACCCGGCTCTGACCGCTGTCAGGACTGAAGCTCATGAACTCAAACAGCTGGCAGAGCACATGGCAAAAGTCGCTGCGATGGGTAGTGCACCGGTTGCCTTCTTTGTGCCAATGCAAGGCTTTTCTGCCCATGACAGCGCAGATGGATTTCTTCACGACCTTACGTTGCCTCCGGTCTTCAGCGGGTACCTGAAAGAGGTTATGCCCGAGCGGGTTGTTGTGTGCGAAGTAGACAGTCACATCAACGATGAGCCGTTCGCTGACGCCTTGGTGCAGCAGGTTCTGGAGTTCCATTCGCCGGTAGGCCTTGTGCGTAAGAGCGCTTGCTGAATAAAGCGTCAGGATTGATTGAGAGAGATAGTTGATATGTTGAATCACGAAGACCTACAGGAAATTCTCCAGCTGCTCGACGCTTCCGAGTACAACCAACTCAGCGTCCAGACTGACCGTTTCAAGCTGCTGCTCAACCGAGATACGGCGGGATGGTCATCCTCGCAAGAGGTGACGTGCGCCCCAAACCTGTTGGAGGAAAACGCCAAATCCCCAGGCGCAGAGGCCCCCGCCCAGCCAAAACAGGCCACTGTCGAGGACGATCGGCTGGCAGCGGTTCGCGCCCCTCTACCCGGTATCTTTTACCGAGCGCCGAAGCCCGGTTCACCTGCCTTTATCGAAGTCGGCAGCCGTGTTGAAGCGAACACGCTTGTCTGCATCATCGAAAGCATGAAGCTCATGAATTCGGTGTACGCCGGGGTCAAGGGCAAGGTGGTAGAGATCGTGGGTGTTGATGGTGAGTTCACGGAAAAGAGTCAGGTCCTGGTGCGTATTGAACCGGAGGCCTCATGAGTACGATCAAGCGAGTGCTCATTGCCAACCGGGGCGAGATTGCTGTCCGGATCATTTCTACCTGTCAACGCCTGGGGATTGAAACGGTGCTGGCGGCGTCTGATGCCGATCTCCAATCCCTGGCTGCGCGGTTGGCCGATCAGGTGGTGCGTATCGGGCCTGCGCGTTCGGCTGACAGTTACCTGAATGTTGAGAAGGTTGTTGCCGCGGCCGTCAAAGTAAAAGCTGATGCCTTGCACCCGGGATACGGTTTCCTTTCGGAAAATCAGCATCTGGCAAAAGCCTGTGCGGATGCAGGCGTACTTTTTATCGGCCCTACGGTCGAGCAACTGGATGCGGTGGGCGACAAACTCAAGGCGCGAGCCAACGCACTGGATGCCGGATTGCCAGTTGTTCCAGGTGGTGAAGTGAATTGCCTGGAAGATGCGCAAGCGTTGATTCGCCAGGTGGGCTGCCCGGCACTGATCAAAGCGGTAGGTGGCGGTGGCGGGCGAGGAATGAAACTGGTGTACGAGCCGGAAAAACTCGCAGAAACCATTGAGATGGCTATCGCCGAAGCCCAAGCGGCGTTTGGGGATCCCCGGGTGTACCTGGAGCGTTTTGTCACTTCAGGCCGGCATGTCGAAGTGCAGATTCTGGCGGACGGTGAGCGCGCGATTCATCTCGGAACTCGCGACTGTTCGGTCCAGCGTCGCTACCAGAAACTGGTTGAGGAAGCGCCAGCACCTTTGCTCACCGATTCATTGCGCTCGTCGATGCAGGATGCTGCAGTCGCATTCGCCAAGCACCTCAAGTATCGCGGCTTGGGGACCGTAGAACTGCTGGTGGATTGTGAACGCAATACGTTTTATTTCCTGGAAATGAATGCTCGCATCCAGGTGGAACACCCCGTGACCGAGGCCATCTGCGGTCTTGATCTGGTGCAGGAACAGATTTCCGTGGCGCAGGGGCAGCCATTGCAGCTGACCCAGGATCAGATTCAATTCACTGGCCACGCTATCGAATGCCGGATCAATGCGGAAGACTGGACCCGAGATTTTCAGCCCAGTCCCGGCGACGTCACCCAGGCATGGTTCCCGGCAGGCCCTGGCATTCGTGTCGACACACACATTCAGCGCGGCGCCAAGGTGCCTCCGTACTACGACTCTCTGGTTGCCAAGCTGATTGTCCATGGTGCGACACGAGAGGAGGCGCTGGAACGATTGTCTCAAGCCCTCCAGGCTTGCCGAATCCAGGGCATCACGACCAATTTACCGATGCACGCGGCACTGATGCAGGACCCAGGATTCGCGCGAGGCGGTGTGGATACCGCGTATTTCACTCGTTTCCTCGAACAGGCCACGCAGGAGGTGTCCCATGGCTGACATTCGTATCGTCGACGTCTCGCTGCGAGACGGTAATCAAAGCCTGTGGGGCGCGGTAGGCCTTAACAGTGCGCAGATATTCCAGATCGCTCCTGTGATGGAACGGGTTGGCTTTTGCGCCCTCGACTTTTCCTCCAGTACGCATATGGGTATGGCCGTAAGGACTGATCACGAAGACCCATGGGAGCGTCTGCGTGTCACTCATCAATTGATGCCCAACACACCCTTGCAATTCATCGGCACCGGGCTTCGCTTTATCTCGTGGGAGAGCCAGCACCCGGAATTCATGCAACTGGCCTACGATCGCTTGGTAGCCAACGGTATCGGACGCTTTGTAGTGCTCGATCCGATGCACGACGAACAAGCCATCATGGAAACAGCGCGCATGTTTCGTCAGGCTGGATGCAAAGAAATCATTGGCGCATTGGTCTACACCGTCAGTGCCGTGCATGACGATGCCTACTACGCCGACCTGGCGGGAAAAATGGCGGCGTCACCGAACATCGATCGGGTCTACATCAAGGATCCATCGGGGCTGCTGACGCCGCATCGAGCGCGCACCTTGATTCCGGCAATCCGTGCGCGCCTGGCGGGCAAAGCCCTGGAACTGCACTCTCATTGCACCATTGGTCTTGCGCCGCTGACCTACATGGACGCGGCGGAATTAGGTGTCGATGTTCTCCAAGTCGCATGCGGTCCGTTGGCCAACGGTTCATCGTTGCCCAGCGCCGAGCGAGTGATTGCCAACTTGCGTGAGCTGGGTCACAAGGTCGACATCGACGACCGTGCCCTGCGTCAGGTCTGCGACTACTTCACACGTCTGGCCAAGGTAGAGGGCCGTCCAGCTGGAAAACCGCAGGATTACGACGCATCTTTCCTACGTCACCAAGTAGCAGGCGGGGTGATGAGTACCACGCGACGGCAGCTGTCGGAACTGCACCTGGAGCATCGTTTCGATGACGTGATGGCTGAGGTTACCCGTGTGCGTGCCGAACTGGGCTACCCGATCATGGTGACCCCGTTTCCTCAGATGGTCTGCACCCAGGCGCTCTACAACGTGATTGGCGACGAACGCTACAGCAATGTCGCCGATCAGTTGATCCGTTACGCCCTGGGACGTTTCGGTCGCCCCACCACGCCAATCGACCCCGATGTACTCGACCGGATTCTGTCGCGGCCACGCGCTGCCGAATTGATGCATGAAGCAGAAGCGTTGCCGCTTAAAGAGATGCGCAAGAAATTCAGCCCCAAGCTGAGCGATGAAGAATTCATCCTGCGCGCCACGATGCCTGCTGATCAGGTCGATGCCATGTGCAAGAAGGGTGCGTCGAAACGTCATTACAACCCTGAAGCCGCGGGCCTGGTCAAGCTGCTCAAGGCCTTGGGCGAGCGACCACGACAGTCCCGGGTGTTTATTCAGCAGCCGGGCTTGACGCTGGATATTCGCTCTGCAGCAAAGGAGGCAAATTAATCATGAATGCACGACAGGCACTGAGTATCAATGATGTGGCGTTAGCTCAACTGGCGGGCGTGCGCGGTTTTGTTTTCGATATGGATGGAACCCTGGCGCTGGGGGACAAGCTCAATCATGGGCTACGGCCTCTGCCAGGAGCATTGGAGCTGCTCGGATACCTGAAGTCGCGAGGCGTCCCGTACGTGGTGTTTACCAACGGTACCACGCGCACGCCTGAGGATTACGCCAGCACGTTGCGTGAAGCAGGATTCGAACTCGTCGACGATGACATGATGACGCCGGTCAGCAGTGCAATATCTACATTCCAGCGCAAAGGACATAAACGGGTATTGGTGTTGGGCGGGCATGCGCTGGCTGGACCGCTACATGCAGCAGGTATTGAGGCAATAACGCCCGAGCAGGCAAGTGCTGCACATCCAGTGGACGCCGTTCTGGTCGGTTGGTATCGAGAATTCTCCATGCCTGACCTTGAGGTTGCCTGCGCCGCTGTTCTAAGCGGTGCTCGACTGTACAGCAGCTCTGACGCGCTGTATTTCGCTGCCGCTGGCGGCAGGGCACTGGGCACCTCACGAGTGATCGCATCGATGATTCGCGAGGTCACCGGATGCCGTGTGCATGTGGTGGGCAAACCTTCGCTCGATAGCCTGGCCTGCGCGGCAAAACGGATGGGTGTCAAAGTCCGGGAGCTGGCAGTGGTCGGTGACGATCCCGTCCTGGAAATCCCAATGGCCCGTCGCGGCAAGGCCCTGGGTATCGCAGTCACCACCGGCCTTGCCAGCGCTCAACAATTTGTAGAAATGCCTGAGGGACGCGGGCCCCACCTGATCCTTTCCGGGGTTGATGAACTTCTTTCGCTGTACAGGACATTGCCATGAATATTGACGAACTCGTTGCCATCGACGTTCACACTCACGCCGAAGTGTCTTGCCATGAACCTGATGACGATTACCGCCAGGAGTTTGAGGACGCTAAGCGCAAATACTTTAAGTCCGGCTCGCCGCCGACCATTGAAGAAACCATTGCCTATTACCGCGAACGCAAAATAGGCCTCGTGATGTTCACGGTTGATTGGGAGTTCGAAGTAGGGCGCAAGCGTATACCGAATGAAGAGATCGCCAAAGCGGCGCTGGATAATTCGGACATGATGATGGCCTTCGCCAGTATCGACCCCCACAAGGGCAAGATGGGCGTGCGTGAAATGCGAAGGCTGATCGAGGACTACGGCATCAAGGGATTCAAGTTTCACCCTACCTGCCAAGGCTTCTTTCCGAACGACCGAATGGCGTATCAGCTGTATGAGGTCATTCAGGAGTACAACCTGCCGGCGATTTTTCACAGCGGCCACTCCGGTGTCGGCAGCGGGATGCACGGGGGCGGAGGCTTGCGGCTGAAATACTCAAACCCGATGCACCTGGATGACGTCGCGGCGGACTTCCCCGACATGAAGATCATCATCGCTCACCCGTCATGGCCATGGCAGGACGAAGCGCTTTCGGTGTGCCTGCACAAGCCAAACGTCTACATCGATCTGTCCGGTTGGTCGCCGAAATATTTTCCACCTCAGTTAGTGCAATACGCCAATACGTTGCTCAAGCACAAGATGCTGTTTGGCTCTGATTTTCCACTGATCACGCCCGATCGCTGGATGAAGGATTTTACCGAGGCCGGCTTCAAACCGGAAGTTCACCAACTGATCCTTAAGGAAAACGCCTGCAAGGTACTGGGTCTGAACTAACGCAATCAGATTGAGGTTATCGAGCGTGCGGCGATGTCCGTGCGCAGGATCGTTGCATGCTCGAATCAGGACTTTGTGCGGAACGTTGTGGGCAAGTCATTCAATAAATCAGGAGCAAGACGTTTTACTGCAGGCGTTTTTTAAACGCGGCAGGTGTCCCGAATAACAAAAACAAAAGAGGGTTACTTCAGTGAAAGTGAGAGCGAACTTGCGTTTCGTCCCCATGAGTCCAGCGGTTCGGCACATGCAGTTTGCGGTGGCCGCCGCTTTATTGGGTATTCAAGGCTTCCCCGATGTCGAAGCCTTTCAGGTCGATGCGGGTAACCCCGACTACACCGTCGCTTGGGACAACACACTAAAATACAGCGCTGCCTGGCGGGTTGAAAACCAGGACCGTGCAGTAAGGCCGGCCTACAACCCGAACCTTGACGACGGGGATAACAACTTCAACCGCGGTTTGATCTCTAATCGCCTGGACCTCCTTTCTGAGCTCGACATGAGTTATCAGCGCAAGTACGGGGTGCGCTTCAGCGGTGCCGCCTGGTATGACGATGTCTACAACCAGGGCAACGATAACAACAGTGACACGGTCAACAGCATTTCGGTGCGTCGTGACGAGTTCACCCACGATACGCGGCGTTTGCACGGTCGTGACGGTGAATTGTTGGACGCATTCGGATACGGCAAGTTCGACCTGGGGGATATGTCCCTCTCCCTTAGAGGGGGGCGTTACAGTCAGGTCTACGGTGAGAGCCTGTTCTTCGGCGGCAACGGGATCGCCGTGGCCCAGTCGTCTATAGACACGATCAAATTGCTTTCTGTACCCAGCTCTACTTTCAAGGAGATTCTGCGGCCCATTGGTCAGGTCGGCGGCAGCTTGCTGGTCAATCAAAACCTGACGCTAGGCGCCTATTATCAGTATCGATGGGAGCCTGCCCGGCTGCCGGGGGCGGGCAGTTACTTCAGTTTTGCAGACTTCGTAGACGACGGCGGCGAGACGTTCATTCTCGGTCCAGGCGTCGCTTTGCGTCGTGGCAAGGACGTTGATGCACGTAACTCTGGCCAGTTTGGCCTGCAAGCCAAGATGAAGTTCGGCGAGTTCGAATACGGGTTATATGCCGCCCGCTATCACGACAAATTTCCCCAGTTCTATTTGCGTCCAGAGCAAGGTGACTACGCGCTGGTCTATGGCGAAGACATTCGGACCTTCGGTGCCAGCGTCAGTACATTGATCGGAGAGACGAACGTCGCTGCCGAAGCTTCCATTCGCCGTAACACACCCTTGGCGGCGGTCGGTAATGTCGTGCTTGATGTCACCGGCACCGGCGACGGTGATCACAATCCGCTTTACCCGGTGGGCAATACCTTTCATGCGCAGATGTCAGCGATCACCGTGCTGCCTGAGAACGCACTCTGGCAAGGTGCAACGTTTCTGGGCGAAGTCGCCTACAACCGTATCACCAGCATCGACAAAAACCACGATCAACTCGACCCCAACGTTACCCGTAACGCCAGTTCCCTGCGAATGCTGTTCACCCCGGAATACTTTCAGGTATTTCCCGGCGTAGACATGACGGTGCCGCTGGGAGTCGGTTATGGCATCAGCGGCAACACGGCGGTGCTGGGTAGCGGTTTCTCCCCTGAAGGCGGCGGCGACGTCAGTCTCGGTCTGCAATTCGACTACCGCAAGACCTGGCGCGGTGGCCTCACATTTACCCATTACTACGGAAGCGCAGGCGGCATCGTCGATGCAGCGACTGCTCTGTCTGGCGATCAGGTGTACGCCGACCGTGATTTCGTCGCGCTCTCTGTGCAGCGCACGTTTTAAAAGCCTTTTACAACCTGGAGGAACATAAAAATGATCAACAAGACATTCCTTGGTTTCACTTTCATCACCAGCCTGGCGGTGGGGTTGCCTGCATACGCCGCAGTCAGTACGCAGGAGGCCGGCGCACTGGGTAATACCTTGACGCCATTGGGCGGTGAGACAGCCGGTAATGCCGACGGCAGTATCCCTGCCTGGACCGGTGGAACCAAACAGTCTCCCGCAACGGGCGGCAATTTCATTCCCGCTGACTTGTTTGCTGCGGATAAGCCTGTACTGAAAATCACCGCTGCGAACATGGCCAAGTACACCGACAAACTGTCGGAAGGTACACGGGCATTGCTGCAGAAGTATCCGGACACTTTTCGGGTGGATGTCTACCCTACGCGCCGGACTGCATCTGCTCCGGACTATGTGTACAAGAACACCGCCGTCAACGCAGTCAGCTGCAAGCTGACGCAAAATGGTCAGTCAGTCGAAGGTTGTTTTGGCGGCATCCCATTCCCGGTGCCTAAAAGTGGAGCGGAGGTGATCTGGAACTTCCTGTTGCGCGTCGAGCCCGAAGCGGTGGAATACGGCTTCAAAAACGTCGTGCTGACCAGCGATGGTGGCCTGACCCTGGCAACTCGCAACGACAACGCCTGGCAGTACCCTTACTACTACCAGAAGGGTTCGATACAAAGCTGGTCGAAGGAGTATTTCCTGCAACGCTTCAGTACTACAGCGCCGCCGTTCAAAGCAGGTGAAACGCTGGTCATTCGTGACAGCGTTGATCCACAACAGGCACGCCAGGCTTGGCAGTACCTCGTGGGGCAACGCCGAGTCAGGCGCGCTCCGACCGTGGCCTACGACACACCTGACTTTGTTGCGTCCGGCGCCAACTACTTCGACGAAGTGCAGGGTTTCTTCGGTATGCCCGATCGCTACGACTGGAAAATCGTCGGCAAGAAAGAAACCTACATTCCTTACAACACCAATGGCCAGTTGACTGCGCCGATGGACAAGGCATTCGCACCACACCATTTGAATCCCGATACCTTGCGTTGGGAACTGCACCGTACCTGGGTCGTCGAGGCTACTTTAGCCAGTGGCAAGCGACACGCCGTGCCAAAGCGCACCTTCTACTTCGATGAGGACACATGGCTGTTGACCTTGCTCGATGGTTATGACGCGGAGGGAAAACTCTGGCGCACGTCTCAGGTCCTGCCATTTGTGGTGCCTGCTGTGCCGGCCGTTCTGATCAAGCCCGTTGCAGTATTCAACTTACAGGCGGGGACCGTGAGTAACGTTCAAGCTTTCAATGGCGAGAACTTCAGGGTAGTGCCGCTCAAATCCGAGTCGTACTTCACCGGTGATGCCGTCGCTGCCGAAGGCGTTCGTTAGCACCGCTGGTATCGGTCCGGCCGCCGGACCGATTACTCAGGTCTCTTTGGAATCTTATGATGAGCTATCTGATCTCTCATGGCGCGGGCAGGGCACTGCGCGTTGCTTTACTGACGATGGTATTTGCCGGCTTTATCCCTGAAGTTGCGCAATGTGCATCGCAGGATCTGCTGAATACTCCTGCAGGACACGACCTGCGTGCCGAGCATGCCGTACTGATCGCCATCTCACGTGCAGGCGACAGGCTGGTAGCGGTGGGCGAGCGGGGCATCGTGCTGCTCTCGGATGACAACGGTGTGACTTGGCGCCAGGGCCGCTCAGTACCCAGCAGTGTGGCGTTGACCGCGGTTACCTTTGTCGATGCCGACAACGGCTGGGCTGTGGGGCATGGGGGAGTCGTCCTCCATACCAGGGACGGAGGTGAAACATGGGTCAAACAACTGGACGGGAATCTAGCCGCGCAGCTCGAGCTGCAAAGCGCTCAGGCGATGGCAGAGCGTGATCCTCAAGGCTCGCAAAGACGCTTGGCGGCGGCGCAGCAATTGGTCGCTGACGCTGCCGACAAACCATTCCTCGCGGTGTACTTCTCCTCACCTGAAAAGGGTCTGGTCGTCGGCGCCTATGGGCTTGCGATGCTGACTGAGGATGCAGGTGCTCATTGGCATTCAATCGGCGCTGATCTGGAAAACCCCGGCGGGATGCACCTGTATTCGATCCTTGGCGACCGAGAAACGCTGCTGATCGCTGGCGAGCAGGGAATGTTGCTGCGTGGGTCAGCATTGGGGCGCCCCTTCACCAAGGTAAAAAGTCCCTATCACGGAACCTGGTTCGGTGCGGTGAGTGCGCAGCCAGGCCGGGAGTTGGTGTTTGGGCTCAAAGGTAACGCCTATGGCCTTGACGACGGCAATCAGTGGGCCGTAGCTGACACGGGTGAGCGCACCACATTAACGGCAGGAAAAAAACTCGCAGACGGCAGCATTTTGCTTGCGAGCGAAGGCGGCAGGCTACTGCGTAGCAATGATCAAGGGCGGCATTTTGAAATAGTGAGCGCGAAAGAGCTGGACGGTTCAGCCATTACCGATGTCATTCAGGCTACTGACGGCTCTGTGGTAGTGACAAGCATACGCGGCGTTAAACGCTTGAGCCCAACAGCTATTGGCAGAGAGATCACCCAATGAATGCCTATCACTCAGTTGTGAACGACGACACCGATTTGATGGCTCAGCGAGGATCTTGGGTGGAGCGACTGCTATTCGGTCAACGCACGATATTTGTGATGCTATGCCTGTTGGCGACCTGCTGGTTTGGCTACAAGGCGGCAGGTCTTGAACTCAATGCCGCTTTTGAAAAGATGCTTCCAGGCGGGCACCCCTACATCATCAACTACCTCGAAAACCGCTCGCAGCTGGCAGGCGCCGGCAACACCCTTAGAATTGCAGTTGAAGCCAAAAAAGGAACGATCTTCGATGCGGAATACCTGGACACAGTAAAGAAAATTACCGACGAACTGTTCCTGCTGCCAGCGGTTGACCGTCCTTACATGAAGTCACTCTGGACGCCCGCCGTGCGCTGGACTGGCGTGACGGAAGACGGGCTTGACGGTGGGCCGGTCATCCCGGATGACTACGATGGATCGGTCCAGAGCCTGGCTCAGGTACGGCAAAACATCGAACGCTCCGGGGAGATTGGTCAGCTGGTTGCCGACGACTTTAAATCGAGCATCATCGTGGTGCCGCTGCAGGAGCAACGGGCAAGCGATGCAGCGCCAATTGACTACCAGGCGTTATCGAAGCGCCTTGAAATGATGCGTGCCAACTACAGCTCGGAGCACATCGGGATTCACATCACCGGGTTCGCCAAACTTGTTGGAGATCTCATTGCAGGCATGCAACAGGTGTTGATGTTTTTCCTGGTCGCTGCAGCCATTTGCCTCGCTATCCTGTTCTGGTACACCCGCTGTATTCGCAGCGCGTTGATCGTCTCGTGCTGCTCATTGGTTGCTGTCGTGTGGTTGCTGGGTGTACTGGCGAGTCTGGGTTTTGTGCTTGATCCTTATCTGGTGCTTGTGCCGTTTCTGGTGTTCGCAGTGGGCTTGAGCCATGGAGCCCAGAAAATGAACGGTATTACCCAGGACATTGGTCGTGGGATTGATCGATTGATGGCCGCGCGCCTGACTTTTCGCCGACTGTTCCTGGTGGGTCTCTCGGCGCTGATATGTGACGTTGTGGGTTTTGCGGTGCTGATGGTGATCGATATTCCCGTCATCAAGGATCTGGCGATCTGTGCCAGCATCGGTGTGAGCATTTTGATTATCACCAACCTCATGCTACTGCCAGTGCTTTTGTCATTTATCGGTGTCAGTACCAGTGCTGCGCGTCGGGCCGCAACAACGGCTGCGAGCAACGTCATCGATGCCAGGCACGTCAAGCATCCTGCCTGGGCTTTTCTAGACCATTTCACCCAGCGTCGCTGGGCCAGCATTGCCGTGTTGGTGAGTATTGTTCTGGCAGTGCTCGGTCTTGGTTACAGCACCCAACTTAAAATCGGCGATACCAATCCGGGTGCTCCAGAGTTGCGTGCGGACTCGCGCTATAACCAGGACAATGCGTTCATGGTCGGGCATTACTCCGCGAGCAGCGACGTCTATGTGGTGATGGTAAAAACGCCTCAGTTCGCCTGCGCCCTTTACGACACTGTGCGTACGGTTGATCGGTTGGAGTTCGAGCTCTCCCAGGTGCCAGGGGTGGAGGGCACGAAATCGCTTGCGGGGCTGGCGAAAGTCGCCGCGACCGGCATGAGCGAAGGCAGCTTCAAGTGGTACGAGATTCCGCGTAATCAGGACATGCTCAACGCGATCATCACTCGGGCGCCTCGAGAGATGTTCAATCAGAATTGCGACCTGCTGAGTGTTTATGTGTACTTGCGCGATCATAAGGCTGACACGCTGACAGCTGTCGTCAATGCCGTCGAAGACTTTGGACGCCGAAACAATTCCGCTGATTACCGCTTCCTCAACGCCGCGGGAAATGCCGGCATTGAAGCAGCCACAAACATCGTCGTGAAAGAGGCTAACCGAAAAATGTTGTTTTTGGTCTACGCCGCGGTAATCGTCATCAGTCTGGTGACATTCCGGTCGTGGCGGGCGGTGCTCTGCGCGGTCTTGCCGCTGATGCTGACTTCCATCTTGTGTGAAGCCCTGATGGTCTGGCTGAACATTGGAGTCAAGGTTGCAACATTGCCTGTGATTGCACTGGGAGTCGGCATTGGCGTGGATTACGCGCTGTACATCATGACGGTGATGCTGCGTTATCTGCGCGAAGGCGTCAGTCTTTCCGAGGCGTATTACAGATCACTATTGTTCACTGGCAAAATAGTGGTGCTGACGGGAGCCACCTTGGGTATTGCAGTCGCGACCTGGTATTTCTCGCCTATCAAGTTCCAGGCGGATATGGGAATTTTGCTGGCGTTCATGTTCGTCTGGAACATGTTGGGGGCGCTGATCATGTTGCCAGCATTGGCCTATTTCCTGTTTCCCCAGGCAAGACACAACAGTGTAACCGCGTGATGACGGGTGGCGGAGCCGCTCGCGTTGAGCGGTTCTGTCGCCGTGGGGTCAGGAGTGTGTTCTTGCACGCTGCCCGATATCTGCGCAAAAGATATCGACGCTGCCACTGTCCGGTGCACTTCGCACGACGACGGAGTACTCACCGGAAAGCAACACCGACATGGCGACAGGGGCGCTCCTTGAGAACGTCCAGCCGCGTATGGCTTGGCGCTCGGTGTTCACATGATCATTCATGGCGTAGGCCACTGGCCCGGGTTGCTGGCAGCTGCCTTTATGGATGAAAGTGTAGAGGCGCAAGGGCAGAGAGGATCCGCTCGGAATACCACTGATGAAGAAACTGAATCCGGTTTGTTGGTCCCAGGTGGTCAGCGTTACATTGCCGATCTGACCGGTGTTCTGGCGGCTGGCAACCAGAGGAATGGACACTCCATGGTCTGATGAAGTGGTGCAGCCGAAAACGCTTGCGGTGACCATTAGCACTGCGAGTGGGTTTCTGAACTTCATTGCCAACCTCCTGTGGTGAAGAGCTGCAATGGGAGCTATAGCGGGTATAGCTCATTGAACGCCTTCCCGTCGTTGCCCGTTCGAAATTCCCGGGTTAGTGGGGCTCGCGCTCTTACTCCATAGTAAAAGCCAACACACCTTGGAGGGTGTTTTTCTTATTTGATTCTGACAATAGAATCAAATCCTGTATAAAGAATAAAGCAGGACAGGTTCCTGCCCCATTCATGCCTATAAAAACAAGAAACGGTAACCACCATGTCATTCCTGAAAGGCCTCTCTATCGGCGCCAAACTCCTCGTGCTGCCCGGTTTATTTGTGCTCGCTCTACTGGTTGTCTCGGCTATTGCCTACCGCGGGCTGGCCGCGCAACAAGCGGTGATCGAGGAAATCGACCAGTTGCGCTTCCAGCAGTATCGCCAAGTGTTGGAAACCTCGGCCGCCTCGCAGGCGGCGATGGTCGGTGCCTATGCCATCGGCGTGCGCATCCTTGAATCCAGTGGGCAAGCTTCCGCCGAGGAACTGGAGTCCTACCTTGAAGATATGCAGGCCAGTGTCGACGACATGCGTGCCGGGTTGGACAAGGTGGCCCGCGAGACACGCCTGGGCGAGGAAGAAAAAGCGCTCTATCAGGCAGTGCAGGAGCAGGCTGTCGTGGTCGGGGAGGGCCTTGCCGATTTCAAGCGCACCGCCCTGAGCGACCAGATACAGGCAGCCTCTTTGCTGGGCCGGGTGCGCGCCGACAACAATGGTTTGCAAGGCCAATTCAGCCGCCTGTTGGGTTTGCAGGCGCAACTGACCTCTGACGCTTTCGCCGAGGCCGGCGCCATGCAACGGCAGGTGTCACGGATGCTGGTCGCGGTATTGATGGGCGCCAGCGTACTGGCCGTGGTGGTCAGTCTGTTGTTGCGTTCGCAGATCATCCGGCCCATCCGGGAGATCGAGCGGGCGTCGATCGACTTGCGCGATGGCGACCTGAACCGTCGTGTGCGGGTCATTGGTAGAGACGAAATCGCCCACACGGCTCAGGCATTCAACGAACTTATCGACAGTTTCCAGCAGGCCATGCGCCAGGTTGCCGGCGTCGCGGCATCGGTCGGCGCCTCGGCAGAGGAGCTGGTGGGCACTTCGGCGCGTGTGGCGCAAAGCTCTACGGCGCAGGCCGGCGCGGTGGGCGCGGTGTCGATGACCATCGAGCAGATGAGCGATGGGATTGCGGCGATCTCCAGCCATGCCGAAAGCCTGCGCAGTTGTGCCGAGGCCAGCTTGCGCGGTACGGAGGACGGACACCTGGCGCTGTCGCGACTGCTTGAGAAAATCGACAGTGTGCGCCTTGCATTCTCGGCAATCCGCGGCTCGGTGGGCGATTTCGTCGAGAGCACCTCGGCGATCACCGCCAGCATCGGCCAGGTCAAGGACCTCTCCGCGCAGACCAGCATGCTGGCGCTCAATGCGGCGATCGAGGCGGCGCGGGCAGGCGAGAGCGGGCGCGGCTTTAGCGTGGTGGCCGACGAAGTGCGTAACCTGGCACAACGCTCGGCGCTGGCCGCCAACTCGATCAACCAGTTGACGGTGAAGCTGGAGAGCCAGTCCGGGGTCGTCGACGAAGCCTTACGCGCAGGCACTGTGGCGTTGGACGACAGCGGCCGACTGCTGAGCGAGTTGGAAACTACCTTGCAGCAGGCAGCGGAACTGGTCGGCGACTCCACGCGCGGGGTGGACCGGATTGCCGATGCGGTGAGCGTGCAGAGCGAGGGCGGGCGGGGCATTGTTGCGAACGTCGAGCACATCTCCCGCATGGCCGGCGAGGGTGATGCGATCACCCATCAGGTATCGAGAGCCGTGGTCTCTTTGCGCGAGCTGTCCGATGAGCTGAATCTGGCGGTGGGACGGTTCCGCTTCGAGGTCTGACGGCGATTATGCAGGGGTGCCCGGTTGATGCGTGGATGTGCGGAATATCAGCAACAGCGGCATGACCCCGATGGACAACAGCATCAACAACTTGAAGTCATCCAGATAGGCCACCCAGCTGGCCTGTACGGTGATCATGCTGTCCAGGGCCGCACGTCCGCCTTGGCGCTGGCGAGGGCGATTTCAAAGGATTCGGGTTTCAGGCAAAACAACACCTGATGAAACCTATCAACTGTAGGAGCGAGCTTGCTCGCGAAGGTCGTTAACGATAACGCGTGTCTACTGTTTAAACGCGGTGCTCTTGAGTCCATCGCGAGCAAGCTCGCTCCTACAGGGGTAAATGTCGGTATTTAGACAAAAACAATAAAACTGTCTATTTGTGATTGCTCTCTCAGCGTTGGGACGCTACCGTTAGCCTTGATAACGCTGAACACAACTGCCCGAAAACAACAACAATGAGGCAAACCGATGACGACCCCTGGCTGGTGGGCCATGGCGCTTTCCGAGGCCGTGAATGATCAAACGCCATTGGCCGTGGCCTTTGGTGGCGAGGAGCTGGTCCTGTTCCGCAACGCCGCCGGCCAGGCCTTTGCCCTGGAAGACCGTTGCCCACATCGGCGTGTGCCGCTGGCGCTGGGGCGAGTGGTTGGGTCCGGTTTACAGTGCGGTTACCACGGCTGGACCTTTGATGGCGCCAGTGGCGGTTGCACAAAAATTCCCAACCTGCACGCTGATGAGCGCGTACCGCCACGCTATGCCGCGCGCGCCTTCGCGGTGCGCGAAGCGAACGGCTTTGTCCACGTGTGGTTGGGTGAGGGCACGCCGCATGGCGAGCTGCCCAGCGGCGATTACCTGCCGAGCGGGCGAGAATTTACCGGCTCCACCATCGTAAACATGAGTCATGACCAGTATCTGGCGGCGATGCTCGATGGCCCGGAATGCCTGCTCGGCTTTACCCATGTGCGCCTCACCGATTTCTTCCTTGGCGATCTGCGCAGCGAGCAGGGCCGCGTAGTGCTGGAGCGCGGCGCGGTCTGGACCACACAATTTCTGCCCTCGCAGTTTGTGGTGGACTACCCCTTGATTGTCCGCACTGCCGTACCTCTGAGCGGCGGCAGTGTTCGGGTGGATGTGCTCAGCGAGGAAGAGTTGCCGCTCATCACCCTGGTGATCGCCACCGGGGCCAACCGCCGTGGCACCACCAGCCTGTGCTGGCGTGGTTTTGTGCATGACCGGTTGCCAGCCCATGCACCGTTGCGTTGGCGTTTTGCCCGCGCGCGCAAACAGGCGCCGTTCCAAGTGAAAAACCTGATCGATGGCGTAGCCGTCGCGGCCCTGCTGCAAGCCCCATCCCGCGACCTGCGTGCCTTGCGCCGTCCGCATTTGATTCCCGCCAGCGCCGTCATCTGAGCACAGGAGAACCCGCCATGCATGCCGTGCCTTCCTCTACCGACACCCACTCGCGAAAAGTGCGGGGTGACTGGACGCCGATCAACTACGACCTGCGTGACACCTGGTTTCCGGTATCCCATAGCCGCGACCTTGGCGCGCGGCCAATCCGCCGCATTATCCATGCGCAGCCCTACTACCTGTGGCGGGAAAACGGGCAGCCGGTAGCCGCTGAATTTCACCCCTATCATCTGCGTGACAAGGCGCCGGTATTGACTGCGTTTACCGCAGGCACAGGGTTTTATCCGCTGGTTGAGCGTTACGGCTATATCTGGGTCTGGTACGGCAACCCAGATGGTGCCGATACGCTGTTGCTCCCGCATATCCCGTTTCTGCCGCAGGACGGCAGCCTTCCCGGCTACACCCAGCGCACCGTGCGGTTTGATGCCACCTCGGCGCTCTCGGTGGAAAACCTGATTGACCTGACGCACGCCGATTTCCTGCACGCCAATACCATCGGTGACGGCATTTCCGAGTCGGACGAGGTGGAGGTGCAATGGACCTCCGAGACGGTGACCCGCACCCGTACCGTTGCACAAAAGTCAGTGGCGCCGATCATGCGCTGGATCGGCGGCGTGCGCGCCAAATACCAGGATTTTCGCGCGGTGTTGCACATCCATTTACGCAGTAATGTGTGCATCTCCTATCCGCGCTTTCGCCCCGGTTATGACGTGCCTAACCTGCAACCGTTCTTGCCGGTGGGCAAGCACCGCTCGCGATGTGACGTCACCTTTAACACCACCGCGGCACCGGCACCGTTTCGCTATGTGATGCCGCGCATCAACTACATCATCCAGCCCCAGGACAACTCGGTGGTGCGCCCGCAGAATCAACGTTATTTCGACACCGACGAACGTCGCGACCTGCACTCGCGTTTTGATACGCCGGGCACTCGTTATCGCTACCAGATGGAGCAACTGGTCGAGCGCCAGCGCGCCGGTCAGTTCGCCTATGGCAGCGATGCTGAACCAGGACGCGATATCAGTGCCTTGTTGGGCATGAACGACTGACGCCATCACGCAAGGAGTACTGCTATGGATCTGGGCATCGGCGGACGCACTGCTGTGGTATGCGCATCTTCCCGGGGGCTTGGCAAAGCCTGTGCGCTGGCATTGGCACAGGAGGGCTGTGAGGTACTGATCAATGGCCGCAATGCCGAGACTCTGGCGCAAACCGCCCAGGATATCCTTCGTAGCACTGGCCGGCTGCCCCGAACCGTGGTGGCTGATCTTTCCACGACTGCCGGGCGGACGACGTTGCTCGCCGCGTGCCCGGTCGTGGACATTCTGGTGACCAACAACGGCGGCCCGGAGCCGGGTCGTCTGGAGGACTGGGATCACGCGGCCTGGCTGGCTGCCCTCGAGGCCAACATGCTCTCGGGCATTCTGCTGATTCAGACGGTGGTTGGCGGCATGCGCACCCGAGGTTTTGGCCGCATCGTCAATATCACCTCGGCGATGGTCAAGTCGCCACGCTTGCCCTTGGGTTTGTCCACGGCAGCGCGTGCGGGGCTGACCGCTTTTTGCAAAGCCCTGTCAGTCGAGGTGGCGCGGGACAATGTGACCATCAACAATCTGCTCCCGGAACGTATTGAAACCGAGCGCCTGCGCTTTATGACCGAGCAGTTGGCCAAGCATCGCCAACTCAGTTTTGAGCAGGCGCGGGTGGAAATGCTCAAGCCGATAGCCGCGCGACGATTTGGCCAGCCGAGCGAATTGGCAGCCGCCTGCGCGTTTCTCTGTTCCGCCCAGGCCGGCTATATCACCGGACAAAATCTGCAGATCGACGGCGGCAGTTACTCCGGCTTGATATAGGCGCTCCGGTGTTCCTTCCAATCGGCGGGCGGCACTTCGCTGGCGTCGAAATCCAGCTCCACTTCAACCCCGTTGGGGTCCTGCATGAACAACTGCCACGTACGTTCAACGCCGGGACTGCGAATGATCCTGAAACTCACGCCATGCTGCGTCAGGTGCGTGCACATCGTCTGCAAGTCACGCGCATGAAAGGCCATATGGTCGAGTACGCCACGTCGCGGTTCCGGCATTTTTAGTACGCCCACCACATGCAGTACTGGCTGCTCACCGGCGTACAGCCAGAACCCGGGAACAGGGAAGGGCGGGCGTGGCCCCTCAATCAACCCCAGTACCTCGACGTAAAAATTGCGTGTCGCCTGCAGTTGGTCGGAGACGATGGTGAAGTGGTCCATGCGCAGGATCATGGCGAGGCCTTTGGTTGAATTGAACGAATTATAACTTAGTGTTCACATTTAGACTTATGATTCTATATTCGGAATACTAATCTATCTATGGAATTCTGTGGCGATGGCTTAGGGTGACGCCATGGATTCGTTCTGCAGCTTGCTGCAGAACGCTAAATGCGCAGAACGAGACATTCGAAGGTGCTGCATGAGCCAGGCAATCCTTGAA
>Ga0247819_10000346_pt1 | contig 28583 bp, 39 predicted proteins | sample 13C_Xylose_Day6_FD_193428 | JGI IMG/M metagenome (GOLD analysis project Ga0247819, IMG submission 193428) | Soil microbial communities from agricultural site in Penn Yan, New York, United States - 13C_Xylose_Day6 | ecosystem: Environmental > Terrestrial > Soil > Agricultural land | place: USA...
CTCCCGAACCCACCCGCCCGACCGCAGGCGACGGCCCGAAGCTCTCCGCACTGCGCCAGGCACTCATGCCGCCGGTCGGACTGCGCGAGGTGATCGTCGAGGCCAGCGAGGCGCCCGCCCTGGCCGCGATCCAGCGAGACATCGACGACAGCCACGCCCTGTACCACGCGGACCACTACGACAGCGTCGCCAAGAAGCTGCCGGGCATCCTGCGCGACGCCGAGGCTGCCGTCTCCCTGAACGAGGACGCCGAGCGCCAACAGGCCGTCGTCGTACGCGCCAGCGCCTTCCTTCTGGCCGGGAAGTACCTCACCCAGGTCCGACGCTACGACATGGCCTACCACGCCCTCTCGCTGGGCATCAGGGACGCCCGCGAGGCCGGCAAGACGCACGTCGCGGCCACCGGAGTCGTCGGCATGGCCTGGCTGCTCCTGCGACAGGACCGCTTCGACGAGGCCGAGCGTCTGGCCACGGTGACGGCCGAAGAGATCGAGCCGCGCCTGTCCACGGCCAAGCCGGGCGAGCTGGCACTCTGGGGCGAGCTGCTCCAGCGCGTAGCCTCGGCGGCGATCAGGAACAACCGGCCCGACGTCGCCAAGGAGGCCCGGCGCATGACGGCGACCGCCGCGAGCGCGCTCAGCCGGGAGCACGTCAACTTCCGGCAGCACTGGACCACCTTCGGGCCGGTGACGGCAGAGGCGAAGGCGATCGAGGATCTCGCGCTCGTCGGGGACCATCGGGGAGTGATCAACCGCGCCGACGAGGGCCCCGTGGGTCCGAAGGGGCTGAAGAAGTTCGGCCGGCCGAGCGCGAACAACTGGGACAGGCACCGCCTCGACGTTGCGCGGGCTCACGCGAAGCTCGGCTCGCACCAGGACGCCATGGATGAGCTCTCGACGATCAAGGCGTCGTCTCCCGAGTGGCTGCGGCATCAGTCGATGGCCCGGTACGTCATGACGGACATCTTGGAGCGACGCAAGCGCACCCTCACTCAGGACATGCGCGAGATGGCCTCCCACCTCGGCGTTACCGGGTAACTACCACGCCCCGTGGCACTTCTTGGCGATCAGTCAGGGAACTGCTACGGGGCGTGCCTGGTTGGTCACGCCCGCCCCTCGTAGGTTCATGGTCATGGCGAGCAACCAGCAAGCCGAGCCCCGGATCGAGATCGGCTCGGTAATGAGGGACACAGAGACCGGCCGAATCGGCGTCATCCAGCGCGTACACGACGGGGCGGTCCGGATACACGACCTGACCACCGACGAGTACTGGGAGATCGATCCGGCCCTCCTCGCCGAGCTCTCCTCGGTGGAGAGGCTGAGTGCACGCGTCGCGCTCGCCAACTACCAGTCCAGGAACCGGACGTGAGCCCCGTACGTGCCGTCGTACGGCACATCTCCTGGACTCTGGCCCCCGACCGCGAGCCGGACGCCGAGCCGGTCACGTACGCCCTTCAGTGCGTCGTGTGCTCCGAGCAGTCGGACCGCGACCAGGACTGGGAGAAGCCGCAGGAGTGGGCGCTCGAACACTCCGGCCGGAACCCGTCCCACCACACCTACCGGGAGCACATCACTCGGCCGTGGCGGACGTGGATGAATGCCGAGCCGGGAGTCCACTCATGATCTGGCGGGCGATCGGTCGAGCAGCCGGCCCCCTGTTCACCTTTCTGATCCTGGCCTCCATCGGCCTCGTCATCGGCATGGCCATCGTCGGTCGGCCGACCCCCTGAACCGGTCCGTCCCGCGCGGTGAACACCTCCCCAGGTACCCCGCCCGCGCGGGACGGGCCTTCCACGCCCGCTCCGGTGACGCCCCCGCCCTGTGGCCGGAGCGGGTACGCAAAGAAGCCCCCCACCTCGCGAAGAGGTGGGGGGCTTTGTTGTGGCGACGCCAGGGTTCGAACCTGGGTAGGCTGAGCCGGCAGATTTACAGTCTGCTCCCTTTGGCCACTCGGGCACATCGCCTTGCAACGGGGAAGACGATACACGAACGAGGGAGGCCCTCCAAACCAGCCCGAAGGCCGGCCGGAGGGCCTCCCACCTGCGCCTCAGTCCCGAAGTAGGTCCAGTACGGTGGGCCGGCTCAGCGTGCCGTCGACCTTGCGGGCGACGAAGTTCTTCGACAGTCCCGCCTCGCGCACGGCGGCGTGCATCGCCTCGGCGAGGGTGTCGGTGGCCCGGTCGGACGCGAGGTCGGCAGCCTGCTTGTGCTCCAGTGCCGCCTCCAGGGCGCCCGTGTGTGTGCCTGCCGGGCTCGGGTCGTCGATCTTGGCGTGCCGGCCATCGTCGCCGTTCACCTCGATGTACGCCTTCTCGCCGACGTAGGGCTCGGGGCATGTCTCGTACCAGTTGCGCAGCAGGCTGCGGCCCAGGTCGTGCGCGGTGCCCGCCCACGTCGCCCACGTCTCGACGGTGCCCTGCTTGGCGGGCTCCGCCCATCCGGTCGTCGTCTCCGCCAGCGCCGGAACGCGGATCTCGTACTCGTAGGTCGTCACTGCTTGGCCCCTCCCGTAGTGGTCAACGTGTTGCCCACTTTACAGTCAACGCCTTGACCGGTCAAGCGTTTGACCGGGTACGACGAAAGCCCCCCACCCGTCAGGGCAGGGGGCTCCGTCACGCGCTCATCGCACGGGGCAGGCGCCGGTCGTGCAGTCCTCGTCCGTCGAGTCCTCGACCGAGGTCACCTCGTAGGAGTTGAACTCCTCCTCGGTGATCCGCTCGTACGGGGCCTGCTCCCGCGTTCCGTCCGGCATCAGGGTCGTGCCCTTCAGGTCCGGGAGGAACGCCTGGATCACGTCCGCCGCCTCTTCGACCGTGTACTTCCCCTCCGGGAAGTTGACCGTGAAGGAGACCGCGTTGTCCGCGTACTCCGTCTGGTACATGGTCTGGAAGTTGAGCATGTCGTACAGGCTGACCTCATCGGCAGACTGAACGATCGAGGGGTCGTACCCCATGGCCTCGACCTCGGCGACGAGCTTCTCCTTCGTCGGGTAGGTCACGACCATCGTGTTGCCGGACTGGTCGTACCGGCACACCTCGACCAGGTGGCCGGCCGCCTCGGCTGCCATGACCGTCTTCACCTGGGCGGGATCGGTCATCGAGAAGCGAATCCGGCGGTTGAAGTACCGGGCGTAGATGGTGTGGATGCCCTCGGTCACGCCGGGTATCTTCGCGATCGAGCCGGTCGGCGCCACCGTGGTCACCTTCACGGGCTCCGGTATGCGGAGCTGGAAGGCGTACGCGCGGGCCTCGTCGCGGACGGTGTCCGCAAGGAAGGTCAGCAGGTTACGGAACTGCGGGTCGTGCGGGGCGTCGGAGTAGCGCGTGCCGTGCTTCGCGAGGAAGCCCTGCACTCCGAGGTGACCGACGCCGATACGCCGCTCGCTGTGCATGACCTCGCGCTGCTGGTCGTCGGTCATGTCGCCGTACGTGGCTCGGATCAGGAACCGCGTCATCAGCTCGTGCGCCCGGCGCAGGCCGTCGAAGTCGCTGTGCTCGCCCTTCACCTTCGGCGCGAAGAAGTCGAGGTTCACATGGCCGAGCACGCAGGCGCCGGTCGGAGGCAGCGCGATCTCCCCACAGGGGTTGGTCGCGATGACCTCGTTCACCTCGCCCTCGTTCGAGTAGGTCGAGTTCCAGTAGCCGGGCTCTCCGTTGCGGAGCATCCCCTCGACGACCTTCTTGTGGACCATGTACGCCAGCTCGTTGCCGCCGGGCCCGAAGTCGTCGTGCTTGTCGCCGGACAGGTAGTCGATGAAGTCCTGGTCGATCTCGACGGAGATGTTCGTCGTCCAGTGCTTCGAGCCGTCCGCCTTACAGTCGAGGAAGTCGTCGATGAACGGATCGTTCCACTTGCAGATGGCCATGCGGGCAGAGCGCCGGACGCCGCCCGACACTACGCACTCCGCGATGGCGTGGTCGATCTCCATCGCCTCGACGGGAGTCAGGTGCCCGTAGCTCCAGCCGAAGCCGTCACCGACCTCGACGTGGCGCTCGCCGACCGCGCCGTTCAGTACGACCGCGACCTCTTCGAGCATCCGGGCGAAGGGGCCGGGGCCGCTCGCGGTACCGCCGAAGGTCTTGAGCCGGCTGCCCTTGCAGCGGACGCGGCTCACGTCGTAGACGCGGGCGCGGTGCTTCACTTCGCCGTCGCTCATGAACGTGTCGATCAGGTCGACGAGGGCGTCAGCCCATCCCTCGCGGGAGTCCTCGACCTCGAAGGCGCCGGCCCAGTCCGAGTCGTACTCGGTGGACAGGAGGCCGGCCGCCTTCATCTCGGCGTAGTCCTGGTGCATCGGGTCGCACACCACGTGGACATCGAGCTCGCGGCGCGGGGCGCCGAACTCCTTGAGGTACTTGGTGCTGTAGTTGCCGCCGACACCGCCGCCCTCCATCAGGCGCATGAAGGTGAACTCGAAGTGCCGGGACAGCTTGTCGCCCCACGGCGCGACGTGGCAGTTGAAGAGGTACTGCCTGCCCTTCACGCCTGTCGCCCACAGGTGGCGCCCTGCGGGGATGATGGCGAACTGGTCCATGTAGGAGACCAGCTCGTCGTGTTCGGCCCGTACGTCGTCACTCCAGGCCGTCTGGTCGGTGCCGTGGACGAGGGCGAGGTTGCCGGCTGCGACGCGGCGGACGGTGTCGGGCCAGGTCTCCTTCGAGCCATCGGCCAGCGTGCGGGAATACGTGCGGTTGTAGACGAGCTCGCCGGTCGGGCCAAAGGGAACGTCGATCACGGGTGAATCCTCCAGGGGTAGTTGGGTCTCTCACTGCCTCAAGGCGGCAGCCCCGAAGGACTACCGCCAGGCGACACTTACACAGGTCGGCCGGTCAGCTCGCCGAGCACCACGATCAGGCGCTTCAGCGTTCCGGCGCTGTACGCGGCCAGGTCGGACACGAGCTTGAGCTGGGCCGCCAGCTCTTCCAGCGAGGCCGGCTCCAGCCTCTCGACGTAGGCGAGGCAGATGTCGATCCGCTCGTCGAGGTAGGGGATCGCCTCGTCGGCCTGGGCTCGCAGCCCGTCGAGCTGGAGCCGCTTCGCCTTGTCGGCGCGCTCCTCCTCGGTGTACGAGCGGTAGAAGATCAGGCCCTTGCTGTCCGTCCCCTCGTCGCGCCAGAAGTACAGCTCGCGCTCGTCGTCGAAGAAGTCGAACTGCTCCTCGGTCATGCTCTCTGGTGGCGCCTCGCTCACGCGGCCTCATCCTCCAACTGGTCGTATCCGTCGATGTACTTGACGCCGTTCAGGAAGGCCGTGACCTTGCCGACCGCCCGCTCGGTCGCCCGCTGGGCTCCCGACTTCTGCACGCCCCGCAGGAGTCCGATCTCCACGTAGCTGTAGTCGAGCCCGTACCGCAGGACGAGCGACTGGCGCTCGACCACGGTCAGCTCAGCCCGCAGCCACGCGGTCTTGATGTCGGCGATGTGGGCGTACAGCGTGTTCGCCTGCTTCGGGTTCGCCTTCACCTTCGGCATGTCCGCGTCCGGGGCGCCCTCCTGCTTGATCCCGTACGCGACCTCGACGTCCCAGACGGCCGGCAAGATCTGCTCGACCAGGGCCCGGTTGTATCCGCTCACGCACCCTCACCGAGGGCTTCGATGTTGGCCTCGTACGAGACCTGCTTCGAGCGGCGCTTCTCCTTGGTCAGGTGCTGGTCGCGCAGGCGCTGAGTCAGCCATCGATACAGGGCGCCGGGCCCCAGGCGCAGGGCGGTCTTCGCGTGCTCCGGCCTCGTGGCCAGCAGGACCAAGGCGTCCTGGTAGGCGTCCTCGTACTCCAGCACGGACGGGTACGAGTCGGCAGCCTTGCGGGCCGCTCGCTGGGCGATGCCGGCGACCTCTTCGGTGATGACGGACCAGTCGGCCCGCGCCTCCTCGGCGCTGCCGTAGGCGTGGGTGATCTCGATGATGTTCACTGGCTGACTACCTCCTTCACGGGCACGCGCCCGTCCTTGGTGATCGCGACGATGAGGCCGGGGGCCCCGGTTGTGCCCTTGCTGTGCCGCCACCACGTCGACTCGGACTCCATCGCGGGCGGCTGGAGGAACGTGCGCCACCCGTCCGTGTCGACGAACTCGTGGTGCAGGTGGCCGGCGAGGAGCAGGTCCACCAGGTGCATGGGCGACGCCTGGTTGAACGCCTGGCCCTTCCACCACTCGAACTGCTTGCCGGGCCTCCACTGATGGCCGTGCGCGTGGCCCACGACCGTGCCCGAGCACTCGACGACCACGACCAGCTCGTCCGTGTCCGGGACGTAGAACTCGACATGACCGAACCGGTCGGGGTTGAGCTCGGCGGCGTCCTTGACGGCGATCAGGGACTCGGTGTCGTGGCTGTCGTCGTACCGCGTTACGCCCTTGCCGTTGATCCGGACGGCCTCGCCGTGATTGCCGGGCACGGCGGCCATGGTCAGGCGCTCACACAACGGCGCGAAAAGCAGGAGCGCATGGAGCATCACTCGCCTGGTGAGGCGGATCTGCTCGTTGAGCGTGAGCTGCGTACGCCAGGTGTTCGCACCGCCCTGCGAGACGAAGCCTTCGATGTGGTCGCCGAGCCACGCGATGTGCACGTGGCGGATGGCGAAGCGGTAGCGGTACAAGCTCAGCAGCTCGGCCGCCTCATCGAGGCAGTCGATCACGCGCTGGAGCGTGCCCTCCACGCCGTCGCCGTCGATCTTGCCGAACTGCATGTCGCCGAGGGCGACGATGTAGGTGTGCGGCGAGCCGGCGACTCGCGGCCCCGTCTCCATCGGAACGATCGAGGTCGAGTCGATCGCCGCCAGCAGCTCGTCGATCGGGGGCCGAGCGTCTGCGACAGTTGCACACTGGGCGCGAGCGAAGGAGAAGCGGGTGGACACGCCCGTGTCCCCGTTGGCCATCGTCCACTCCGAGGAGCGGAAGCCGGTCACGGTCCACTCGGCAGGGTCGAGGCCCTGACCCTTGAGGACGTCGGTCGCGGCGGTCTCGGTCTGCTCGAAGGTCGCGGCGCGCACGGTCACGTCCGCAGCGTCGCCCTTCACCTCGATCTGCCGGGTGAAGTCCTTCTCGGGGTCGGTCTGCCGGGCCGGGACGGTGGGGCCGACAGGCTTGGCCAGGAGTTCGTCAAGCAGCTCGCTCACTGGGGCCTCCTTCCTGCCGGAGTGCCCGGCGGTACGTGCGGATGGTGGTGGCGGATACGTCGTAGTCGAAGCGGCGGAGGGTGGCCGACAGCCAGTCGGCCGACGTCTCGCCGAGCAGGTGAGGCACGAAGGCGAGCTGCTCGGCGAGCGTCATCGCGGCGAAGATGTCGATCAGGGTGGGGCCCGGATCTCCGGGGAGCTCCGTCACGTCACACGCCCCTGGCGTACGCGAGCTCGACGATCTCGGTATCTTCCGGCCAGGCCGTGAACTCGGTCCCGAAGAAGGCGAAGTACCCCGGCTCGTCGGGGTCGTGCTGGGTGTACCGGGCGAGCACCACCTCGTGCGTCCCGTGCACTACAACGTAGGCAAGTCGGCCATGCTTCAGTTCGGCAGCCACTCAGTCGAACACCCCCATCTCTGAGGCCCAGTACACCTGGACCAACTCGAACGTCTCCTCCTTGGTGAAGCCCTCGGCTCGCAGCTCCTTGCGCAGGTCGCCCACGATCGAGGCGGCCCGCTTCACCGCGCCGTAGTGGTCGATGACCGGCGCGGTGTCGGTGACCTCGACTCCCTCCCAGTCCTCGGGGAAGTCCTCGTTCTCGGCGCTCACTCGTCGACCGGGTTCTCGGCCAGGTGCAGGGCCGCGCCGGCAAGCTGAAGGAGGGCGTATCGCCGCTCCTGCTTGTAGCAGGCCAGGGCCTCGAAGGTGAGCGACAGGAGGAAGCCGTCGACCGTGTGCTCGCGGCCGTAGTGGCGGCCCCAGGCTGCCGCGCGGTCGTCGTGGCCGCGACGCCGGCTGGGCGCCGTGTCCTTGGTGGGCATCGGACCGAGGTGGCTCACCGCCTCGCGCATCTCGGCGAGGAGGGCCTCCATCGGGTCGGGCTTGCGGGCCGGCGCCTTCTTGCGGGGGGTCGGCTTGGCCTTGGGGGTCTCGGCGGTCTCGGTGTTCTCGTTCTCGATGTCTGCCACTGGGTCAGTCCTCCTTGGTCTCGACGAGCGAGAGCACGTGCTCTGCTCCGTGGGTCATGTAGGTGTCCGTCACGTCGGCCTTCAGGCGTACGGCCTTGGCGGAACGAAGGGCGCGGGTGACCTTGCCGGTGAGTTCGGCGCCCGCGTCATCGGGGTCGGCCCAGGTCCACACGCGGCTGAAGCCGGCGAGCATCCTTCGATGCCTCCCGAACCACATGTTCGCGCCGGGGATGGCGACAGCCGGGAGGCCGAGCTTGTTCAGGATGACCGCGTCGAGCTCGCCCTCGGTGACGTGGATCTCGTCGCCCGCGCGGTGGACGGCACCCACGTTGAACATGCGGGGGATGTCGTCCTTGATCGTGTTGTACTTGCCGTGGAAGTAGTCGCGGTGGTTGTGCTCCGCCAGGCAGCGGAAGCGCACGGTGAGCGGCTGCCCGTCCCGCCCGAGGTAGGGGATCGCGAGCATCCCTCGGTACTTCTCGTGTCCGGGGGCGGGGTCAGCGACGATGCCGAGCCGGAAGGCCATCGCCTCGTCCCGCCCGATCCCTCGCGCCATCAGGTAGCCCGCCGCCTCCGGGGTGAGGTGGCCCTGGTAGGTGGCTACCGCCTCCTCCAGCATCTCCTTCTGGGATGTCGAGAGAGGCGTGAGCGGTTCGTGCTCGGCCAAGCTGGTTCTCCTCCTTACTTACTGCGCTTCCAGGCGGGCACGTAGCCTCCGCCTGGCTTCTGTCCGGGCTTCTTGCCCGCTGCCTTCCGGCCGCCTCCGTAGCGGCTGGTGTAGCCCGTCTCCTTGGCGACCGCGCCTTCCTCCAGGCCGTGCTCCTTGGCGTACGCCTTGGCCTGCTTGAAGTCGATCGCCTTGTTGAGCTGCATGTCGTGGTACTTCTCGATGAGGGTGAAGCTGTCCCCGCCATTCCCGCAGGAGTGGCAGTTCCAGAGGCCCTCGTCGAGCCGGTAGCTCATGGACGGGGTGTTGTCGTCGTGGAGCGGGCACTTGGCCATGCCCGCGTTGCGCTGGTCGTTGAAGTCGACGTCGAAGTGGTGCATGGTCGCGTCGAGCAGGGGCTTGCTGTCGGACCCTTCGCCCGAGCGGTCGTCGATGCGGTGGAACCTCACGGCATCCACCCCTCGTCGATGTCGCGCATGTCCACCTCGTAGGCGTGCTCGACGGCGAAGATCGCAGTCAGGTTGCCGTCAGGGTCGGAGACGAAGGCGATGAACGCGGCGATGCCGTCCGCTGTCGCGTTCACTGCGGGTCCAGCCCGAGGTAGTCCTCGACGGTCGTCAGCACGAACGCCTTGCGCCAGTTCTTGCCACGGCGCTTGACGACGACGATGGACTCGACGTTCTCCAGGTCCAGGCTCCGGTGCTTGGCGAAGTTCTCGCGCTCGACGATGGCCTCGCCGAGGAAGACGCCGGGCTCGAACTTGGCGTTCTTGGCCTCGATCACCAGGTACTTGCCGTCGCCCTCCCGGACGACCATGTCGCCCTCGTCCTCCTTGCCGGCCAGGCGGAGCGACTCGACGTCGAACCCTTCGGAGCGCAGGCCCTCGCGGAGGTCCGTCTCCCACTGGGCGCCGACTCGCTTGTTGCGCTTGTTCCTGGCGGAGATGCTGTTGCTCAACTTGCACACCTACTCTCAAGTAAGGCCGGGCGGATGCCCGGCTGTGTCTGCGACAGTATCACACTTACGACCCGAGCAACACCTTGGTCGGGGACCAGTCCTCGGCCGGCTTCACGGGCGGCGCCGCGACCTGCCGGATCTCCGCCTTGCGGAAGCGGGTGTACTCCGGCTCGCAGATCATCGTGGCGTAGCGCTGAGCGGTCGGGTCGCACGGGCCCATGCGCTGCTTCACGCAGGCCACGTGGTACGCCATGCTCGTCGGGTCCAGCGCGACGGACAGGGAGAGCTCCGGCTTCTCGGAGAGGCCGCCCTTGATCTGGTCACGCGACGGGGGGTTCCACGGGGACGTCTTGGCCTCCCACGCCTTGTCGCTCGCGTGGTGCAGGAGGATGACCGTAGCGCCCGTGTGACGGGCCAGCTCGGTGGCTCCCTGCATGACCGCCATCTGCTCCGTGTAGTCGCTCTCCGCGCCTTCGAAGTCCATCAGGTTGTCCATCACGATCACCTCCGGGTACGCATCCCAGAGCTCGACGTACGCCTCCAGCTCCTCGTCCACGGAGCGCCAGGAGATCGGCGATCCGAACGAGAAGGTGATCTTCGAGTCGGCGAGCGCGTCGATGTACGCCTGCCTGTACTTGCCGCCCTCCGCCATGCCGGCCTCGACCATCTCGGTCGTGTCCCGCGTAGCCATGGAGGCGAGCCGGCTGGACGCCGTGAAGGCGCTCATGTCGGCCGAGAAGTACAAGGTGGGGAGGTTCATCTGCGCGGCCCAGAAGAGCGCGAAGCCGGACTTCTGTGTCCCGGAGCGGCCGGCGATCATGACGACTTCGCCATGCCTCGGCCTCACGCCCATGGCGTAGAGATCGGCGAACGCTTCTACGCGCGGGAGTTCACGGCCCGATTCAGCATGGAGCGCAAGGCTTCGTCCTGGGGTGAGCACTGAGTGGTCTCCTCTCGGTAGATGGTCGTCTTGATGCCGGACGCCTCGATCAGCGTCTGACAGGCGGGGCACGGCTTGCGGGTGACGTAGAGCGTGGCGCCGGCCAGCTCGTACGGATCGGCGTGCTCGATGGCGTTGCGCTCGGCGTGTGTGGCGATGCAGTTCGAGTAGTCGCTGTCCCGAGCGCACTCATCGGTAGACATGCGACCTCGCGGGCAGTTGCCCGCACTCGCGCAGCCGGGAATCCCGGCGATGGCCCCGTTGTACCCAACGGCAAGGACACGGTGTGTCCGGCTCAGAATTACGGCGCCCACCTGGGCGCGTGAACAGTCGGCTCTCGTGGCCACCACCTCGGCGACAGCCAGGGCCCACTCGTCCCAGCTCGGTCTCACTGAGACCCCCTCTCTGCGGGCTGGCGCCCGCTCAAGTTCCTCCCTTCTCTCGTCGCGACACTTACACAGTCAGATCAGTCGAAGTCGGGGGCGTCGGCGACAGCGGCCTCCGCCGCCTCGTCGCGCTTGCCGGCGTAGTCGATGACGGCCTTGCGGACGCCCGCGTCAGCCAGCGGACGCCACACCCACGCCGGGTGCGCACCGGGCTTCTTCGGGGGGACCTGGTCCAGCTTCACGATGGTGGCGCCGCCGACGATGGTCTCCAGGTCGCGGGCGAGGATGGTCTGCTCGATCCTCTGGCCCTTCGCGACCTCGGGGGTGCCGGCCGCGAGCGAGGCCGCGTCCTTGAAGACGGTCACGTCCGCGAGGACGGAGTCCTTCGGGCCGTTCGGGGTGGGGCGCTGACGGTCGAAGGAGTGGACCTCGATGAGGATCGCGACCGAGTCGACGTTGTCCTTCGGCTTGAACCAGCCGCCGCCCTGGACCGGGATGTCGATGAGGTTGAGTGCCACTGTGGTGATCTCCTTTGTTCGGTGAGTATTCGCTGGGGTGGTGCTTGCTACTGCGGTGTTGCTCAGCCTGCGCTGAGCGCCTTGCCCTTCGCCTTGTAGGCGGTCATGACCGCCGGGTCAGCGAAGAAGGACTGGTTCTCCGCCCAGAGCTTCTTGAGCTCCGCGACGGTGGTCTTCTTGGCGATCTCGCCGAGGATGTACGCGTTGGGGTCCTCGGCCTTCGGCTCTGCGACACTTGCACTGCCGGACCAGGCGGAAGGCGACTGCTTCGCCGAGGCCGCCGCCCACGGGTCGCCCGCCGGCTTGGCCGGCTCGTCCGTCGTGGTCTCCTCGACGACCGTCGCGCCGAGCGACGTGGCGATCAGGGCCTTACCGTGCGCGATCTGCGTCGCGTTCACGACGACCGAGCTCAGGCTGAGACCTCGCTGGGTCTCAGGGTCCATCCCGAAATACTCCAGGATCTCCGCCCTGACCTCCGGGGCGCCGCCCTCGAAGACTGCCCAGGTGTCCTCGTAGGTCTTGCCGTACTTGATCGTGATCTTCACGCGGTGTTGTGCTCCTCTCTCTCGCTGTCGTTGTCCACCGTACCGGATTCTCGGTCGGTGTGCAACCTTCGCAGTTTGTCTCCGGGGGCTTCCCCGTTGACTTTGTTCAACTTACACACCTTGCGATGCGAAGTCAACTTCAGTCGATGTGGCCTGCGTCACGAACGGCATCATGGCCTTCCGGGACAACCCGCGCATCTCGCGGATGGTCAGTGCAAGCTGTGCTGCCTTCCACCCGATGTTCAGGTCGACCCAGTACAACTTACACACCCCCTCGCCAGAAGGCAAGTGGACGATGATGCCCCAGTCCTGGTTCACGGGCTCCGGCACGGTGTACGCCTTCGCGGCCTCCTCGGGGGAGACCTCGACCTTCTTCCACTTCTGGAAGCCCTTCTCGTCCTGGTCCCGGATCGGGGCAGGGAAGAGGGTGTGGTCGTACTTCTTCGCCCGCGAGTAGATCGCGAGCTGCATCGCCATCTTCAGGCCGCCGTAGTCCACGGAGCCCGTCTTCAGGTCCCCGATGAAGCGGCCCGAGATGGGCTTGCCGAGCGGGCCCAGGCCCTCGTAGCCGTAGGTGCGGTCGTAGGTGCCACCGACCCCCAGCTCGGAGCAGACGACGAACTGCTCGACCGCGTGGACGGTGAGCGGTGCAGTCTCGATCAGGTAGGCAGCCATGTCCTCGATGTCCTGATCAGAGACGTGCGAGGGGAGCTGCTCCCCACGGTCCACGTACTCCGACAGGTCATGAAGGTAGGTGCCCTTCTCGCGCTTGTCGTTGGCGCCTGAGACGTCCATCGCGCGCTCGGCCAAGGCGTCGAGCTTCTTCTTGTGCGCCTTGTTGTCCGGGTCCAGCTCGGCAACGGCGTCCAGAAGGGACGGGCGCTTCTGCGCGCCGACCAGGACCATCCTCTTGCCCCAGTCCACGAGGTTGCTCTTGTCCTCGATGCAGTCGATGAAGGTCGTGGTGCGGACCAGGGCCTTCGGCTTGCCGCCGGCCTCGGGGATGACCAGCGGCTTACCGTGACCGTCTCGCGGGACGGCGTCGTTCGGATGAAGGGGCTTGCTCTGCTGTGGGATCTCGATCAGATTCAGGGCCACTCAGTGCTCCTCTCGTTCGGCGGATACGGGGACGAGGTTCGTCGTACCGGGGTTCACCACGACCCTGTCGGCCGTGTCGCTCTGGCGCTCATCGCCGATGAGCGGGTAGTCGTGATGCAGGGGACTCGGAGTCAGCAGGGCGCCAGCCACGCAGGCCACGAGGGCGAAGGCCAGCGACATGCGCTTGGCCGCCGATGCGCGCCTCTTCTCCTGGATGGTGTAGATGGCGGGCTGCGCGACGATCGCTGACTGCCCGGCGAACACCAGGTAGATACGGACGGTGCCGTCCTCCAGGAGCTCGGGCTCGCACTCGTCTGCGTCCATCGGCTCCATGCCGCGCGCCCTCGCTTGTGCGAGGACGATCCTCATGCAGGCCGGCGAGTGGCCGGGCCTTGCGTCGATGTGCCAGTCCATCTCTTCTTCGTTCACGACGAGCTTGATCAGCCCATCGGCAGAGGTGTACTCCCCGGCCCATCCACCGGATGCGTCAGACGGACCATCCCCCAGGCGTTGCGACATGCTCCAGTACCCCCTTGCTGTGTAAGTGTCGCTGATGTGGTCCATCTTGCACGGAACTTCAACGATCTGTCAAGTGCAGGTTTCAACGACTTCAAGGAATCTTCACGCTGCGGAATGTATGACTCCACATCGACACGGATGGTTGTACGGGGAACGTAAGAATTTTGTCTACGTGCCGGTAGCTCCTACCCTGAACGACCAGAAGCCCCCCGCAGCTCCAATGCGGGGGGCTTCGCTCATACGGGCCGACCTACTCGCGGTCGGCGTTGGGGCGGGGCGTCGTCTTCTCGTCGGGCCGGCGGATGATGTCGTCATCCTTCGGCTCGCGCGGGATGTAGAAGAAGCCCTCGTCAGTGTCCGGATCGTAGTGGACGACCGCCTTCTCATCGTTCAGCATCTCCAGCCAGTTCGCCAGCCGGGACGTGTCCGTCTCGGTCAGCTCCTTGCCTGCCCGGCGCCGGGCCTCCGCCCGCAGCATCGCGAGCGGGTACGCCCAGCGGTGCTCCTCCTTCACGAACCAGGGGATGAGATCGTCGTCACGCACGATCCGCCGGTCCAGTCCGCGTCGCCGCCGGAAGTTCCCCCACATTGAAGGAACTGTGTCGATTCCGTACTTACGCTTGTACTCAGCAATCATCCAAGCGTATGTGCGCCCCTCCTCGAACCATCGGACAACTTCCGATTCGTCTTGGATCTTGCGCTTGCCCATGTCCCTTCTCTCTCCTCGGTGATCTTGTGAATCTGTAACACTTCCACAGTACTGCACCCAGGTCAACTGTGCACATGTATCGTGGAAGTCACACCCACATTCACAGAGGGGGAAGCGTGAAGCTCCAGGTGACAGCATGCGACATCGACAAGAAGTTCCCGGCGAAGACTTACACAATCACAGCCAGCGACGGTCGCAGCATCTCGAAGGATCTGTGCGAAGAGCACGCCGAGCCCTTCGAGGAGTGGCTGGAGGAGGCGGACGTGAAGGAGGAGCCCGAGCCGGAGTGTGCACCGGAGGCGAAGGCCAAGCCCGAGCCGGCCCCCGCACCGAAGACCACGAAGCGAGCGCCGGCCAAGAAGACGGCCGCTCGACGGCGACCGAAGATCATGAGCCTGGAAGAGATCGAAGCCCAGAAGAACTGAGACGGCAGAGACGACAAAGAAGCCCCCGCTGGCCTGATGGCTGGCGGGGGCTTCTCTCATTCCGTGTCGGAGTTCTCGACGAACCCGAAGGCCGTCAGCGCCTGGATGGCGACCGCGATCTGCGGGTAGTCCGTGGTGAACAGGACCGCGACGGACAGGACCACGCCCGCGAGGGACGCGACCAGCCCGGCCTTGCTCTTGTACTTCGTGGGCAGGTACTGCGTGATCACAGCCCTGCCCTTCGCGCTCACGCGCGAGTGCTTACCCATGCGCTCACACCTCCGGGACGTGCAGCTTGTCCCAGGACGCCTTGCCGGGGTACCCGTCCGCAGCCGAGCCGGTGTAGCCGAGCTTGCGCTGCCACTTCGCGTACGACTTCCGGTCGGACTCCGTCCACTGCGGGCCAGGGCCCGAGCTGTAGACGCCGCAGCCCTCGGCCACCAGGCGCTTGCCCATGGCCGTGACGATCGCCGACTTCGGCGCGCGCTTGAAGAACGAGGCGCCAGGGAAGGGCTCGTACTTCTTGACGGCCGGCTTCGCGGCGGGAGCGGGAGCGGACGCGCCCGGCAGGCTGCCGAGCAGAGTCTTCAGGCTGCCCTCGCCGGGCACGCCGTCAGCGTCCGAGCCGGAGTAGCCGAGGCTGCGCTGGAAGTCGGCGTAGTTCAGGGTGTCCGCGTCCGACCAGGTCGGACCGGGGCCCTCCGCGTAGTGCTTGCCGAAGCCCTTGGCCACCAGAGCCTTGCCGACCGTGGTGACGTGGCTGCCCTGCGCGCCGTACCCGTACTTCAGGCCGTTGATCGTGACCTGGTAGCGGGCCACGGTCGTGCCGCCCGAGCTGGAGCCGCCGGTCGAGGGCGCGTAGCCGTCAGCCGGCATCCCGGCCTGGACCCAGGCGTAGAGCTTGCCGCCGGGGCAGGCGGTCGCGAAGCCGTCCTTGTGGCCCTTCTTGGCCAGGGTCCGGCCGGTCTTGCGGCACGCCTCGTCGTACAGCGCACGCGCGGCGGACAGCGCCTTCGCGCTCGGCTCCTGGTCACCACCGATGGCGATCTGAACACCGAGGCCGGAGATGTTGTGGCCGGGGCAGTGCGCACCCTGGCCGGTCCAGCCACGACCCTCGAAGATGTTGCCCGCCTGGTCGACGACGAAGTTGTAGCCGATGCCAGCCCACCCCTGCGCCTGGTGCTGGCGGTCGATGGCCTGCGGTACGGAGTTGCCGGTCGCGGTGATGTGGTTCGCGCCGTCGTAGTGGATGAAGAACTCGGTGCGCTGCGAGAGCGCCACGTAGTCCGGGGTGCCGTTCCATGCGCGAGCGCCCCAGGCGGAGCGGGAGATGATCGAGACGGACAAGAGAGTGAGCCTCCTTGGGTATGGCGAAGGCCCCGCCTCGGGTGAGACGGGGCCTTCGGGGGAGTGGGTCAGGAGTTGCTTGTAGCGACGGTCACGGCAATGTGTCCGTCGAGGCGTTCGGCCACGGCCAGGCGCTCGGCGCGCTCATGGGCCAGGTCGGTACGCAGGCCGCCGATCTCGCGGCCGTGCTGGCGCAGGGCCTCGTCGTGACGAGCCTGGCCGGCGAGCACTGCTTCGAGTCCGTCGATCACGCGGTCGAGGTCGTCTCGCAGGTTTGTGGAGTGGGTGTTCGCGACCTGGTCGCGTGCCTCCTGTGCGTTCTCGCGCACTTCGTTGATCGCGTTGTTCTGCCTGCGCAGGAGCTCTACGAGGGTGCCGATCAGCGTCACGGCTACGGTGCCTCCTGCTGTGACGAGTGCAACTTGCACAGTGGGGTCCATGGTCGGGGTCACCCCGCCAGGCGTGCTTCGAGGGCCTCCAGGCGCGCTTCCAGCGCCTTGATCTGCTTGTCCTGGCGCTGAACCACCGGGACCAGCGCGACGCCCAGGAGGTCGTACCTGAGCCCGTCGACCTGGCCGTCCAAGTAGTTGACCATCCAGTCGAGACCGGCAGCCTCGACCTCTTCGGCGATGAAGCCGACCTCGTCCTTGCGGCCGACCTTGACCTCGCCGGTCTCGTCGTCGAGCTGGTCCTTGCGGTCGTAGATGACCGGGCGCAGGGAGAGGACCGCGTCCTCGTTCACCGCGTAGTCGCGGACGTTCTTCTTGAACTTGATCGAGGAGGTGTTCCGGCAGAAGGTGCCATTCCCCTCGACCCATACCGAGTACCAAGTGCCTGAGCCGGAGGCCGAGTTGGCGTGCGGCTTCTTCGAGCCGTTGGCCCAGGAGATCGTCTCGCCGGAGGTGAGGTACCCGGAGTGCGAGTGCGAGCTCGGCGTGAACGTCGAGGGCTTCGAGGTGATCGAGGACCAGGAGTGCGAGTGGGTCGACGGCGCGAACGTGCTGGGCTTCGACGTGATGTCGTTCCAGGCGTGCGAGTGAGCGCTCGGCGCGAAGGTGGACGGCTTCGAGGTGATGTCGTTCCAGGCGTGCGAGTGCTCGGCCGGGGGGAAGCTGGCCGGGGCGCCTTCGATCGTGGACCAGGTGATCGTCGGGGCGAGGTCTCGCCACTGCGTCCCGTTCCAGAACTCGAACTGGTTGGTCGACGTGTTCAGCCCGAGCCGGCCGATGCGCGCGTTGTCGGGGCGAGTTGCGGTGGTCCAGCCGCCCACGGTGTTGCCGAGGAAGCGGCGCTCCCCGGTGACGTTGCCCGCCGTGATCGTCGAGGCGCCGACCGGGACGAGGACGGTCGCGAGCGGGAACTCGAAGATCCCCGTGTCGGTCTGTGTGAGGGCGGGGAGCCCGCCACCCGAGGTGCCCTGAACGACGGCGAGGGTAATGGAGTTCGCGGTCGGGTCGAGGCGAAGGACGACTCGGTCGTAGCGCTGTGCGGCGCTGGCTGCTGCGATGGTGATGGTCTCGGTCGCCGTCGACTGGACGGCGTGGCCGCGCACGACCGCGAAGCCGGGGTTGACCTTGACCTGCATACCGGAGCTGTCGCCGTAGGTGTTGAAGCTGGTGCCGTTGACCGAGTCGGCCACGCCGGAGTGCGAGGCGAGCTCGCGGAAGAGGTAGCTGTACTGGCCCTCCGAGACGGCCTGACCGTCAAAGGGGTAAGAGCTGAGGGACACGCGGGGGGTCCTCCTTCGGGAGAGGGGTCATTTACTCGGAGTAGGGGCCGACGTCCTCGACGACCAGGACGGCGCCGCCGTCTGCGATGTAGCGGACCTGGCCGTAAGTGGCCGACGCCCGGCCGGAGTAGATCGCGATGCCCACGGTCGTCTGCCCGGCGGGCGGGTTGACGATGAACCAGCTCGCGCTTACGCCGGTCGCCGAGCTGGAGTCGTCGTCGTAGACGGTCACCCGGTAGTCACCCACGCCCGTGCCGGACGTCGTGACGGTGGAGCCGGGGGCCCACCTGCATCGGGTGACCAGGCTGTTCTTGCCGTACCGGTTCACGTCGCCGGCCTGGTCGCCGGTCCCGTTGGTGTCGGCCCGGCCGACCCGAAGCGTCACCTTGTAGATGCGCTTCGGGGCGGCCGTGAACGGGAGTTGGTACACCATCGTCTCGGACTCGCTGACGTACGGGGAGTCGTCGAGGCCGGTTGTCAGGGCGACCACGCCTCGCGGCATGTGGTCTGCGGACAGAAGTCCCACTTGCACACTCCTTACGCGAGAGCGACCCAGAAGCGGATCGGGTCCGTCTCCCAACCGGAGACAGTGGACGGGGCGGTGGTCGCCGTGGTCGGGAAGGCGCCGAACCGGCGCACCGAGTTGAGCCCGTAGAGGGTGGCGCTCACGTCCGTGCTCTCGAAGGCCATGAGCAGGGGGCCGTCAGCCGGGGAGGCTGTGTAGTTGAAGCGCCAGGCGATGTAGTACGTGCCCGGCGCCAGCGTGACCGAGGAGGTGAGGTTCGAGGTCGAGCACCCACCACCCACGCCGTGCTGCTCGCCCGGCTCGTAGGCCGCCGTGCTCAGGTCGCCAGTGCCTCGCACCAGCGCGCCCGAGGTGTTGTAGATGCCGGCCCAGGAGCCGGTCTTCATGCCGCCCGCGTAGCCGAGGAAGTGCCACACGATCTTGGAGACCGTGGTGGTCTGGCGGACGACGACCGCAGCCATGCGACCCTTGCCGGTGCTGCCGTCCCGGAATCCGCTTCGGCAGGTAGCAGGGTCGCCGGCCCACGCCTTCAGCCCGAGGTCTTCGGGCTGGAAGGCGCCCGGCGTCGCGGCGAGGGGTATCTGCGCGAGCGGGACGCGCTTGCCCGAGTCGAGCGTCGCGAGGCCGTTCGCCTGGCCGACGTTGGAGACGGAGACGCCTTCAAGGTCTTCGATCGTGAGGTTCACGGCGCCGGTCAGCCCGTTCACCGAGGAGACCGGAGCGTTGGCGACGGTGACGATCGTGCCGTCCGTCTGGCGGACCTTGAGCTTGCCGGCCTCGGAGTAGGCGATGACACCGTTCGTCGGGTTGGACGTCGGAAGGACGCTCGCGTCCTTGATGCCGAGCACGAACTTGCCGCCACCGAAGGGGGCTACGGTGTCGCCGATCCCCAGGTTGTAGAACGTCGAGCGGAGGCTGTTGCTGTACGCGTGGCCATCGGCCGTGACGCGGAAGTAGGTGGCCGGGTCATTACTGCCGTACGCGGTGAAGGTGTTGCCGGATGCCGGCTGGACGTTCACCGGTCCGGTCAGGGTTCCACCCGTGATCGGGAGGGCGTTGATGTCCGACGCGGCCAGCGTGACGATGCCGGTCTTACCGTTGACGGAGTCGACCGCGCCACCACCGGAGCCGCCCGAGCCCACCGTGAAGACGGTCCCGTCGCCCTTCTTGATCGTGGGGTTGCCGTCAACGGCGTAGAGCTGGAAGCCGGCCGGGTCGACCTCGGGCTCCCAGGCGATGTTCTCGAACCCGTGCGGGCCGGCGGTCGTGGCCTTCGCCCCGCCGACCGGAGAGCCGTCACCGAAGACGACCTGGCCGCTGTCGCGGTGCACGTACATGGCGGTCGCCTTGAACGAGCCGTCGTCCGTCCGGGAGATGATCCGGAAGTTGGAGCCGTCGTCGGTGCCGGTGCCCTCGACAGTGGTGTCCGCCTGGATCGACCAGCGCTTCACGCCGGACGTGTTGAGGGACAGCTCGCGAGCCGTGCCCGCGCTGCCGTTGAGCTGAACGTCACCGTTGACTGTGCCGCCCGTAGCGGCGTCGAGCGCGCCCACGTCGGCCGCGCCGAGGTTGACGTTCCCGGTCTCGCCGTTCACCGAGGTGACGGGGTAGCTGATCGGTTGGACCTTGAAGCTCGTGCCGTCCGCGTTCTTGAAGTACGGGACGCCGCCCTTGGAGTACAGGAAGATGCCGCCGGACGCCGTCGCCGGGTCGGTGGTGCGGTCCCTCACGCCAAGGGCGCCGTGCGCCGTGACCTGCGCCTCGCCGTGCAGGGTGGTAGCCCCGAAGGACACCGCCCCGGTAGAGCGCTTGGCGTACAGGGCGTGCTTCTGGAAGGCGCCCGTGTCGGTGCGGGCGGTGATGACGAGGTCGGAGCCCGCAGCGCTGCCGGACTCGGCCGTGTTGTCGGCCTGCACGTACCAGCGGTCCGAGCCGGCCGAGGACAGGGCCAGCGTGCGGTATGTGCCCGCACCGCCATTCGCCTTGATGGAGCCGTTGACGAATCCGCCCGTGCTCGGGAAGGCGCCCACGTCGGCCGCGTTGAGGACGACATCCTGTGCGCTCTTACCGTTGACGGACTGCACAACGCCGGGCGTACCGGCCGCGCCGGGCGGGCCCTGCGGTCCTTCGGGGCCGGTCGGTCCGACCGTGCCGTTGTCGTAGGGGTACCAAGTTGTGGGCACTTACGCGACCTCCACTCCGCTGATGTGGGCGTAGGCCGTGGCCGCGTTGCCCTGAATGCTGATCGAGTCGTTGGGTTCGAGTACCTGCGAGATCCGCAGCGTGAAGACGCCATTCGGATGGATGCCGACATTCGCGAGCAACGGGACTCCGTTGATCTTGATCGCGATGAGCGCACTCGAAGCGCTCACGTTCGTGGCGACGATGTCGGTGATGATCGCCTGCCCGTTGGCCGGCGCGGTGTAGATGATCGTGTCCAGATCGGGGAGCTCGCCCCGCCAGAAGTTCTTCGGCGCAGTGGCCATCTGTTCACCACACTCCCATGATCGACATCAGTTGGTTGAGCGCTGCGGCGCCCGCGTCTGTCATTCGTTCCAGTTGCGAGACACGCGTCTCGGTGTTCGTCACACGCTTCGACATCGCGGCACCGGAGTTGAAGCCGGTGGGGTCACCCAGCAAGACGCCGACCCGGAAGCCGTCCGAGTCGATCTTCATCACCATGCCGGTGGCGTTGGACGTGAGCTCCTGGCCCTCGACGACGACGGAGACCTTGTCACCCAGGCCCCAGTCGAGGCCGAAGCGCATGGCTCCGTCCTCCATCGGAACGACCTGGACGTTGACGGCCGTGAAGCCGGAGGTCTCCATCGCCTCGTCGCCGGCCTGCTGGAGCTCTTCCCACTTGTCGGTCTGTCGCTGGTCGATGAACTGCTCGATGCGACGGCCCCAGTCAGCCTCTGCGGCGACAGACTCAGGCGTCTGCACCTGAAGGAACTGGCGCTTCACCAACTCGCCCTGACCTGCGACGACAGCGCGTGTGACACCGGGAGGCGAGATCGCCACACGCTGTCCTGCGAGCGAGCCGTTCTGCACGTCGAGACGGATCAGCGCGGTGCGGTCGGTGATCTCGTAGGTCTCGAAGACCAGGCTCGATCCACGCTGCACGACACGGAAGCCGAGCTTGCCCAGCAGGGCCAGTTCGGCGAGGAGGTTGCCCAGCACGGGGAAGCGCGCGGACTTGATGACGGCCGGCCCGCGCCCCGCGCTGGCGCTCGCCGCGAGGTGCGGCTTGCGCCGCTCGATGGGCGCGGTCGGACCGATGTTCGCCATGACGAAGGAGTGCATGACGTCCTCCGCAGGACCCTGTCTGACATCGTGCGCCTTCGTCTGGCTGGCCCCGTTGGGGTTCGTCGGGTCGGGGAAGGCGAGGGCGTCCGCGAGACAGACGGTGTCGGACACGCCCTCGAAGGTGATGCTCCCTCCGGGGTCCTCCTGCGTCGCGGCGAACTCCGCCTTCACCATCGGCCCGGACATGAGGATGTCGGTCGGGCCGGTGATGATGACGCCAGCTCCCGGCGTACGCAGGACGCCCGCGAGGGGGTTCTCCGCAGCGAGCGTCAGCTTCCACTCGCCCACGTTGTTGAAGTTGTCGGTGAGCTCAAGCCGGAGCTCCTCGGGCCGGACGAGGCCGCGACGAGTCAGTGACTTGTCGCGGACCTCGACCGTGATGTCCTCAAGACGCACTCAGATCACCATCCACTTCCGTGGCCGCCAGGAGCACGTGATCTTCGAGGCGGCCCCGATCTCTTCGAGCTGAGCGGTCGCGGTGGACAGACCGGGCTTGACGGTCCAGAAGCGCGGGGCCTCTTCGAGCTCGGCGTAGCGGTTCTCGCCGTCCTGGTCGACGACGGTCCCCTTGCGGGTGTCGATGATCAGGCGCTGATTCGCGGCGAGCGTTCCGGACCAGGCCAGGCGCTGAACCCGCCCGTCCTTGTCGGGGGGCGAGACGGCCAGGAACTTGGTGCCCGGTCCGGTGATCTCCCAGATGGGGTACGCCTCTGCGGTGCCCCGGTTGTCGAGCTGGATCTCGCCGATCGCCTGCGATGCCGCAACGGGCACCGAGGCGAGCGAGGAGAGGAAGCCGGCTGTCGACTCATCTCCGCCGATGTACCGGATCTGAGCCTCCGAGGAGGTCCAGTACGGGTCCGGCGAGCGGAAGGTGATGACGGTCTGGAACTCGCGCTCACCTGTGGTGTCGGAGCCGTAGGCGTACTCGCCGCCGCCGACGCGGTAGACCTCAGTGGTCCACCTGGTGCCGTCGTCGTCGAGCAGGGTCAGGGTGCACTGACCGTCCAGCGCGAGGGCCAGCCGGTCAGTGAGTTCCTGGAGGTGTCGACGATCCCGGGCCAGGATCTCCAGAGGTACGTCGATGTCCCGCGTGAGGACTCGGCGCCTCCGGAAGACGGCGCCATCTCCGGCGCCTTCAAGCCACTGGACGGAGACGGGGGGAAGGCCGAAGCCTGTCGCCCCCGTCTTGGCCTGGTAGCCCAGGCCCTTGTCCATGATCTCGTTGAGGTCGAGCGTGTCCGTCTCACTGGCGAGCAGGAGCTTGGGCACTGATCATCACCATCCAAACCTTGCTCGGTTGCCAGCGGCGAACAGATCCTCTTCGGACCCGAGGGAGGAGCCAGGCGCCGCGTAGTAGTTGAGGACCTTCGTGGTGCCGCCTCCTTCCGAGCCGGCGAGTGCGCCGTTCACGGCCGCCGAGAGGCTGCCTGATGCGCTGACCTGGCCGACGCCGAGAGCGTCGAACTCGGTACCGGCGACGTCCTCCGTCAGACCCCGCAGGGTCTTGCGGACTGCGTCGTACCGGGACTCCAGGCCGTTGATGAAGCCGTCGATGACGAGCTTTCCGGCGTTCACCAGGAGGACGCGGTCCAGGGACTCCGGACCCTTCCAGTCGGTGAGCTTGCTGGTGAGGTCGCCGAGCTTGTCCTTGACGGTGTTGAACATGCCGGTGATGCCGTCGATGAAGCCCTGGATGAGCTTCTTACCGGCGTCCTTCAGCGTGGAGCCGAGGGAGCCGAGCGCGGACTTCGCCTTGCCAGGCAGCTCCTTGACCTTGGCCACGGCCTTGCCGATGTACTCGGTCACGGTCGTCACGAGCTTGTAGAGCATCGTGGCCGCCGTGTCCTTGATCGAGTTCCAGGCCGAGGAGAAGAAGCCCTTGATCGACGAGAGACCCGAGGTCACCTTCGACACGGCGCCGCTGAAGAACGACGTGACGCCGCGCGTGATGGACGCCCAGCCGTCCGAGAAGAACTTCCCGATGGCCTTGAGGCCGTCCATGAACAGGCCCTTGGCGCCGGTCAGGAACACGCCGATGTATCCACGGATCGCCGCGAAGGCGCCCGTGAAGATGTCGGCGATGGCCTTCCAGGCGGACTTGAACAGGGCGCCGATCGCCTTGAACGCCTTGCCGGCCGTGCCCAGGATTCCGACGTTCAGGAAGACTTCGAGGAGGCCGAGGATGACGTCCCAGATGCCCTTGAGGAGGCCCTTGATGCCCTCCCAGAGCTGGTCGAAGCCTTCCTGGAAGGTGCTCCAGTCGTTGCTCCAGAGGCCCTCGAAGATGCCCCAGATCATCGTGAAGTAGCCGACGATGTAGTCCCACACGCCGACGAAGATCTCCTTCAGACCTTCGAGGATCAGGCCCACACCGTTGATCGCAGCGACCAGCGCGCCGGCCAGGATCTCCACCAGGAACTGAATGATGGGGACCAGGATCGGCATGATGAAGTCGACGACCGCGAGGAGCGCCTGAAGGAAGGGCTGGAGGGCCTCGACGACGCGAGTGATCGCGTCGGACAGCGGAGGCAGGACGGCAGCGATGACCGTGGACAGGATCTCGATCAGGGGACCGAGGACTGCCGAGAGGATCTGGAGCGCGATCTGGACGATCGGCTGGAGCGCGGTGAAGATCTGCGCCAGGGCCTCGCCGAGGATCGGCAGGATCGGAGCCAAGGCGCCGATGAGCTGCTCGACGAGCGGGGCGACCGCAGCGACGATCATCTGGAAGAGCTGGGCGATCGGGGGCAGGATCGCAGCGAGCAGCCCGAAGGCTGCACCCAGCATCTCGCCGACGACCGGTACGAGCTGGTTGATCACCGGAGTGAGCATCTGGAAGGCGGACGTCAGTGCACCGCCCAGGAGCTCGACGATCGGGATGACCATCGGGGCGAGGGTGGTGAAGGCGTTCGCCAGCGGGATGATCGCAGCGGTGACGAGTCCGGCGAAGACCGGGAGCATCGCGGCGACGACCTGCATCAGCGCGCCGAGAGCCTGGCCGAGCGGAGCCATCGCGGGAGCGAGGAGCTGCACGGCCTGGAAGAGCCCGGTGAACATGGCCTCGATGCCGTCAGTCACGGCGGCCTGGGACAGGGCATCAGCGATGGCGCCGAGCGCCACGCCGAGGATCGAGCCAGCCTGCGGGAGGATGGTCGTCAGGAGCGAGCCGAGCTCGATGAAGAGGTTCTTCACGGCCGGGCCGGCGCCGTTGGCGAGGTTGCTCATCGCGAGGTGGGCCGCCGTGAAGACGTCGACCATGCCGCTCTGGAAGCCGTCCGAGTCGACGACGTCATGGATGCTCGCGAGGGAGTCGCGGAGCATTCCCAGGGTGGAGCCGCCAGCCTCGGTGGCTGCACGGGAGAGGCCGGCGAGGATGCCGCCCGTCTCGTACAGGACACCACCGAGATCCTTCAGCGAGGTGATGCCCGCGTCGATCTCTTCCTGGAGTCCGATCTGCCCCTTCTTCTGGAGCCAGACGTCGAACTGCTTGGAGATGTCGACGAACCAGCCGGCCAGGTTCGGCAGGTAGGAGGCGCCGACTTCGCCGAGCTGGGCGATGATCGAGGAGAAGACCTTGGTGCCGCCAGTGGCGGTGGCGATCGACTCGTTGAGGTAGCCGAACATCTTGTCGACCAGCGAGGGGTCGAGGGCTGCCGTCAGGTCGGTGGCGAACGAGCCGAAGAACTTCCCGATCGCAGTGGACGAGGAGGCGAAGCCCTTCTCGAAGCGAGGCAGGAGGTTGTCGACCAGGTCACTGATCGGCTTGCGGGCCTCCGCCCAGAAGTTCGAGCTGATCGTGTTCTGCATGTCCGCGAGCGCGGCCTTGGCCTGCGGGACTTCCTTGTTGAAGTCCTTGAACGCTGCGACGGTGATTCCGATGCCGACTGCGAAGCCGCCGAGGAGGCCGGGCATGGTCAGGGCCAAGGCCCCGATCTGCGCGAGTGACGCGGACAGCGCGAAGAGGTTGCTCGCCGAGGTGAGCGCCATCGCAGCCAGGCCGGCCATTGCCGACGCCAGCGAACCGATGATCGGCACGCTCTTGTCGAGGTTCTTCAGGATGTTGCTGAACCTCTCGAAGAGGTTGTTCAGCACGCGGATACCGGAGAGAGCGGCCAGCGCGGTGGCCACCTTGGCGACAGCTGCCTCGTTCAGCTTCGGGATGATCGAGACCGTGCGGGGACGGGTGAGGATGCCGAGGCGCGCGTTCGTGGTGGCGGAGCTCAGGGCCGAGACGTCCGGCTCGATCTTGATCGTGAGCGGGGAGTTGTCGTCCCGCCAGTCCTTGAGCTGGTCGGTCATCTTCCGAAGCGACTGAGCCGAGATCTCCACATCGACCGCACCGGCGTCCAAGGTGGACTGGAGCTTCACCTTCTGGCCGTTCTTGGCCCGGTTGGTGTAGGCGCGGATCGCCCGCGCCAGCTCGCCGTTCATGGTGCTCGTGTCGATGCGGGTGTAGATCCGCACCTTGCGCGCGTCCGACTGACGGTTGCGCTGGTTGATCTTGCCGATCTCGCCGAGCATCTCGCGCTCGAAGCCGGCCATGTTGGGCATGACCTGCACTTCGACCTTGAGCTGCTTCTCGATCTTGGTGAGCTGCTTGCTCGCCTTGCTTCGGAACTCGTCGGTGTCGGGTAGCACACGGACGCTGACGCGACCGATTACCTGACCCTGGGGCATGGGCTACCTCCGGGCTGTGAACCGCTTGTAGATCTCCGCGACGGAGACCTTCTTGCCGGCCGTCTTGGGGCCGCTGGACTTGGTGGGCTTCTTCAGCGCCTTCGGGCGCGGCCATGCCGGGATCTTGGGCGCCTTGCCCTTGGCCCACTGGCCGGTCGACCGGGTGTTCTGGTTGATCGCATCGAAGAGGTCGGCCGAGAGGTGACGGTCGATACCCCAGCCGAAGTGCTCCCGGCCGCCCGATGCGAGAGCGACGGTCAGGGAGGTGTCGGGCAGCCTCCGCACAAGCGCGAGGACGAACAGCGGGGAGGGGCCTCGGCCCTCGATCACGTCCACCAGGTCGATGCCGTAGTGGAAGCGGAGGTCGGCGTACAGCCCCTCCCCGAAGTCGTCGATCAGGCGGCAGAGGCTGAGGCTTCCCCCACCTGCGCACCCTCGATGTAGGTGTTGAAGATCTGCGCCAGGACCGCGAGGTCGTCGCCCACGGCCTTCAGGAGGACTTCGCCCTTCTTGGGGTGGTCGACGACGATGAGGATGGCCTCGGCCAGGAGCGCCTCCTGGTCCACGCCGTCAGCGTCCATCCGGTCCTGGATGCCCTGGAGCTGCTCGCGCTTCTCCTTCGACAGGCGGAGCGGGTTGAGCAGGCGGGCGGTGGTCTTCTCGTCCACCACGATGTCGGTCGAGCTGTACTTCGAGTCGGCTGCGGCGCGGATGTCGTCGAGAGTGAACTGCATGGGGTTGCGGACCTCCAAGTTGTAGGGAATGCGATGCGGTGCGGACCTTGAGGAGAGGGCCCCCGGAGGGGCCCCGGCCGTGCAAGGAGGTCCGCGTCACTTGCACAGCCGGGGAGTTCAGGATCAGGCAGCGATGCCGGTGACCCAGTCGGCGCCGTCCCAGTAGGCGTTGGAGCCGTCGCCGAGGGTGACGTACTGACCGGTGGTCCAGGCAGTCGCCGGGTCGGCGGTGACGAGGTCGAGGTCGACCAGGTCGTACGGGGCGAGCGAGCCGGTCGGGCTGAAGGTGCCCGGCGTGCCGGCGGTCGCGCCGGTCGCAGCGACGGTCCCCAGCGGGGTGATCGCGTACGTCCAGGAGTTCGCGCCGTAGGCCATCGGCTTCACGCCCAGGGGCAGGCCGGCCAGGCTCTCCGTGTCACCGAAGGACACGTCGTCGCCACGGTAGATCTCGGCCTTCGGGGCGTAGAACGCGAACACGTTCTCGCCGTCCACGAAGACGGCGAGGAACGCGGCCGTGGTCGGGACCGGGTCGGTCGGGACGCCGACGCTGCCATCGGGCAGGATCGGGGCGTTCGAGCCGTAGTAGAGCTTCAGGCCCTTGACGTCGAACTGCTGGAGGACGAAGGCCATCGTCTCGGTGCGCGCCGAGTACTTCGTGCGGAGGCTCTTGTTCTGGAGGGAGCCGATGGTGGTGGCCTCTCCACCCTCGGAGGTGATCGAGAAGATGTCCTCCAGGCTGGTGTGGCCCACGGCTTCCCACGGGGAGACGGGGACGAGCAGGTCATCGGGGATGTCGGTACCGGCGGGGGCCGTCAAGTAGTTGCCGGAGCCGATGACGAGGGTGGCGTTGTCGTTCAGTGCCACGAAGGGTTCTCCTTACGGGGTGGGGTATGGGCGAGTGCGGGGCTTGCGGATCTCGATGTCGTAGGTCGCCTCGTAGCGCCAGACACCGGTCGGAAGGTCCGCGTACTGGACGGGTCCGGTAGAGGTGGCCCAGTCCGTGACTCGACGCGGAGCGGAGATGAGGTCGACTCGGGTGATGTGGCCCAGGCCGGGGTAGACCGTCTGCTTCAGCCAGGCGTCGCGCATGACGACGCGCACGGCCTCGGAGAGGATCGCCGCGTCCTCGTCTCCGTCCGGGTCCGCACAGAAGGTGTGGATCGCCACGCGGGCCGCGTCGAGGAATCGGGTGTCGCCGCCCCAGTTCCCGAAGGAAGGGTCGCGGCGCGCGAGCACGAGCGGGAAGGTCTGGCCCTTCGCGATCAGGGAGTTGACCTGGATGCCGGGCAGTCCTTGACGGAGCACCGCGAGCATCAGGTCTTCGACGGGCGAGAGCTCGGCCAGCGCCTTGATCTCCGGGGGGAGTCCAGCCATCAGCCGTCACCCCCGCTCGTCTTGCGCTTCTTCTGCTTGATCCG